>Ga0172382_10002557_pt1 | contig 30148 bp, 26 predicted proteins | sample Leawel138RmetaG_FD_122245 | JGI IMG/M metagenome (GOLD analysis project Ga0172382, IMG submission 122245) | Leachate microbial communities from a municipal landfill in Southern Ontario, Canada - Leachate well 138R metaG | ecosystem: Engineered > Solid waste > Landfill > Unclassified | place...
AAGACTTTTATCGTATTGAAATCAATAAGGATGTTATTACAATGTTACCTAAAAAGGAAGCATTGCCGACTGATAAGTTTCATGTGGGTGACCGTATTAAAGTATATGTCACTGACGTAGAGATGAAAACTAAGGGTCCTAAGATTTATGTTTCACGTACACATGTAGCTTTAGTCACACGTTTACTTGAAGAATATGTACCTGAAATTAAAGATGGTACGATTGAAGTCTTAGGTATTGCACGTGATCCAGGCGATCGCTCGAAGGTTGGTTTAAAATCTAACAATGAAAACGTTGATGTCATTGGTGCAACTGTTGGTGAAGGTGGCGTTCGTATTAAAGAAATTTCTAAATTCTTATCTGGTGAAAAAATTGACTTATTTAGATGGAGTGATAACGAACAAGAGTTAATTGGTAACTCATTACAACCAGCACCGGTTGTTGCTGTCACACGAGTGAATCCAAAAGATAAAAGTGCACTTGCAATTGTGCCGGATGCACAATTATCATTAGCAATTGGTAAACTTGGACAAAACGTTAAATTAGCTGTTCAAGCAAGTGGTTGGTCTATTGATATTAAATCTGAAACCAATGCTGCAGATGAAGGCATTATTTACTAAGAGGTAATCAAAAATGAAAACAGTTAAAAAAATCCCAATGCGTACATGTGTTGTTACAAAAACTGTTCATCCAAAAAAAGAATTGATACGCATTGTAGCCAATAAAGAAGGTTTAGTTTTTGTAGATACGAAAGGCAAAGCTAATGGACGTGGTGCATATATCAAACTAAGTTTGGAGAATATCGAGCTTGCTAAGAAAAATAAAGCACTTGATAGAAAACTGGAAGTTACAATTCCAGATAGCGTATACCAAGATTTGGCTGCCCTACTATGAATAAGGGCGCATTAGGTCTTGCTTATGCCGCAAGAAAAGTAGTAATCGGTACTGAAGAAGTGGTGAAGGCCGTTCAGAAAAAACAACTACATTTAGTATTACTGGCTACCGATGCAAGTGATAATACAACTAAAAAAGTAAAAGATAAAACAAATACTTATCAAATTGAATTAATACATAAATACACCACACTAGAGATATCGAGTGCTATGGGTAAAAAAAATATTAAAGTCATAGGAATAAAGGATAAAGGGTTTAGTATGATGCTTAAATAGAAAGGTTGATGCAATATGGCAAATCAAAGAAGAAACAATAATAATAGTAATAAAAAGAGACCAAATAAACCGAATTTTGGAAAACCGTCTTACACAAATACACAAAAGCCGGCACCTAAGAAAAAAATAACTGAGTTAATTTTTAGGCCAGAAATGACTGTATCAGATATCGCAGCAGAATTAGATATCACCAATGCAGTATTGATTAAAAAATTAATGGGGTTAGGCATGATGACTTCAGTCAATCAAGTCTTAGAACGTGATGTTGTAGAACTCATTGCTTCTGATATGGATGTTGAACTTAAAGATGAAGTGATTACGGATTTAACAAGATATGATGAAATGGAAATTATTGATGATCCTAAAGATCTTGTTAAAAGAAGTCCAATTATTACGATTATGGGGCACGTAGACCATGGTAAAACAACACTTTTAGATTCTATTAGAAAATCAAGAGTGGTGACCGGAGAAGCCGGTGGTATTACACAACACATTGGTGCATACCAAGTTGAGCATGGTGGCGAAAAGATTACATTTATTGATACACCAGGACACGCGGCATTCACTGAAATGCGTGCACGTGGTGCAAAAGTTACAGATATTGTTGTTTTAGTTGTTGCTGCAGATGATGGTGTTAAACCACAAACAATTGAAGCCTTACAACATGCCAAAGCATCTGGCGTACCGATCATTGTAGCAATTAATAAAATAGATAAACCATCAGCAAATCCAGAAAACGTTATGAGTGCACTTGCTGCACATGACCTAACACCTGAAAGTTGGGGTGGGTCAACACCGTATGTTGAAGTTTCTGCTTTAAAGAAATTAGGTATTGATAATTTATTAGACATCATAGTTGTACTAGCTGAAGTTGAAGATTTAAAAGCAAATCCAAAGCGTGATGCTATGGGTACAGTTATTGAAGCATATCTTGATAAAGGTCGTGGACCGGTTGCAACAGTTATTGTTGAAAATGGTACACTACGTGTGGGTGATATTATCGTTATTGGTAATACATTTGGACGCATTCGCACAATGAATGATGATCTCAAGAAACGCTATGATGAAGCCCTTCCAGGTACACCTGTTGAAATTACAGGTTTAGACCAAGTGCCTCAAGCAGGGGATATCTTCATGGTATTTAAAGACGAGCGCGTTGCCCGTCAAACAGCAGAAGCACGTTCTTCTAAATTAAAAGAAACTTATGTTAAACAGCAAAAAGCAACCTCCCTAGAATCTATGTTCGGTGCACAAAATGAAGGTCAAAAAGAATTAAACTTAATCTTGAAATGTGACGTACAAGGTAGTATTGAAGCACTAAAGGGTATGCTAGATAAAATTGATGTTGAAGGGTTTCATGCAAACATCGTCAGAAGTGGTGTTGGTGCAATTTCTGAAACAGATGTGCAACTAGCTTCTGCATCTGGTGCAGTAGTTATCGGGTTTAATGTACGTCCGACAGCTGCAGTTAAATCATTAGCTGAGTCTATGGATGTTGAAGTTAGACTATATAATGTAGTTTATCGTATTACAGAAGATATAGAAAAAGCCTTAAAAGGCATGTTAGAACCAGTATTTGAAGATGTCGTTACCGGTCAAGCAGAGGTACGACAACTCTTTAAAATCTCAAAAATTGGTACCATTGCTGGTAGCTATGTCACCAATGGTGTCATCCATAGAGATTCAAAAGTAACTGTCATTCGTGAAGGTGTAGTTATCTATAGTGGTGTACTATCAAGTTTAAAACGCGGTAAAGATGATGTTAAAGAAGTTCGTCAAGGTTTTGAATTCGGTTTTAGTGTTGAAAACTATAACGACTTAAAAGAAGGCGATGTTATTGAAGCGTCTGTTGAAAGGGAAGTAGAGGTTGATTAATTATGAGTATAATTGTAGACCGGTTAGCATCTAGAATATTAAGAGAGTTAGTGCACATTGTAAATGATGTCATTAAAAACACTCAAATTGGATACATTACATTAACAGAAACAAAAGTAACAAAAGATAAGAGTTATTGTTATGTGTACTACACAATCATAGATGATAGTGAAGAAGCAAAGAAAAAAGTTGCTGAATTACTTGAATTAGGTAAAAAAGAAATTCGAATGAAATTGGCATCTAAAGTCAATGACATTCGTAAAATTCCTGATTTAATCTTTAAGTTTGATGAAGCACTCGCTTATGGTAATCACATCAATAAAATATTAAATGATATAAATAGTAAAAAGTAAACAAATAAGGTTACTGCAAAACTGCAGTAACCTTATTTGTTTAGGGGTGTGTCAAATAAATCAAAATGTTTAGTTCGTGGTGTTCATTGGTTCTCTTAATGGATAGGTTTGTTCTATTTGTTTGGTTTCACCATTAAATATAACAATAGAACTTGATGAGAATGTATAGAAGATATTATTGATATAAATACCTCGGTCAACAAAATTTGAATAGTTTGTTGTTTCATGTTCAATGATATGTGGTGTTTGTATGATTGGGTCTGCTTCAAAGTCAATATAGAATAAGTAATATGAAGAGGTGTATAGATATTCATTAAGTGTGTGACTGTATTCATGCTTGTTGATTGCGAATCCAACAAAACCATGTGTTGGTGATATTAATATCGCCTTATGATTATTTAATGCTTCACTATAACTCCAAACATAATGTCCATCATTTGGTTGACTTAATTGGAAAGTTTCAAGTGGTTCGGCTGTATTGGTTGTTCCATATGCCGAGATTTTAACATTAAAGTTTTCATCATACCCGATACCAATTAGATGATTTTCATCCCATACATGTAAATAGGTGTTATAACCAGGTTCTTCAACTTCATTGATAATTTTTATGTTTTTTGGATTACTTAAATCAATTGTATAAAGAGGATCAATTTGCCTATACGTGACAACATAAGCTAAGTTTTTATCAAACCTTACAGAAGTGACGCGTTCTTCAGGTTTTCCAATGCCTTCATCTAATAAGCCAATATGATCTAAGTTGTCTGTAGCATCATTTTCTTTTAAGATATACAAACGATTTCTATCATTTGAACCCCATGAAAGTGATGTGACTACACGTAAATAACCTTCATAAGCATCCATCCAAAATTGGTTAAATACATAACCTTCTAGAATGGTTGATGCACTATAGGTAACTGTGCCTGCTTCATGGTTTAAATTAAACTTCATAATGTGTGTACCATCAATAACTGTATTCATAAAAGGATAATATGAGAAAATACCTGCAATATAGATGGCATCATGATCCATGTACATATAACCGGATACACCAACAACTGCTTCATGGTGGGTTTGATGTGTATCTAGATTGATCGCACTTACAGTGATAATTTGATAAGCAGGAATTTGATCAAATATTAAGATTTGATCATATTCAACATAACTCGTTTGACTTTCACCGTCAACGGTTTCTGTAAAACTAGGACGTAGTTCTTCTACATAGATACTATTATATGCAACCATATATAACATATTATCAATGATACGATGTGTTTGGATGTCTGATGTTGTTAGTAAATCGTAGTTTAGGCTAAGTGTGTCTCTATCATAAATGCGTACATTTGAAGTGTAGCGGTAACTATTAAAATAGTAATCAGGCATTATGAGTGCATTATCATATCCAAAATAATAAGTTTGAAGTACTTCAATTTTATATCCAATGATAACGAGGTAATCTTCGGTTAAGTAAAATTCACTAATATAGAAATCCTCAAATTCAAGACCTTTTAATTTTGTTAAATCACCGTTTGATTCTACTTTATATTTATAAACACGATTCGATTGATATCTTGGTGTGTAAAATATTTCAAACCCATCAGTTTTAATAATATCTGATTCATCCACACCGTCAACTTGGATATTTGTACCTACAACATCTCTGGATGCTTGATCACCTGAAGATTCATCTAAATTGATGTCGCCCGATTCTGGTCCAAAATGGTCAAAGTAAAAGCCATTACCAGCATTTAACTTGTTGCGTAATGTTTTTTCATCTTGAACGATTTTAGCATTAAGAAGCGTCTTATCATGGAAGATTTGTGGTAAATCAAAACTACCTGTAACAACCAAAACAAACAACATCACAACTGATGTTAATGCAATCAAACTACGTCTTAAAAAACCGTCGTAGTTTGTTTTTTTAGTTAAGTGTGAAATGTTGTTCTTTTTTTGATATATGCTTAGACGTTTATTCCAAATAAATTCATAGACCATTTGGAATCCAATAAAGATAACGATCAATCCAACAAATATGGATAGGGTAATACCTAGTGCGTTCATAACAAACCTCCTATGCCTAAAGCATTTTTAAAGGATTTGACATAACTACGTGTGACATCTATTTTAAGCCCGCCTTCCAATTCTAGTTCTAATTTGGCATTTAGTTTTGGTCGGATATAAAGAATTTTATTTAGATTAACTAAGTAGGACTTTCCAATACGTATGATTTGGTATTGCATAAGTAGTGTTTCAAGTTGGTAAAGAGGTTGTTTAATCTGCACCTTACCATTTTTGATAGTGTGGATAATGATTTCTATACCAAAGGATTCTATATATAAGATATCCTGGATATAGAGTTTAACCCAACCATCTGGTGTATCAAAGATGTATTGCTGCCTACTTTGTGTAATCTTTTTTAAAATCGCTTCTAGGGTTTCATAAGATGTATCATCAATGAGTAAAACAATTGAGCCATCATCTAAACTTGTCGTATTTAGACTAGATGATTGTAATTCATCCGTAATCAGGCTTAAATCATGCTTATCAATAATGACTTTTATCATAATCATGTGTTCCCTTCAAGTGTATTTTAAACATAGCTATGTGAATATACAAGTTATTTTAAGTAAGATGCATTATATGATACATAACTTGCATATAGCTTTCATGAATATTTTACCACTTATAGATTTAATGTCGCAAAAATTCAATACAAACATGACCAATCGTATAAAATAAGGGCCTAAAATGTTATAATATATGTTGGTAGGTGAAGTCATGATTGCACGCGTTATAGTGGATATTAAACATCAAAGTATCAATCAAACCTTTGATTATTTAATACATGAAAAAGACCAACTGAATATTCAAAAAGGTATGCGTGTTTTAGTACCCTTTACAGATCACAATATTTTACGCTTGGGATTTGTTTATGATGTCATTGAATCCTCAAATATGGCTACAAAATATGTTCATGAACTACTGGATATAGAGCCTATATTTACTGAGGAATTATTTTTGTTGTTGGATGTTCTAACAAAAAATCCAAATGCGCTTATCGCAGAAGCATTTGAAACGGTTATCCCTAAACAATTACTCATCCACTATGAAAAACAAGCAAGTTTGTTACGAGCAGATAAACTACCTGAGGACTTAAAGGTATTTTTTAAGGGTGATGTTTGGAAACTATTAAAGAAGGATTTAGTGTATTACAATCGTTTAAAGAATTTAGAGTCCAAAGGTATTGTTAAGCTACAAACCGTACTAAAAAGTAGAACAAAAAAACCACTACACACATGTGTTCGTTTAATCAACAAATCATATACTGGTACAGTTAAACAAAATCAATTGATTGAAATATTAAGTACACATGATCAAATGTTAAAAAAAGATTTGGTTGAACAAAGTAGTGCCTCTATTGTAAATACATTAATTCAAAAAAATGTTATCGAAGTTTTTTATGAGGTCAAAAAAATAGAAGTATCTAATTTTAATCAAACTATAAATATACCGAAACTACCTAGCGTGTATGAAGCAGACTTAAATGAAATGTTAGAAAAGAATATATATCAAACATATGTGAGTGCATATAACGATACTAAATTAAATGCATTTTTCATGCACTTAATTTCGGGCGTACTGGATAAAGATCAACAAGTCCTCATTTTAGTGCCAGAAAATTTCATGACAGAAAGTATCATTGATGAACTGACAAAAGTTTTCGGTCCTACACGCATCATCAATTTAAAAAGTGGTCAAACAGATCAACAAATGCGAATGAATCATCAGGCCATTTTAGATAATGAAGTATCTGTTGTTATTGGCCCAAGATCTGCTGTATTTACAAACTTTAATAACCTGGGATTGATTGTTGCTATGGATAGCAACAATCAAAGTTATATTGCCCATGAAGGTATTCATTATGACGCTATTGAGATTGCACATGTACGTGCTAAATATCACAACATACCACTTTATTTAACATCAAGTGCATTATCACTCAAAACATATCATATGGTTAAAAACAAGCAGTATAAAGAACTTTCTTTTGAACATCATATGCATAAACATATTGAAATCATTGATATGAAAGCAGAGCTACTTAGTGGTAACACTAAATTAGTTAGTCAAACGCTAGATAAGGCCATCAAAGAAAGTTTCAGCAAAAATCAAAAAGTATTGCTGGTATTGAATCAAAAAGGTTATGCACCATTTGTTATGTGTCGTAGTTGTTCTTATGTACCTATAGATCCACAAACTGATATCCCACTAAGGTATGATGAAAAAGCCCTGTTATTAAAATCAAACTTGACAAAGTATTCAGAAATCTTTAGTAAAGTTTGTTCAAACTGTGGTAAGCCCTCAATGAAGGCAGTTGGTAGTGGTATTGATCAATTGATACAGTTTCTTCATAAAGCATATCCGACTAAAAAGCTACTAAAAGTTGATAGTGATACGATTACTAATAAAGCACTTTATCAAAAATTTGATAACTTAGAAGATGTAGATATCATCGTCGGTACACAAATGGCTTTAAAATCAAATTTAGAACATAAAGTGCATTTGGTAGGTATATTAATGATTGATCAGTGGCTAAAACTACCTAGATTTGATGCCTATGAGACAACTTATGACTTACTTAGTCAAGCAAGATATATTACAGCAAAAGATTTACTTATTCAAAGTTATGATCCAAAACACTTTGTATTAAAGAGTTTGTCTAGTGATGATTTAAGTTACTATAAAACAGAACTCAGTCGAAGGAAAGTAGCTAAATTACCACCGTTTTATCATTTGTTACAATTACGTATTGAGGGTTTAAGTTATTTAAAAACTTACCAATATGCATATGTACTTAAAGAATCACTTGAAAAACTAGGTGTAGTTGTTTTAGGACCAACTGCATCAGTATTGTTAAAATCAAATGAAAAGTATAGAATATTATTATTAATAAAGTATCAAGATGATTTGAGTATTTTTAGACATTTATTAAAGTCAAGCAGCTCATATCAAATATTTATGAACCACGATGTTTCGTGGTATTAGATTGGAGTTAGAATAATGATTGTATTTATGGGAACACCTGAATTTTCAGTGCCGATATTAGAAATGTTAATTGATGAAAAGTATGATGTAGGGCTTGTTGTGACCCAACCAGATAGACTGGTTGGTCGTAAGAAGGTGTTGATGCCATCCTTAGTTAAAACGCTTGCAAAGGCGCATCAAATAGAGGTATTTCAACCAGAGAATCTTAAGGATAATTATCAGTATATTGTAGATTTAAAACCAGACTTAATTATAACTGCAAGTTATGGTCAAATATTGCCAAAAGCGCTGCTTGAAAGCATACCTGCAATCAACATACATGGCTCGTTACTACCTAAGTATCGTGGAGGTGCACCGATTCAATATGCACTTTTTAATGGTGATAAGATAACTGGTATTACACTCATGGAGATGGTTTATAAAATGGATGCTGGTGATATGATTGAAAAAGTCCAAGTGGATATCTTAGATAGTGATAATTATGGAACTTTATCTTCAAAATTGTCATTAGCCGGACGTGATCTACTTAAAAAAAGACTACCAGATATTTTAAGTAAAACCTATAGCAAAACACCTCAAAATACTGATGAAGTGACATTTGCTTTTACGTTAAAATATAGCGATGAACTACTTAATTTTTCCAAGTCAGCAGCATGGAACCATAACCGTATTAGAGGATTAAGTCCGAATATTGGTGCACATTTTTTAGTGAATAATACAACAGTTAAAGTGTTTAAATCGCATATCAGTGATATAATAGACATCCAAGCTGGTAAAATATGTATTCAAAATAAAAAAATATATATTGGTACTAGTGACTATGCATTAGAACTTATTGAAGTCCAGCAATCAGGTAAAAAGGTTATGCATGTAAAAGATTATTTAAATGGACAAAATCTATTGATTAACGGGGGAATGATTCATGAGTAAACCAAGACTTTTATACAACAGAGATGAAATGTTAAAACTTAATGTGGAAGTTTTAAAAAGTAGATGTGATGTATCTATATTAGATATTGCTAAGATTGCACAGCAACAGCAAGGTAAATACTATCCAGGTATCGATATAAATTTGTGTATCGAATCTGTTGAGAAAATTTTGACCTTTAGAGACGTTTTTCATCATATACAATTTGCAGCTGAGGTTGATAGATTAACTGAAGAAAAACTGTTTAAAGGCCCAATTCAAGACATTTTATATTATGATTTAGGACTGTTTGGTATCGATGAAACAATCGGCTTAGATGTTGCTAGAAATTACGGTGCAATCGGTCAAACCAATTTTGGTGATATTGATGTGAACAAGCATGGTATTGTCAAAAGGCTAAATGATGCTGGTAAGAATGATGGTACTGTACATACAATGATGGATGATATTGTTGGTGCAATCGCCGCTGCAGCCTCAACACGTGTAGCTCAGGTGATGAATGAAGACATTGCACTTGAAAATCCTAACTATCAAAAAATCAGTTTATTTGATTTGAAAAAAAGGAAAAAATAATCTATGGGATTAAAGAACCAAAAGCATAAGTTAAAAGGCTTTGGTAAAAAGCTGTTTGCTAAATATTTTGGTTTTGAAACTGGGATTGATATCGCAAATGATGTTGCTGTATTATTTAGACGTAATGTAGTTATTCGTAACATCGTCTTTATATCTAACTTACTGTATTCACTTGTGTTTTTTGTCCTAGGCTTTAGTGTGGCCAATCCGACAACGGATTGGATTTTTGCGATTGCGGCACTACCAATTACATATACAGTTAGTAAGTTACAAACAAAACTGATTAACTTAGATCATAATGACTTGACTAAACAACAAATTGCGATGTATGTATCTAGTTTCTGGATTTTCATTTCAGCTGTCATGGTATATATTCGTGTTTATGCGGTCGGACAAAACGCACCGTATGAAACTGCAAGTTATGTGTTAATATTCTATGCATTGGTTCAAATATCGCTTTATCAAGACAAAAGATTATTATCAAACTCATTTATTTCTTTAATTGGTTTTGTATCATTAATACATATTTCAATTACCTATAATTTCTTTAATTTAGGTTTGACATGGCAAGAATTCTTATCGACTATTTTCACAGATCCAGTACTTGCAAGACAAGTCGGTGACCTAGCATTAAGGACAATTATCTTTATATTGTTTTATTTAGTAAATTACATCATTGTATCTATTGGTCAATCCATTCAAGAAGAGCGTAAAAAAGAGTTGAGTAAACGTCGTGAAGTGCAAATGGATTTTACCCATATTGTGCGTTCATTATTTAATGTTGTATTCCAATCGGCAAGTACATTACTAAATGATAAGCATGCATATAGAGTTGCATCTGTTGCAAGTAAAATGGCTATGTATTATCATCTAGATGAGGTTGATAAAATAGAACTAGAAAAGTATGCGCTCATTCATTTAAGATTTGATGAAATTAAAGATTTAATGATTGAAACCGAAAACTATGATGAACAAACCTATGAAACCTTAAAAGAAAAAACGGACTTAGGTGCAAAAATTGGTAAAAGGATTCAACTTGCACAAAAATATAATGATATTATTCGGGAACATTATGAAGGTAATGCGGATGAAGATTTTTTTGAACATATGAATCGTATTCAAAATGAAATTCCAAATCAAATAATTCTATTAGCAGACTGTTATGTATCTTTAAGAAGTTTATCTACATATTATCATCCGAATAACCATCAACAAACGATGGATCTATTTAAAAAACAACTGACACCGTATTTTGACTATTCTTTAAAAGAGACCTTCTTTAAATACAATACAGAAATCGACCAGTTGTATCATGATTTATAATCCATATATTTAACATATTTTTGTATATGTATTTACAAAAATATGATAAAAGGTTATGATATATACAATTCAATAAAAACTTATTCAGAGCAGGTGAGGTGATCAGTCCGTTGACCCTGCAGCAACCTATTTAAATTTGGTGCTTTACTGACAGGGGGTTATCCCACCAATAAGAAGTATTTAATCACTTCCTTGTTGGGAAGTGTTTTTATTTAATACATTATAGAAATGAGGCAATTAATAATGAGTTATATATTTTCAAGTGAAAGTGTTTCTAAAGGACATCCAGATAAGGTATCAGATTATATTGCAGATGCTTTATTAGATTTAGTTTTAAGTCATGATCCAAAATCAAGATGTGCAATTGAAGTCGCACTGGCGCATACATCAGTTTATATTTTTGGAGAAGTTTCAACCGATTTTAAATTAACCAATGATATGATTATTCAAACAGCAAAAGAAGCCATTAAATTCTGTGGGTATACTGACAAAAAACTAGTTTTTGAAGCAGAAACTGCTAAATATCATATCAACATTAACAAACAAAGTCGCGATATTGCACTAGGTGTTGATGAAGCCTTTGGTAAGGAACAAGGTGCTGGTGATCAAGGCATTATGTTTGGTTATGCCAAAGATGATACGAAACAACTGCTACCTTTACCAATTTTTTTAGCACATGAATTAACCAAACGTTTAGCAGAGGTTAGGGAAAAAGGTATTGTTTTAGGACTGGGTCCAGATGGCAAGTCACAAGTATCTGTATTATATGATGAGAACCATCATCCAGTTGAAGTTACAGCAATTGTGTTATCAACTCAACATGATGAAGATAAAACATTAGATAGTGTCAAAAAGGATATGATGGCACATGTCATACCAGCTGTTATTCCAGCACACTTAATAACAAAAAACACACAATATTACATCAACCCCACAGGTCGATTTGTTATCGGAGGACCGGTTGGTGATAGTGGTTTAACTGGACGGAAAATAATTGTTGACACATATGGTGGTTATGCCAGACACGGCGGTGGTGCTTTTAGTGGTAAAGATGCTTCAAAAGTTGACCGTTCAGCATCTTATATGGCAAGATATTTAGCTAAACAAATCGTTGGAAGTGGGATTGCCAAAACGTGTGAAATACAGCTTGCATACGCAATTGGTGTTGCGAAACCTGTAAGTATATATATTAATACATTTAATACATCAAAAGTCAGTGATGAAACGCTTATCAATGTCATTCAAAGTAATTTTGATTTAAGACCTAAAGCAATTATTGAATATCTTGGTTTAACCAAACCGATATTCAAACAAACCACACATAACGGACACTTCGGTAAACTTGATGTGAATTTATGTTGGGAAAAGTTAGACAAAATTGCTATTTTCAAACAATTAGTATAAAATACTTGTGATGTAAAAACCGTATGCAACTTGGGAGGGTGACATTCAAATGGATTATTTACTATGGCTTGGGATTACATTAGGTAGTCTAGTTTTATTTGGGCTAATTATCTTAGTTTGGTATTTGGTAACTATTAATATATTTAAACAAACTTCAAAGCAAGCAAAGACAGCCATGCTGGATATTGATGAATTGATTATTAATAAACATAACTTGTTAATGCAAATGATTGAATTAGTAAAAAGACATTTGCCGGATTTTGCTAAATCATTAGCACAGATGCAAAAAATTCCAAGTAGTCTTGGCACAGATTCAATAGCATTAAAACAAGATATCTCAAATCAAGTGTCAAAAGCGATGAAAAGCATTTATAAACAACTTGATCAACAACCAGAAGTCAAAACAGATAATACTATAAAAATAGCGCTAGATGAATGGATTGTTATGGAAGAAAGTTTACAAATGGCACGTAGAGTTTATAATAGTAGTGTTTCTAGCTTCAACCGTAAAATTGTGACATTTCCAACCAGTGTTGTTGCCAACATCAAAAAATATAAACGTATTGATTTCTTTGAGGCGGACATTACTTTATCTAAAGAAACTGAAGATATAGAAGATTAACACTTATGAAAGATTATCTATAGTTTGTCAGACAAATATAGATGGTCTTTTTTCATATCTAAACTAAACGGGTTAAATATTCACCTAAAATGAATTAAATAAACCCATAATTTCGTCTAAATGAATGGGTTTACTTGGTGAAATCATAGTAAATATGGTATCATTTAGTGTCATCATCTATAAGATGATGTACATAAATATACATTTAAATGTGATTTGGTAGAACAAACCAAATCATTTTATAAAGTCACAAAAAAGATATCAAACTAAAAAACTTATTAAGCAAAGGAAGTGATGTTATGTTTGGATTATTTGATTCAACCAAAAAAGCATTAAAAAAATATAACAAGGTCGCCCATAAAATCATAGCGCTTGAAGCACAAATGAAAGCAATGAGTGATAGCGATTTAAAAAATCAAACAGAAAAATTTAAAAATAGATTGCAAAACGGTGAAACATTGGATGATATTCTAGTTGAAGCATTTGCAGTTGTTAGAGAAGCATCTAGTCGTGTGACAGGATTAACACCATATTTTGTACAACTTGTTGGTGGTATGTCAATCCATGATGGTAATATTGCTGAAATGCGTACCGGTGAAGGTAAAACCTTAACCGCCGTTTTACCAGCATACTTAAATGCACTTTCTGGTGAAGGTGTACATATTGTTACCGTCAATGAATATTTAGCAAAACGTGAAGCAGAAGGTGAGATCGGACAATTGTTCGAGTTTTTAGGTTTAACCGTTGGCTTAAACGTAAGAGACTTAGATAGAGAACAAAAAAAGGCGGCTTATGCTTGCGATATCATGTACTCTACAAACTCTGAATTGGGTTTTGACTACTTAAGAGATCACATGGTGCTTTATCAAAAAGATATGGTAGCTCAACGTGGTTATCCATATGCAATTATTGATGAGGTTGACTCGATTTTAATTGATGAGGCTAGAACCCCATTAATTATTTCCGGTCCAGCAAAACAAACACAAAACCTTTATCAACAATCAGATCGATTTGTAAAATCACTGAATGATGAAGATTATGAAATGGATTTAGAAGCAAACACAGTTGAATTAAGTCCTGAAGGTATTGCTAAGGCTGAAAGCTTATTTAATATTGAAAACTTATATGATTTAACACATGTTTCTTTACTACATCATATTAATAATGCCTTAAAAGCAAACTTTACAATGTTTAAAGATAAAGAATATATGGTTGTTGAAGGTGAAGTGTTAATTATTGACCAATTTACCGGTCGTGTCTTAAAAGGGCGTCAGTTTAGTGAGGGTTTACACCAAGCACTAGAAGCAAAAGAAAATGTAGAAATTAAAAAAGAGACAGTTACAGTAGCAACGATTACATACCAAAACTTTTTTAGAATGTATAAAAAATTATCTGGTATGACAGGTACTGCTAAAACTGAAGAAGAAGAATTTATTGATATTTACAATATGAGTGTTATTGAAATTCCTACCAATAAACCGGTTATTAGAGATGATGCGAAAGATTATTTCTTTGTCTCTGCTGAAGAAAAATTCAATGCATTAATCGAAGAAATAAAACGTCGCCATGAACTTGGACAACCGCTTTTAATTGGTACGATTGCTGTCGAAACATCTGAATACTTAAGTATGATGTTAAGAAAAAACCGAATTAATCATGAAGTATTAAATGCAAAGAACCACGAAAGGGAAGCCGAAATTATTGCTAAAGCAGGGCATCAAGGTTCTGTCACCATCGCAACCAATATGGCTGGACGTGGAACAGACATTAAATTAGGACCTGGTGTTGTTGAACTTGGCGGTTTAGCCGTTTTAGGTTCTGAAAAACATGATGCCAGACGTATTGATAATCAATTACGTGGACGTTCAGGCAGACAAGGTGATCCCGGGTTTTCTAGATTTTATTTATCTGCAGAAGATGAATTGATGGTACGTCGTGGTGGTGAACGTTTTAGAACGATTATTGAGACACTACAGCGTGCACAATCAACTGGTGAACCAGTCACATCACGCATGATTACATCACTCATTACTGGTGCTCAAAAACGTAGTGAAGGGGTAAACTCTGAAATTAGAAAAAACGTATTAAGATACGATGATGTTCTAAGACTACAAAGAGAAATTATTTATGGTGAACGTACATCAATATTAATTAAGGAATCTGTAGAAGCAGAAGTTATTAAGTTTATTGAAAATATTGTTGAACTAGAAATAGACGAATTCATTATTCCTCATGGTCGTAACAAATTTGAAATTAAAGATCAAGCAATCATACATCATTTTGAGAGTTTCTTAATACCTAAAGGTATGGTGACAATTGAAGATGTTCAAGAATTAGACGAAAATGAAGTTGTAGAACACTATAAAGCATTGGCAATTAAGTTACTTGTAAGTAAAAAAGAAGAAGTACCAATTGAAATTTATAATGAATTCTTAAAAGTAATTATGTTAAGAGTAATTGATACCTACTGGATGCGTCATATTGACGCAATGAGTGAGTTACGTCAAGGGGTTAGATTGCAGTCATATGGCCAGCAAAATCCGTTAATTATTTATCAAAGAGAAGGTAAACGTATGTTTGATGAAATGCGTTACAACATCTCTAAAGATATTTCAAGATATGCAACTTTAGGCCGTATTCAGTTAAATGTAAGCCGTGAAGCGGTGGTTAAAAACACGAGTACAAATCAAGGCGAAGATGTAACAAAACAAAAACGTAAACAACCAAAACGTGCACATAGAAATCAATTACCATGGAATAGAAGGTAGTTATGGAAAAGTACGAAGTTAATAAAACTTTAGAATTATTTGAAACAAAAATTGATGATTTAGAAAATGCTTTGGATGTCAATTACATCAACAAAAGATTGAAGGAAATTGAACCAATTATGGCAAATCCTAATTTTTGGAATGACTCAAATAATGCTAAAAAGATCAGTCAAGAAATGAATCAACTAACCGGTAAATTAGATACAATTAATGGCATAAAAAACCAATATGAAGATGCCCTTATGTGGCTTATTGAAGCCAAAGAAGGTACTGAGAGTTGGGATGTTTTAGAAGATGAGATTAGTAGTCTTCAAAAAAAGATTAGTGCTTTTGAAATTGAAGTATTGTTAAATGGTGAATACGATTTAAACAATGCTATTATAGAACTGCATCCAGGTGCCGGTGGCACTGAATCTATGGACTGGTGTGGTATCTTAATGCGCATGTATGAACGTTATGCAAATAATAAAGGTTACAAAGTAGAAATACTAAACTATTTAGCTGGTGAAGAAGCAGGTGTTAAATCTGTTACACTGAGAATTTCTGGTGCTTATGCATATGGTAATTTAAAGTCGGAACGTGGTGTGCATCGTTTGGTGCGTATTTCACCATTTGATTCGAATAAAAGACGTCACACATCATTTGTGTCTTGTGATGTTGCACCTGAAATCGATGATTCTGGTGAGATAGTGTTAAATGATGATGATATCCGTATGGATACTTACCAATCATCTGGTGCAGGTGGACAGTCTGTGAACACAACATACTCTGCTGTACGTTTAACCCATGTGCCTTCAGGGATTGTTGTAAGTATTCAAAACGAACGTAGCCAAATTAAAAATAAAGAGGCTGCGATGCAAATATTAAAATCAAAATTAATCCAAAAAGATATTGAAGAAAAACAAGCTAAATTAAATGCACTTAAAGGTGAAAAGTCAGATATTGGATGGGGTAGTCAAATTAGATCCTATGTCTTTCAACCATATCAAATGGTTAAAGATCATCGAACCAACTTTGAAGTTGGTAATATTCAATCGGTCATGGATGGCGAGATTGATGGGTTCATTAATGCTTATTTGAAACGTGCTGCATATGAGTAAATCAACAATTAAAGCCTATTTACTTATTACTTTAGGTGTGTTCTTATTGCATATTGGATTTTATTTTTTCTTACAACCACTAGAGTTGATTATTGGTGGTATGATGGGGATCAGTTTACTACTTGAGCCTTTCATTCCTTTGTCTATTGGTTTCACCTATCTATTTTTAAATATTATAGCTCTAATGATTGGTGGACTATTATTTGGTAAAGACTTCTTTGTAAAGACTGTGTTTGCGAGTATATTATCACCACTGCTTGTTACACTATTTGAATTGTTAAGCATTAATGACTCACTAATTATTAGTCAAATAGATGCCCATTATCAACTGCTCGTAGCAAGTATAGCTGGTGGTGTATTAATTGGTGTAGGCATTGGCTTAGTTCTACGATACAATGCAACAACTGGTGGTATGGACGTCGTGCAGAAAATTATTAACAAATTTTTGAAAGTTCCTTTTTCAGTTGCAGTATATGTAACAGATGGTTTGGTCATTATATTGGGTGCCTATCTAAGTTTACAAAATGGTTTATTCGCAACCCTCTCAATGTTATTAACGGCATACATGATAGAAAAAACAGCTGTCTTTGGACGAAGTGCATTTGCACTAATGATTATCACCAAAAAACAAGATGAGATAAAAACTGCAATATATGAACGTATTAATCGAGGTGTGACTCGATTGCGCGCTATTGGTGGTTATTCAGGCGTAGATAAAGAACTTGTTTTAACGACAATGAGCCGTCAGCAATTATATGCGGCTAAAGATTTAATAACAAAAATTGATCCAAATGCTTTTACTTTAATTATTTCAACAAAAGAAGTTTTAGGTCAAGGCTTTCATAGGGATGATTTGGCATGATTATAACAGAGGTTAGAAAACTAAAAAAAAATTATCAAGTTACATTTGATAATGGTTATAAACTAACCATTGATGAAGATACATTGGTTCAATTTAAACTTAGACCAGGCATAGAAATAGAATCGGTCGATGACATTGTTAAATCTATTGAAACGCATAAAATTTATGAAAAAGCAGTCAGATTTGCATCATTCTCTAAATCTGAAAATCAAGTGATTAAATACTTAAATGACCTAGGTATGGATAATACTTATAACACCATAATGAAGCTGCGTAAGTATCGTATCATCGATGATTATAGAATGATTCGTAATCTTCAAAATAAGGGGTATTCATATTTGCAACTAGCAGAGAAATTAAAATATTATCAGTTTGATCAAAAAGATATTGATCAAGCATTGTTAAATTATAATGAAAAAATACCACTATACAAACAGTTTAAAATAGCTTTAAAGAAATATGAAAAAGAATCAGACTATAATAAAAAACAACAAAAACTTTACAGATACTTAGTTTCAAAAGGTTTTAGCGAAGAAAATGTAATGTCTGTGATGAATATTGATTACTAGTAAAAACAGTACGAGATCAATTAAATAATCTCGTACTGTTTTTTCATTAAACTTTGAAGTATTTTTCCAAAAACTCGCCAACACCTGCATTGTCATTATCAGTATCTAGAATTTTATTAGCAACAGCTTTTAACTCTGAAGAACCATTTGGCATCGCAATACCCAGTTTGACACCTTGAATCATTTCAATATCATTTAAACCATCACCAAAGGCAATTATATTGTTTCTATCGATATCAAAGTGATCAGCAACCCAATGAACTGCAGATAACTTTGAAGACCCATATTTATAGATTTCATAAACAGCATGTTTAGAATCACTACCCCATAATCTAAAACCGACTTCACCCTTTAAAGTATTGTTAATATAAGCTTCAAAGTTAGACATGAATGATGTATCAACTAAATAAATCATACCGGTTGGTGTATGCTGCAACTGATCAAACTGTGCATGTACTATTTTTGCATTTTGACTGCCCATAAAGATATTATGTAACCTGTCTAAGTACTTATAAGCATAGACGTGTTCACCATAAGAATAAAAAGCAGACTTTAAATGTGGTTTTGTATATAAAAATAAGTCGTGCGCAATATTTACTGGAATACCATCTGTAACTACTTGGAATTTTGGATTTTTTGGTTCTCTAATATTACCACCGTTGTCGGTAATAACAGGTGTTGATAATTCCATTTCATTATAAATATCGATTGTTGCGTGAAACGGTCTACCGGTTGCAAGTACGACTAAGTGTCCTTTTTGAATTAGTTTTTGAATAACTGCTTTATTTTTTGGAGGTATTTTTGAATCATTATTTAATAGTGTGCCATCTAAATCAATAGCTATCAAGTGTTTTTCCATATCGATGTTCCTTTCAAGATGTTAAACTATTATCGCATAAATACAACCTGCTTACAAGTTTATAAGCCCAATTATGGCATAATTATAGTATAATTTATGTAAAGGATGGTAAAAATAACTTATGATATGGGATTTAGGCTTTATAGAAATAAATATGGGATGGACCATCACCTTTTTATCCGGGGTATTATTTGGTGTGCTATTGTTAGCTTTATGGTATTTGGTTGCTGTGATAGCTTCTTTAAATAAGGGTTTAAAAAGGAAAAAAGTACAAGAAGAAGATATTGATAAAAAAGAGATTAATTGGTTAATAGAAGACGCTCATAAAGCCTTTAAGGATAAGAAACTTAGAACAGAAGTCGGCTATGGTCAACATTTATTAAATGTCGCATTGGAATTAAGTAATGATATCGCAACAAAGTTTTATCCCAAGAGCAAATATCCATACTTAGAATTGACTTTAGATGAGTCATTGGTCTTATTAAAGTATGTCTCTGACCGTTTTAACAACTTACTTGAAAAACGTGTGTTAAAAATGTTTAAAGGGATTACGTTGCGCCGGTTAATTACATTAAATGAAACAAAAGCTAAAATTGATAATAATTTAATTGTAAAAGCATCCAATAAATTAATTAAGAATGATGTATTTAAACAATCAATGATGTTATTAAATGTCGTGAATCCATTTTATTGGTTTAGACGATTAGTACTGAATAATGTAACCAATGCAATTATGATAAAATTAGGGTTAGTGATTATATCATTGACTGGTGAAGAAACATATGCAATTTATTCTAAGAAAGTATTTGATCAAGAATCAAAGATTGATTCTGGTATTGAAGACATCTACAAAGAAATTGAAGATGATTTGAAAGGAGAAGAGGATCTTGAAGCGTAAAAATAAATATAAAGAAACCTATCTTGAAGTTTTTACAATTCCACAAATACCTAAAATAGAGGGTATTCGTAAACAACATAAATATGTTAAGGAAAGATTTATCTCTCCACTTTTTGGAAGTGATGTAAAAGACGAAATTCACGTACCATTTGTTGTCCGTGTTATAGGTGATAAAGTTAAAAAGTATGATGCTTTTCGAACAAAGCCTAAAATGGATGATGAAGCTACAACAAAAACTAATGGTAATAAATACTATGAATTTAAAGATGGTATTATTTCAAAGGAAACGAGAAAACAAATTTTTGGTATTGATTCTTACAACAATAAAGATCTAGATACTAAAGAACCTGGAAATAAAGATATTGAAATTCAGAATAATTATGATGATGTTGAACCGATTGATTTAAAGGCAGATGAAAAAGAAAATATATTACCACCTTGGATGCGTGGGAAACATCTAGAAACGACACCTGAAGTTGGTGGTTTAGATATGGATACATTTAAGCGTCCATCTAAAAATTTACAAGTTAAAGCTAATTTTGGTGAAGAAGTTAGTGATGATGAAATCATTCAAAATGTACCCAAATATATTGAGCCAAGCGAAAGTGTACCACCAAAGGTTCATGCGCATGTGATGGATAATAGTAGATATCAATTACCACCATTAACACTACTTAAAAAAGTCGAAAGAAATAATGATGAAAAACCACAATGGTTATTAGATCAAGTTGAACGTATTAATCAAACATTGAAAGATCATGCGGTTGAAGGTGAGGTTGCTCATTCTAAAAAAGGACCAACAGTTACAAGACATGAGATTTCCTTAGAACCTGGTGTACCGGTTAAACGTGTAACTGGGTTACAAGATAATTTAATGATGAGTTTAGCAGCTAAAACATTACGTATTGAAGCACCTATTCCAGGTAAGCCTTATGTAGGTATAGAAGTACCTAATAAAATTGCAGATATTGTATCATTTGGAAATGTTGTGGATACAGATGAGTTTTTACAAGATCACAAGCATCCTTTAAAAGTTGCTTTAGGGGAAGATATTGATGGCACAAACATTTATGTAGATATTGCAAAAATGCCACATGGTTTAATCGCTGGTGGGACAGGTTCTGGTAAATCAGTTTGTGTCAACTCGATATTAATTTCACTCCTATTAAAAAACAAACCAGAAGATTTGAAGATGATTTTAATCGACCCTAAAATGGTCGAGTTAAGCCCATATAATGATCTACCACACTTAATTACACCTGTCATCACGGATCCTAAAATGGCTGCAACAGCGCTTAATTGGGTCGTTGAAGAAATGGAAGATCGTTATAAAAAGTTTGCAGGTACAAGGTCACGCGATATTAACAGTTTTAATGAAAATGTAAAAAAAGGATTTATTGAAGAAAAGAAAATGCCTTTGATTGTTATCGTCATTGATGAGTTAGCTGACCTTATGATGGCTGCTGCACATGATGTTGAAGATGCAATTCAACGTATTACTCAAAAAGCACGTGCTGCTGGTATTCATTTACTGGTTGCAACACAACGTCCAACTGTTGATGTTGTCCGTGGAACGATTAAATCAAATATTCCAACACGTATTGCTTTTAGAGTTGCAAGTTTTACAGATTCAACAACCATTTTAGATGGTGCTGGTGCTGAACAACTTTTAGGTCGTGGAGATATGCTACTTAAAGAAACAGATCGACCAATTCGTCTGCAAGGTGCATTTATTTCAGATACTGAAATAGATGGCGTTATTGATTTTATAAGACAACAATCAAGCCCTAATTATTTATTGAAACATGAAGATTTAAAACATATTGTGAATGCGAAAGATACAATTGATGATGAGTTGTTCGCAACTGTTGCAGAATATGTTGTACATGAAAATAATTGTTCGATTAATGCAATCCAAAAAGAGTATAATCTTGGATTTAATCGCGCACAAAAACTGGTAACCTATTTAGAAACATATGGTATTGTTTCTGCACCTCAAGGTACCAAAGCACGGGAAGTATTAGTGAATATGACACAGCTTAGAGAGATATTAGAAAAGTTGGGATTAAAATGAAACAAGTTCAGTGGTTTCCAGGACATATGTTCAAGTCCCTTAGGGAAATCAGAGAAAAACTAAAATTAATGGACATCATCTATTTATTAGTTGATGCCAGACTACCATTTAGTAGTATGAATCCAGAGATTCTTCAAATTATTGGTGATAAACCAACACTTTTACTATTCAATAAAATTGATCTTGCAGATAGAAAAACAGTGGATCAGTGGGTAAAGTATTATGAGTCCCTCGGATTCTTTACGTTATTAATAAATAGTAGCAATGGATTTAATGTGAATAAAATTTATACCAAGAGTAAAGAGATACTAGATGAAAAGATCGAACGCTCTAAGTCAAAAGGTATGAAATTTGACCGCGTACGTGGCATGATTTTAGGTATACCTAATGTCGGCAAATCAACACTCATTAATAAACTGGTATCTAAAAAAGCAACCACAGTAGGTAATAGACCTGGTGTGACCAAAGCGCAACAATGGATTAAAATAAACCCCAATTTTGAACTTTTAGATACACCAGGCGTTTTATGGCCGAAGTTTGATGATGCGGCAGTAGGTTATGCACTGGCTGTAACTGGTGCAATAAAAGATGATACATTACCAATTAGTCAAGTTGTAGTCTATGCCATCAATTACTTAAAAGAATTTTATCCAAAACGCTTAAAAGAAAGATATAACATTGAGAATGCATCTGACTTAAATGAAATAGAAATACTAGATCATATTGGTCAATTACGAGGTGCTTTAGTTAAAGGTGGACAAACGGATTATGACCGCGTATATAGTATTATATTAACGGATATTAGAAACAAACAATTAGGAGCGCTCAGTTTTGACCACAGACAATCTAGCATATGAAAATGCATTATATAAAGCAGGCTATCAACATATCTGCGGTATTGATGAGGCAGGCAGAGGTCCACTGGCTGGACCGGTGGTTGCTGCTGCTGTTATATTTAAAAAAGGATTTTATCATAAAGATATCAATGATTCTAAAAAACTATCTGTTAAACAACGTGATATTTTATACGACTTAATTATTGATAACGCGGTTTCAATTGGCATAAGTATTATTGATCATCATATCATTGATGACATTAATATACTAGAAGCAGCAAGATTAGCCATGCAAGAAGCTATGAATAAACTTCAAGTAAAACCTGATTATGCACTAACAGATCATATGGATATTAAAGGCATACCGTACACATCACTTATTAAAGGTGATCAATTATCTATGACTATTGCTGCAGCAAGTATTATTGCTAAGGTTACACGTGATCGTATTATGATTGATTATGATAAACAATATCCTTTATATGGTTTTAAAGACCATAAAGGATACGGCACTAAAAAACATTTAGAAGCGTTAAAATTATATGGGATAACACCAATTCATCGCAAAACATTTAAACCCGTTACAAGTATTTATAAACAATAATCATGTGAAATCATGGTTTTGTTTTTATAATGACTCAAAAAAAGGCTTTAAATTCCTTCTATATAATATATTTATATAGAACTAAAAAATGAAGTCTTCAATGCTTGACATCAACGAGATAAACTATATAATTAATAAAGTAGAAAAGACAAGAAATGAGGCAATTTATGTCAAACAAAGTAATTATTGTAGAATCCCCCGCAAAATCCAAAACAATTTCAAGTTACTTCGATAACGAAGTGACTGTTTTATCTTCGGTCGGTCACATTAGAGACCTTGCAACCTCTGGTAAAGGTGGTTTAGGTGTGGATGTAGATAATAATTTTGAGCCTACATATAAAATTATTAAAGGTAAAAACAAGCTTATAACTGAACTTAAGAAGAAAACCAAAGGTAAAGAAGTATTAATAGCAACTGACCCGGACCGTGAAGGTGAGGCTATCGCATGGCACATTGCAGACGAGCTAGGATTAGAGTTAACTGACAACAATCGTATAGTCTTTAAAGAAATTACTAAACCAGCTGTTACAGAAGCGATGAATCATCGTCGTCAAATTGATCTAGGATTAGTTAACTCTCAAGAAAGTAGACGTATTTTAGATCGTATTATTGGTTTTAAACTATCTAAATTCTTAAGAGACAAAATTAAATCAAAATCTGCAGGACGCGTACAAAGTGTTGCTTTAAAGTTAATTGTTGAACTTGAACGCGAGATTGAAAAATTTGTTCCTGAAACATATTATACGATGCATGCACACTTTGGTGATCATGTTGCGGATTATGTAATTCCTAAAGATACACGTATTGGACTAGAGGAAGCAACAAAGATTGTTGAAACATCAATCAATCCATTTACAATTACAGATATCAACCAAAAAGAAACAAAAAGAAATGCAAAACCACCATATATGACATCCACTTTACTTCAAGATGGGGTAAATAGTCTTTATATGAGCTCTAGTCGTGTCATGTCGGTGGCATCAGAACTTTATCAAGGCATTGACATCAACGGGACAATTATCGGTTTAATTACGTATATGAGAACAGACTCTAATAGATTATCAAAAGAGTTCGTTTATCCCGCAAAAAGTTATATCGAAAATCACTATGGTAAAAACTATGTTGGTTATTACAAGACAAGTAATAAAGACTCTAGTCAAGATGCCCATGAGGCCATACGACCAACGGATGTTGGTCGTACACCAGAATCTTTAGAAAAACATTTAACAAAGGATCAACATAAAGTCTATAAAAAGATTTATGAACGCGCAGTTGGTTCATTAATGGCACCTGCAATATTTAAGAGTACTAAAATTACACTGGATGCGAATGGTAATATCTATTCAATGGATGGCAGTGTGCAAGTTTTTGATGGTCATTTAAAACTAACAGGTGATAAATCTAAGGATAAAATCTTACCTGACTATAAAGTTGGTGAATCATTAATGAGTGATTTGGTTGAGAAAATAGAAAAAGAAACTCAACCACCTGCAAGATTTAATGAGGCATCATTAATTAAGACATTAGAAGCCAATGGTATTGGACGTCCATCAACTTATGCAAACATCATTAAAACGATTAAAGCAAGAGATTATGTTGTTGTTGAAGAAAAGCGGTTTAAGCCAACAGATCAAGGTAAATTAACGGTAGATACCCTGAGTCAATACTTCAAACAAATCATGGATACGAACTACACATCAAACCTAGAATCTAAACTGGATTTAATTGCTGATGGACAAGTAGAACATATTCAATTATTGAAAGATTTTTACAATAATTTTATGCCAGTTTTAGCGTCTGCCGAAGAAAATATGGAGAAGATAAAACCAGTAGTTACAGACAAGTTGTGTCCACAATGCGGTGGTAACCTAGTTATTAGGAGATCTAAGTATGGTGAGTTCCTTGGTTGTAGCAATTTTCCTAAGTGTAAGTACATTGAACAAATGGAAAAATGATTGTGTTAGAAAATACATACTTACGCATTAAACTTTACACATGATTCATTTAATAATATAATCATGGTGCATCCAAACAATTGGGTGCTACTTATCCCCTATTAGTGTACTTAGTACACAAATCCCCTTTAATGACCCTCTGGCCTTTAGTCAGGGGGTCGCTTTTTTTATATCTAGATATAATTTGTTATAAGATTGTGATAAAATGTATTTATATTACACGATAAACGGAGGATGAAAATGCTAGAAGCTATCAATTTAACCAAAGCATATGATAATCTTTTAGTCTTAGATGGGGCATCTTTTAAGATTGATAAAAACCAGATTTGTGGATTACTTGGACCAAATGGTAGTGGTAAAACTACAATCATTAAACTTATTAATGATTTGATACAACCAACATCAGGTCATATATTATTTTTTGATCAAAAATTAAGTTTGAAAGATAAATCAAATATTGCATACTTACCAGAAAAAAGTGCACTGAATATGGGTCAATCTGTATTGGGTGCTATAAAAATGTATCAAGACTTTTTTATAGACTTTAATCCGGAACATGCAAAACATATTTTAAACTTGTTTGAAGTACCTTTAACAAAGCGCTTGGCCCAATTATCTAAGGGGCAACGTGGAAAAGTTCAATTGGCTCTGACACTTGGACGAAAAGTTGATTTATATATATTGGATGAACCTTTAGATGGCATGGATCCAGCCAGTCGTGATTTAATTATGAAGATTGTTATTAAGTATAAAAAATTAGATTCGACTGTCATTGTATCAACACACCAAATCACTGATATCGAAAGTTATCTGGATTATGTTATCTTACTTAAAAAAGGACAAATACTTGAATCTAGTACAGCTAAAGCATTAGAGAAAGCACATAGTATGTCACTTTCAGCTTACTTTAAGGAGGTCTATAAATATGATGAAGAAATTATATAAATGGGATTTAATTCATTATTTTGGACAATTAAAGTGGATATTTTTAGGGACGCTTTTTGTAACGATATTGTCTGTTGTATTTGATATGTTATCTGAGATAAATTTTGTATGGGCAATGTTTCATCAAACAGCATTTATTATAAGTATTGTTGGTATTTTAATTGGTTTAGCGTATGCATTCTTTTCAATCTTTCAAAGATATTATCACACGATTTTAAAAGATGAAGCATATTTTACTCATACACTACCACTTTCCAAAGGGAAAATTTTACTTACTAAAGTTTTATCAGGCTTCACGTTATTTTTATTAGCGATTATTGTTGCAGTCGGCTTACTTGTATGGATTGATGTCATTAATGTTCAGCAATTCTTAGACTTAAGACAGTTAGATTCAAATTTATTTAATATGTCTATCTTAAGTATTGCTTCAATGGTTATTATGTTCTTTGTTTCAATTGTTGTTATTTATGCGGCACTATCTTTTGGTTTTAGTTTTAATAAAAGAGAATGGTTATATGTTTTTGTATATTTCATCCTCTATTATGTTTCAAATCAAATTTTAAGCATGATTAATTTTGGTATTAATTTACTCATTAACCCGAATCTTTTAGCAGTGGATGATACAGACCCTACAGCAATGTTTCCTGCCTTGAGTGGTATTCTAATTATTCAACTAATCCTTTCTATTGGATTAGGTGTTGTAAACTACTTTATCGCAAGATATTTAATGACACATAAAATTAACCTTAAAAACGGTTAAAATTACACAAAGTACATCATTTGGCATGTTATCAGTTTGTTAACATGCCTTTTTTGTTTTAATTTATAACTTCCTTTGACTTGATAGAATCACACTTTTATAATGTTACTATAGAATAGAGGCATTAAAAATGAAATTTATAACAACCTTACATAAATATGAAAACCTAGATTCAATACTTGAAGTTGCGGATGGTATTATACTCGGTCAAGTACAATTTGCTAAAACATTAACAAATGATTTTAAAAGTTTAACAAATGATATTATTCATAAGGTACATCACTGTCAAAAAGAAGTTTTTTTGTTATTAAACAAAATATTTACAGACAAAGAACTTAAGCTTGTTAAAGATTATTTAAAAGGATTACCAGTTGAGATGATTACTGGTTTTATAGGTGCTGACATTGGGCTGTTATCAGTTATGGATGAACTTGGTTTAACCGATAAATTTGTCTATAATCCAGAAACTTTGTTAACCAATGATGTGGACTTTAATGACTTATCAAGTGCACATATTAAAGGTGCATTTGTATCCAAAGAAATCACTTTAGAAGATATTTTAGAAATTGGCCAATTAAAAAAATACGATCTTTTTTATTTTGGTCATGGGCATATGTCGATGTTTTATTCCAAACGACAAATGCTTCAAACATTTAAAGACTATAAAAATGAAGCGAATAATCTGCATCAAGATCAAAACTTAAGATTGAGTGAAGCTAAACGATTAGATGAAACCTATCCTATTTTAGAAGATGATGCAGGTACGCATGTTTTTAGAGGTCATATATTTAATAGTTTTAAGGCATTAGATGCATTAAGCAGCGTTGTCGATTACTTTGTCGTAGATAGTTTGTTTTTAGATGATAGTTATGCAGGGAAAATCATTTTAATGTACCGCGAAGGGATTATAGATAAAACCTTAATAGAAACGTATAAACAAACATTACATGATGGTTTCTTATTTGATGAATCCACAATTAAAGGTGAGAAAAATGACTGAATTATTAGCCCCAGCTGGCGATTTAAATAAATTAAAAATAGCAATCATATATGGTGCAGATGCTGTATTCATCGGTGGCAAAGCGTTTAGTTTACGTGCCAATGCATCCAATTTTACAACAGAGGATCTAATTGAAGGTTGTAGGTTTGCCCATGAACGTGGTAAAAAGGTATATGTTACAACAAATGTTATTCCACATCAAAAAGATAAAGCAGGCTTGATTGAATATTTAAAAACTTTAGAGACTGCAAAAGTTGATGCGATTATTGCAGCCAGCCCTTTAATTATTAACACAGCACTAGCACATACCAATTTAGAAGTACATATTTCAACCCAACAATCCGCATTAAATATACCAACTGTTAATTACTGGTACAACAAAGGAGCAACCCGAGTCGTTTTAGGTCGAGATATTGATCTAGAGGGTATAGGACACATTACTAAAAATGTCGATGCAGAAATAGAAGCATTTATTCATGGTGGTATGTGTGCAGGATATAGTGGACGTTGTGCCTTATCAAACCATTTAACAAATAGAGATGCCAACCGTGGTGGTTGTGCACATACATGTCGCTGGTTTTTTGATCTCACCAAAGATGGCAAAAAGATTACTGACACACCATTTAGTATGGGTTCAAAAGATTTGAGCGCAGTTAATGAAGTTACAACACTTATTGATATGGGGGTTGCCTCACTAAAAATTGAAGGTCGTATGAAATCACTACACTATATTGCAACAGTCGTTAACACATATCGAAGAATTATTGATGAATATGAGGTAACTGGAGAAATCAAAGATTATGAAGCTTATGCAAAGATGCTTACACATGCTGAAAATAGAGAAACATCACACGGCTTCTTCCATGGATTACCTACCAAAGACCAACAGCTATATGAAAAACGTAGTGAGCGTGTGATGCAAAATTTTGTTGGTCTAGTACTTGATTATGACCATGCAACACAATATGCAACAGTTGAAACCAAGAATGTATTTTTATTGGAAGAACTTGAAGTTTTCTCACCACTTGAAGCATCAAAAACATTTATGAATGAAAAAATGATGGATTCAAATGGTGAATTAATCAAAAGAGCAGCAAGAGCAAAAGAACATATCAAAGTTTATATACCATTTGAAGTTCATCCATTTGATATGTTACGTGCGAAAAGAACTTAAAATAATACCTTTTAGCCTATAATAGATATATAGGATAGGAGGTATTTTTTATGAAAACAATGAAACAAGAACCCATTACAGTAATCGGGGAACCACTACAGGTTGGTGATAAAGCACTAGACTTTGTTGTAGTAAATAATAGCTTAAAAGAAGTGTCATTCTTTGCAAACTATAAAAAGCATTACACATTAATCAGTGTTGTACCAAGTTTAGATACATCGGTGTGTGATTTACAAACAAGAACCATTAATGAACGGTTATCAAACTATAAAGACATGGATTTTATCACAATATCCAATGATTTACCATTTGCTCAAAAAAGATGGTGTGGTGCGCATGGTTTAGACATAACAACCTTAAGTGACCACAAATTATTAGACTTTGCTAAAAAATATGGCGTACTGATTGAAGAACTCAGATTACTAGCACGTGCGGTGTTCGTTTTAGATCATAA
>Ga0172382_10002558_pt1 | contig 30146 bp, 19 predicted proteins | sample Leawel138RmetaG_FD_122245 | JGI IMG/M metagenome (GOLD analysis project Ga0172382, IMG submission 122245) | Leachate microbial communities from a municipal landfill in Southern Ontario, Canada - Leachate well 138R metaG | ecosystem: Engineered > Solid waste > Landfill > Unclassified | place...
ATTCGACTATGCTACTTCAAAACTTTCCAACTTCCAAGCAGGAACATTTGAACTAATGTTTGGCTATGATATACCTAGTAACGTTAACAGAGGAAAAAGCAGATTTTAAATTAAAAATAATAAAATTATTTTACTATGAAGAAATTATTCTTACTTTTTATTTTTAGCTTTTTTCTTTCTCCTAATTTTGCCCAGGGAGTTGCTATTAGCACTAACGGGGATTCTGCTGACCCATCTGCAATTTTAGATATAGAAAGTACAAACTCTGGTTTATTATTACCTCGTATGACAACTGCACAAAGGGATTTGATAGTAAATCCTGCTCATTCTTTAATAATTTTTAATACCACAATTGATTGCTTTGAAGCGTTTAATTCTGATACTGAAGAGTGGATTGCAATTGGTTGTATAGGTTACACAGTTCCTAGTGGTGTATCAGCATCAGCCACACCGAACCCTATTTGCAAAGGCTCTACTTTAATTTTAACTGGCGAAGCCACAGATGCAACAAGCTGGAGTTGGACAGGGCCTAATGATTATACTTCATCATCTCAAAGCCCCTCAATAAGCAATATTACCATAGCTGGGCAAGGAATTTATACCTTAGTAGTGAGTAATGATTATGGTAGCGTAACAGCAAACACAACATATGTGACAGTGAAATCTCCTCCAACAAATCCAACATTAGGCACACATGTTTCAGACGAAGAGCAAATCGAATGGAATTGGACTAGCGTAACAAATGCAAATGGTTATAAATACAACACTTCTAATAATTATTCTACAGCCATAAATAATGGTAACAACACCAGTTACACACAAATTGGACTTACATGTGAAACTGCTTACACGCTTTATGTGTGGGCTTATAATGAATGTGGTGAATCGTCTTCTACTACACTTAATGAAACAACTTCCGACTGTCCAAGCGCATGTGATGGAATTCCTAAACCAACAGATTACGACGGTAATATTTATGAAATTGTTGGGATTGGTAATCAGTGCTGGTTTGCAGAAAACATGGCTACAACGCATTATGCTGATGGGACGGTCATTCCACATGTTACTAATAATTCAGACTGGGTTAATTTAAGTGTATCCGATAAAGCTTATTGTTGGTATAATAATGATATTACTAATAAAAATATTTACGGGGCATTATATACATGGGCTGCTGCTGCAAATAATACAACGAGTTCCTCTAATCCAAGCGGTGTACAAGGAATTTGCCCTAATGGTTGGCATCTTCCAAGTGATGATGAATGGGAGAAACTAGAAGGTGAAGTAGATGCAACTTATCCTTATGGGGATGCTCAGTGGGATATTTCAGGATATAGGGGTGATGATGTGGGCAGTGCACTTGCAGGAAATGAAAGTTTATGGAATAATGGTGTCTTGGTTACTCATCCCTCTTTCGGTAATAGTGGTTTCTTAGCCTTGCCTGCCGGTTATCGTAAGTGGTCAGACGGAGCGTTCAGTGATTTAGGTTCACATGTCGGCTTTTGGTCTACTACCTCTGCAAGTAGCTCAAACGTTTATCCCAGACAATTTAGTATGTATTATACTAAGTCTAGTCGTATTACTACAATGAGAGAATTCGGGATGTCGGTTCGTTGCATTAAAGACTAATTATGTAAAAATTTACAACAACTTAAGCAAAGCTTACTGAAAATAAATTGATTGATAATTTTATTTTTTACTGATAAAAATAATTTGCCTGATAAACAAATCTTATTATTTTTGCAAAACAATTTTGCGGGGTGTAGCTCAGTTGGTTAGAGTACGCGTCTGGGGGGCGCGGGGTCGGTAGTTCGAGTCTACTCACCCCGACAAAATTTCAAGAATTAAAACACAAATAATACTTAAAAAATCTAAAGCTAAATAATAATGTTTTAGGTATAAAATAAAAAAACCTGATTAAATTAAAATCAGGTTTTTTTATTCAGCGGAGAAAGAGGGATTCGAACCCCCGGAGCCCTCGCGAGCTCAACGGTTTTCAAGACCGCCGCATTCGACCGCTCTGCCATTTCTCCGCTGCAAAAGTAGATTAATTTATTAATATACAAAAATATTTAATGAGTTTTTTAATGAAAATTAATAAATATTTAATAATACCCTAATAATGAGGAAAATAGCTGACAATAATTATTGAAAATTAATTGTATTTTTTGAGTTTCACATATTAACAAAATAATTAACAACTTATGAACAATATTAAATTTATTTATATGAATTTTTAGCTATACCTATAGATATATATGAAATTAAATTATAGTGCCTTGTTTTATTAAGGCTTTTACATAGAATACAAGAGATTTTGTTTTATTAGCTAAAAAAATGACGTTTTTATTAGTTTTTTTTAAAAAAAATATTCTATAAGCCTTGAAATATAGCGGTTTGGACATGTTTTTTTACTAAAATCTTATAAGTTTGTTTAAGTAAATTCACCTAATCGCTTCTATTTACAATGATTTGCTAAACATTTTGACAAGTTTATTAACAATATTATAAACTTATTAACAAAATTGATAAAAATTATTATAAGCTATTGCCTAAACCCTTATTATAACTATCTTTGCCTTGTAAAGTTAATATATTACTAACCTAAAAAATTAAAAAAATGAACAAAGCACAATTAATTGACGCAATGGCTAAAGAAGCTAATTTAACAAAAGCTGACACAAAAAGAGCATTAGACGCATTTGTAAAAGCAACAACAGACGCTTTAAAAAGTGGTGAAAAAGTTGCATTAGTTGGATTTGGTACTTTTGGGATTGTTGAAAGAGCAGCAAGAACTGGTCGTAACCCTCAAAAACCTGAGCAAGTAATTAATATTCCAGCTAAAAATGTTGTGAAATTCTCAGTTGGTAGCGAATTAAAAGACGCTGTTAAATAAGAATTGCATCATTAATGATTTAAAAGAGAGCCAAAGCTCTCTTTTTTTGTTTTTTTAAAAATTCAATTAAAATGGACAATCAGTTTATTATAGAAAATTTATCTCCCATGATTTCCGAAAAACGCTTACAAACTTTTTCTAAGGTTTTAAACAATCGCACTCGCTATATAACTGTTGTACTTGAAAACTTATTCCAATCCCACAATGCGTCTGCCGTAATGAGATCTTGCGATTGTTTTGGAATACAAAATATTCATATTATAGAAAATAACTTTGATTTTATTGATAATCCTGACGTTTCATTAGGTTCATCTCAATGGCTGACTAAATTCAAATATAATTCTAATGAAAATAATAGTATTGAAGCTATTAAAAATCTTAAAAATCAAGGATATAGAATTGTTGCTACAACGCCTCATAGCAAGGATGTTAATCTTAATGATTTTAATTTAGAAAAAGGAAAAATTGCTCTGTTTTTTGGTGCTGAATTGCCTGGATTATCAAAAACTGTATTAGATAATGCTGATGAATTTGTAAAAATACCAATGTTCGGATTTACTGAAAGCTTTAATATCTCTGTTTCAGTTGCAATTTGCTTGTATGATATAATAAATAGATTAAAAACTTCAAATATAAAATGGGAATTATCCGAACCAGAAAAACAAGATTTATTAGCAGAATGGCTAAAACTTAGTGTAAGAAATTCTGAAAAAGTTTTAAAATTATTAAAAGAGAGAAATATCTAAGTTTATTTTATTACTGAAATTTTATCTGAAAACCATTTATTCCCTTGTTTAATTTTTAAAAAGTAAATCCCTGATTCATAGTCTGATAAGTCAATATTTAAATCGAAAATGGACTTTAATTTTAGTATTTCATTGCCAAAAGAATTATAAATATAAACTTCAAAATCATCATAATTATTTATATTTATATTTAATTTGTTTGAACAAGGATTTGGATAAATTGAAAATTCACTAAACCATTCATTTTCAATATTTTGTGGATGAAGTAAGCTGTTGTACTTTTCTTCTGCCTTAATAATTGCTTGTTTAAATTTGTGTAAATTTGAATCGGAAATAATAGCAAAACCAAGGCTAATAGTATCTTTTGGCTGAATATTTACCGGTCCCATACCTGTATAAAGAACAATATCAGTTTGTAATTCCGCATCAATAAAGTTTGTGTTAGAAATCATATAAAATTTCTCAATATCTGAAAACCCATCATTAATATTAATAATCTCATCATTTTCATCAGCTTGGTCTAAAGCATAATATATAGGTGTTTGTTTACTTAATAATTTTATTCCCGCATTCATGCTTTGTTCAGAATTGCTTTTTGCATAAAGCATTTTTAGGTCTTGGTCAAAAATTGCAGAATTTCTTGCTGCTTCAATCAAATCCCAATCTGTAAACAAACCGAAATAATAATTTTCAATAGGATAATCGCTTGTATTTATGATTTCGTAATCTATAATTATAAAATTTTCGTCTTCTATCCACGAATATGCATTTTCAATTATATAAATTCCTTTTGAGTTTACATCTAAAGAGTCCGAAATTTCAAGTCTAATATGCTGTTCTGCAATTTCGCTATCAATAATTTCAGGATATTTTTCATTTTTAAAATCTGTGTTTTGTCTTACTGAACTAAATAAATTAAGTGCTGAATTTCCTGAAATAATTCCACAATCGTAAAATAATTCATATAAATTATTATATCTTAAGCCATTGCCAATCAAACTTTGTGCATCTGAATAACCAATTCTACCGTTTGCACTAATGGAAAGCTGTAATTTTTCTGTACTTATATCTATATAGCTTGGATTAACGTAAAATTCAAGAAACTGATAGTCTTCGTAATCATCAGCTGAATATTTTATTTTTACAATCAAATTAAAATCATAAGGAATATTCTCATCAAGTTCTATTAAAATTAATGAATTAGAGCTATAAGTTTGCATTTGTTCTAAATTTCCTTCAAAAATTATTGGATTAATAATATTTGCGTATCCATTAATAATTTCTACACTAATTGTTAAATTTTCTGCATTTTTCAAATAATTAATAAAACTTCCACCTATACTAACAGCATTATCATTTTCAAAAATATTAATATTTTCCAAAACAAGAGCAGGTGGAATTTCCATACTTAAAGACTTATACATATTTAGTCTTCCTTTTCCTAATTTTCCGGCAAAAGGAATATTATATTCAATTGTATCAATATTATCGCAACCTGCTTTTATCAAAGCCTTAATTTGATTTGCATTAAAGTTTGGATAATAAGACCTTAATATTCCTGCAAAACCGGCTACAATAGGAGCAGCAAAAGAAGTACCACCATACATTCTAGCATAAGAATCAATTGCGCCTGTAGATTTAAAGTTAGTAGCTGGAGCACATAAATCAACAGAGTAGGAGTAGGTGCTACCTTGTTGGGCAATAGAATTTTCAGGAGACCATTTTTCATCATCTTCTTGAGTTCCGGCAACTGATAAAACATTCTCATATGAAGCAGGATAATATTTTAAATCAGAATTTGTATTACCTGAAGCTGAAACTATTAATAAGTCGAAATTATTTGTTGCATAATTCACAACATCTTGACCCATTTTTTGATAATATGGAGAGCCCCAACTACAATTAACCACATTAAGGTTGTGTTCTGCCGCATATACAATAGATTGGTAGGCATTTTCTATTATACCTTCTGAGTTCATTATTTTTAAAGGTAAAATTTTGCATTTATAACCTGCACCCGAAACACCAATTCCATTATTTGTTGACGCACCTGCTATGCCTGCAACATAAGTTCCATGTTGATTTACATCTGCACTAACTATATTATTGTTTTCTGCAAAATTCCAACCTCTAAAATTATCAATATAACCGTCCAAATCATTGTCTTCTCCATCTAATGGATCTGCATAATTATATTTTATTTGATTTATTAAATCCGGGTGTGAAACTTCAATTCCTGTGTCAGAAATTCCAATAACTATATTCGTATCTCCTTGATGAATATCCCAAGCCTGATATGCTTTTACTTTTTCTAACCAATATTGCTCAGCTTCATTTAATGGGTCATCAGGAATATCTAATAAATCAATTTTATATAAAGGTTCAACATATTCAAAATTATTAGACTTGGACATTTTTTTTGCCAAAATAAGTGGGTCAATATCATTATCTAAATATGTAATTCTGTAAATATTACTAATATCTACTGTGTTTTTACCATTTTTTCCAATATTTTTACTTGTTTTTGAAGAATTTGGAAATTCTTTTTCAATTTTAAAATAAGATTTATTTTCAAAATAAACTTGTATAAGTTTTTCTAATTCATTATTGTTAAAAGCTTTATTTTCCTGCGGTTTTAGTTTTACAATTAAAATATTATCGTGATAGGCTTTATTAGTTGTGTTTTGAGAAAAAGAATTAAATCCTAAGTTAAAAACTAAGATTATAAGTAAAATACTAGTAAAAAAATATTTATTTTTTAAAGAATGACATTTCATAGCAATAATTTTTTGCAATATACAAAAAAAAATAGCCGGACAAACCGACTATTTTAAAAAGATTTTATATATTTTTAGTTATTAACTTCTTCAACATTTCCAATCACTCTTAAAACAGTGGTAGGATTGCTTGGATCATTTGTAATTACAGTAATAGTTTTATTTTGCTGACCTTTTTTGCCAACTGAATTAAAAGTTGAAGTAATATGACTTGTTTCGCCAGGTTTAATAATCATTTTTTCAGGATTTGTAGCAGTACAACCACAAGAAGCTTTTATTTTTCTAATAATCAAGTCGCTTTTTCCTGAATTGGTAAACACAAAATTATGACTTGTTTTTTCTCCTGATTTTATAGTGCCAAACTCAAAATTAAGATTGTTAAACTCTATTTTTGGAGAATTAGCACGCTCGTCTTCTGTTAAATGTGAAAAATCTTCTTCTACTGTTGCACTAATAGATAATCTGTTTTGTGCATTTTTTTGACCATTAATTACAAGTGAAACTCGGTCCATAGAAAATCCCCAATCATTTTTCTTACTTGCGTCATAAGTAACAGTAATCAGCCCTTTGCCACCATGTTTTTCGTTAGATTTTTTAGCGGCTAATTTTTTTGGTTCTACCGAAATATTTATATGAGGCGGCACATTATCAAAACTAATTGCCATAGTCTCAGAACTCATATTTACAATTCCTATGGTATCGGTTTTACTAGATTTATTATAAACTTGTGCCATTGCTAAATGCGAAGTTCTCAACCTTAAATCATCAAATACACGAGGGTAAAAATCTTCTATTCCTTTTTCTCTTGGCGTAACATCTCCGGTAATACGCAATAAAGTTGTAGCATTTTCAGTATTTGAACTTACAGTTACAGATTTATTAAATTTACCAGGTCTGTTTTTTGGATTATATGTAACTCTTACAAAGCCTGTTGTTCCAGGAGCTACGGGTTCTTTTGTATAGTCTGTAGCTGTACAGCCACACGAAGCTCTAACGTTTGTAATGTATAGTGGCATACTGCCGGTATTTGTAAAAATAAAATCATAAGTTTGATTGCCGGCTTCTTCTTTAAAGTTTCCAAAATCATGAACTGTTTTTTCCCAAGAAATCATGGGCTGCTGTGATTGTGAAAAGCTAAATAAGTAAAGACCGGTTAGACAAATAATTAAAAATATTTTTTTCATTATTTTATTATTTAAATATAAATAAACTAAGTTAATTGCTGTTTTTTGGAATCACTTCACCAGTAATCCTAATTATAGAGGTGGGTTGAAACTCGTTTGTAGTTACAGTAACAGATTTATTAAATTTACCTGGTCGTCCTGCAGGATTATAAGAAGCAGAAACAAAACCTTTTTCACCAGGTTTTAATGGTTCTTTAGAATAATCTGTAGCAGTACAACCACACGTAGCCCTAACATTAGTAATATATAAAGGCTCGTTGCCTGTGTTAACAAATTCAAATTTATAGGTCTGTAAACCTTCTTCTTCCTTAAATTGTCCAAAATCGTGAACAGTTTTTTCCCAAGAAATAGCAGGACCTGATTGCTGTGCAAACACTCCTAAGCTAAAAACACTAACAAAAATGAATAATATAATACTTTTCATAATATAAAGTTTAAAAATTAAAAATCAATTTAACATTTAATATCGTTTTCAAATTTTGTACCAAAAATAATTAATTATTTAATATAAAATATTAATTTTTTCTTAAAATTTTTATTTTATAGTTTTAAGAGAAGCTAGATAACTTAGCAATCGACACAATATCAAGGCTATCAGTTCTTCCTTCCATAAAATAATGATAAGCTACTAATGTTATCATTGCAGCATTATCAGTTGTATATTTTATTTTTGGTATATAAAGATTCCATGAATTATTTAATCCTAAGTCTGTCAATTTGTTTCGTAAACATGAATTGGCAGAAACGCCTCCGGAAATTGCTATGTTTTTAATTCCGGTTTGTTTCACCGCTTTTAATAATTTATCCAATAATATATCAACTATTTGAGATTGTATAGACGCACAAAGATCTGAAAGGTTGTCTGAAATAAAATTTTTATTATCTTTTATTTGATCTCTTAAAAAATATAAAAATGAAGTTTTTAAACCACTAAAACTAAAATTTAAACCAGCTATTTTAGGCTTACTAAATTGAAATTTATTTGGATTTCCTAATTTCGCATATTTATCGATTAGTGGTCCACCAGGATAACCCAAGTTCATTACTTTTGCACATTTATCAAAAGCCTCACCTGCAGCATCATCTATTGTAGAACCAATAATTTCAAATGTTGTATATGATTTTACAATAATTAGTTGAGTATGACCACCTGAAACTAATAAACATAAAAATGGAAAATTTGGAATGAATTCATCTTCGTCTTTTTCCCTTAAAAAAGGAGCAAAGATATGTCCCTGTAAATGATTAATACCTATTATAGGTATATCTTGAGCAATTGCTAATCCTTTTGCAAACGAAGAACCAACAAGCAAAGAACCTAATAAGCCCGGTCCTTGAGTAAATGCAATTGCGGAAATTTGATCTATATTTTTTCCAGCCTGTTCTAATGCTTCTTTTACAACTAATACAATGTTTTGTTGATGAGCCCTACTGGCTAATTCCGGCACAACACCACCATATTTAAAGTGAATAGACTGTGTATTTATAATATTTGAATATAATTTCCCATTACAAATTACAGCTGCCGAAGTGTCATCACATGATGATTCTATTCCTAAAATACATGTTTCCATATTTATCAACAAAAAAAGGTTTACAAAAGTATAGTTTAATTCTGATTATTCAATTATTTTTTTTAATATTTGTAAAATTAATACTTATTTTGTATAAAACTTTAGACTTTTGAATAGAATTAGAATAAAACGAATATTGATACTAATGAGTTTGCTTATTGTCAAGCTATTAGTTATGATTGTCATTTTTATTAATTCAGCATTTTTACAAAGTAAATTAACAGAATATGCAATAAAATATTTTGCAAAACATTATAATATTGAACTAAGTGTAGATAATGTTTATTTAAAATTGCCGAAAACAATTGTTTTGCAAAATGTTAAACTATTGGACGAGAACAAAGATACTTTGGTTTATTCAGATAAAATAAATGCAAAAATCTCTGCATTCCACTTTCGTGAAATGGATTTAAGATTAGAAAAGGTTTCTTTAATAAATCCATATATAAATGTTAAAATTGATAGCTTAGGAATTTCTAATTATGAAAGTATTTTAGAAAAATTCTCATCCAAAACAGAAAAAGAAGAGAGCGAAGACTTTGATTTTAGTATATCTTGTAATAATTTTGAAATTATTAATGCAAAATTAAAATATAAAGACTTTAGATTTATAAATGATAATGATGAGTTCAATTATGCAGATACTGAAATCACTGGTTTTAATATTGATTTAAGTGATTTTAAATATGCTGAAGATACTTTGCAGTTAAAATTAAATAATCTTGAATTTGCCGAAAAATCGGGTTTAAATATTAAAAAAATTGCCGGTAATTTAAAGTATTATGATACAGGAATAGAGTTATATGATTTTGTTTTTAAAACAAAACTTTCGAAATTTGTTTGTTCTGAAATAATACTCAAAGGAGACTCAGCTGATTACCTAAGCGATCCTTTAGCTAAAGCAAATCTTAAAATGAATATTGATACATTAATATTTAATATTGCTGATTTGGGACCCGTGATGCCGGAATATCGTTTTATGTACGATAAACTTTATTTATCAGGAAATTTTAATGGAAATTTGTCGAAATTCAAATTTAATAATTTTAATATAAAATATGGCGAAAATACTAGTCTTGCAACAAATATAGATGTAGATGGTTTAAATAATCCCGAAATGGCTTTTATTTTTGGAAATATTAATAAATTGCAAACTAGTAAAAATGATATAAATAAACTTTTAAAAATTATTAACCCTTTAAATCCTGTAATTCTTCCTAGTATGTTAAATGATTTTGACAATTTGTCTTTTAATGGAAATATTACTGGATTTTTAAGCGACTTAGTAGCTTATGGTGAATTTAAAACTTCGCTAGGGTCTATAAGAACTGATATTGCAATAGTTACTGACTTTGAAAGCTTTGATATTGAATATGATGGTAAACTTGATATTATATCTGTTGACGCAGGAAAAATAATCGGAGATAGTGAAGTCTTAGGGAAAATAAGTATGAACTCTCTAATAGCCGGTAGCCTTGATTCTCTTGGTAATTATAAGGCAAAAATAAAATCTAATATTTCCGAATTAGAAGTTTTAAAATATAAATATACAGATATAAACATTAATGGTGATCTGTCAAATACTCTGTTTAATGGAGAAATTTTTGTTGATGACCCTAATCTTAAATTTGAATTTATCGGACAATATGCCTTAGGCGGAAAAATAGAGAAAGTTAATTTTTCGACTGACTTGTACGCAAATCTAAACGCATTAAATATAACAAAAGATAGTCTAAATTCTGAACTCAAATTAACGATGTATGCAGATGTAGAAGGACCTTTAAGCACAAAACCTTTAGGAAATTTGACTATTAGTAATTTGCTTTTAGTTTTAAATGGTCAAAAAGTAAAACTAAACCACTTAAATCTTGATTCATACCTTGACGAGGAAGAAATGCAATGCTTAAAGTTAAATTCAGATTATTTAGATTTGAATTTTATAGGAGATTTTGAATTTGACGAATTAGGAATTAGATTGTATAATTTATTGGCAAATTATGCTCCTTCTTTTATTAAACCAATAGAAACTATAGATGATACTAAAGAAAATATTGCAAAATTCGATTTAAAATTAAAAAATGTAAGTAAGCTTATAAAATTATTTATGCCTGATTTAGTAATTGATGAAGATATTTTTGCAGAAGGTAATATTTATGGAAAAAACGATAAATTTGATATGGTTTTTAGTTTTCCGGTAATTAAATATGATAGTATTTATTTATGGGGTTCGGAATTAAATATTAGAGGAAATTCAAAACTTTTAAATGTTGAATTAACTAGCCAAGAGCTTAGTAGTAAAAGTTTTCCATGGATAGAAAATATTGTACTAAACTTAGATGCCCAAAAAGATAGCCTACTTTTAAATTTGAATTGGAATAATTTCGATGACAATAATAACTCTGGAAATATAAATATTTTAACTAAATTTAGTTCTGTTAAAAATAGAGCTTTACCTAAAATTGAAAGTTATATTTATCCCTCAAACTTTATTGTAGAAAACAGAAATTGGGAAATAAAACCTTCAAGCATAATTGTTGACGATAAAAATATTGTTATAAACAAATTTGCCATTATGCACGAAAACCAAATTTTAAATATAGATGGCGAAATATCCGAAGACCCAACAAAACTTTTACGTTTTCTAATCTCTGATGTGGACATTACAAATTTTAACCCTTATATTGCGTTTACAGGTTATCAAATTCAAGGAACTCTTTCCGGAAATGGGCGAGTTGCCAATATTTATGATAATCCAAGCTTTAAATCATCACTTAGCATAAATGATTTTAAAATTAATAATGAAGATTTTGGTCGATTTGATATTTCTGCCCTATGGGAAGGACGTAAAAATGGATTTAAAATTGACGGCGTAAATAAATTTATGAAAATACGTGGAATTTATTTGTCAGAAACAGATAGCCTTGACCTAAACTTTCTTGTTGACAATTTTAATTTGGAAATATTAGAACCATATACTTCTGAATTTGAAATTAGTGATTTAAAAGGAAATGTGGATATAGTAGTTGATGTAAGAGGCCAACTTGCAAAACCCGATATCTCAGGCTATATAGAGTTTCAAAAGGCTGAGTTAGTTTATGATTTTTTAAAATTAAAGGCTTTTATTAATGATAAAGTGTTTTTAACTAATAATGCTATTTCTTTCCAAAATTTTGAAGTTTATGATGAATATAATAATAAAGCTATTGTTAATGGCGGACTATATCATAAAAATTTTGGAGATATAAAATTCGATTTTTTGATAGATGCCACAAAAATGAAACTTATGAATACCACCGAAAAAGATAATAGCCTTTATTACGGAACTGCTTTTGCAACAGGAAATGTTAGAATTTCCGGCGATTTAGATAAATTTGGTATTGATGTGGTAGCAAAAACTGAACCTAATACTGTGTTTGTATTGCCAATGACAGATTCATATGAAGGAAGTGCGGTTAGTTATGTTACATATATTCAACGCGAAAATGAAGATGATGAAGATAATTCAAATAACAAGCATATAGGAGCTAGTAGTGAGTATTATTTTAAACTTGATGCTGAAATAACTCCTGATGCAGAAGCCCAAATTGTCTTTGATTCAAAAGTCGGAGACCTTATAAGAGGTTTTGGTTCCGGTAACTTAAAAATGGAATACACTTCTGATGAAGAGTTTTATATGTATGGTGATATTGAAATAGTTTCAGGGGATTATTTGTTTACTTTAGAAAATATTATAAATAAAAAATTCCACATAAAACCTGGTGGTACAATTGTGTGGTCTGGTGATGCATATGACGCTCAATTAGATTTAGACGCTGTTTATTATGCTAAAGCTCCACTAATTGATTTAATGAGTGCTATTGCTGATTCATCAAATATTTATAAAAAACCAACTAGCGTAGAATGTCATATGCATATGTCGGGTAGTTTAATGGCTCCTGATATTAAATTTAGTATTTCTATCCCAAATGCAAATGATAAAGTTAAAACACAATTAGCAAATATGACGCAAGACGAGATAAATAAACAAATGTTGTATTTATTAATTTTAAATCGTTTTTATAATGCAGACGCTGAAAATACTAGCCCACAAATTGGAAATACTACAAATGCCTTTGGAGTTACTTCAGCCGAATTATTGTCTAATCAATTAAGCAACTGGTTGTCGCAAATGAGTAAAGATTTTGATATAGGTATTAATTATAGACCTGGTTCTGAAGTTTCTGAACGCGAACTCGAAGTGGCATTGTCAACTACTTTTCTTAACGATAGACTATTAATTAATGGTAATGTTGGTGTTGGCGAAAATAAATCTTCAACAAGTAATCTTATTGGAGATATTGAAGTGCAATTAAAAGTTAATCAAGAAGGCTCGTTTAGATTTAAAGGTTTTACAAGAGCAAATCCTGAAACACAAGCAGAACTAGGACCTTATACAAGTGGAGTAGGAGTGTTTTATACAGAAGATTTTGATAGTTTTGGCGAATTGTTTAAAGGTTTATGGAATAAAATAATTTTTAAAAAAGCAAGAGAAAGAAAAAAAGCTAAAAAAGAGGTAAAACTTATATTTTAATAATTTTATTAGCTTTGCAAAAAATAATTTTAAATATATAGTGAAAGAGAAAAAGTTGATTTTAGTGTCGAATGACGATGGAGTAGAGGCAAGAGGCTTAAAACACCTTATTGAAATTGCAAAAAATTTTGGAAATGTATTTGTTGTTGCTCCCGAAAGAGGACAGTCGGGTAAAAGCCATGCTATTAGTTTAGTAGAGCCTTTGAGAGTCCGTAGAATTGAAATGGGAGATAAGTTTAATTTTATTGCTGTAAATGGTAGCCCTGTAGATTGTGTTAAATTAGCAATAAATCAATTTTTACCACGAAAACCCGACTTAATGTTGTCAGGAATTAACCATGGTTCTAATTCAGCTATTAGCGTAATATATTCCGGTACAATGGGAGCAGCCATAGAAGCTAGTTTGTACGGTATTCCAGCTATTGGGTTTTCTGTTCAAGATCATTCTAAAAATGCAAATTTCGATTTAGTAGATGAAAATGCAGGGATTATTATTAAAGATGTTTTAGAAAATGGCTTACCACATCAAGTTTCTTTAAATATAAATTTTCCTGTAGTTGATAAAAAGAATTTTAATGGATATAAAGTTTGTTCTCAAACAAAAGGAGTGTGGAAAGAAGATTATGATAAACGTTTCGACCCTTATGGTGGTGAATATTACTGGCTTACAGGCGAATTTTCTAATCAAGAAAAAAATAATCAAGGATCTGACGAATGGGCTTTGAAAAATAATTATGCCGCAATTGTGCCAATAAAAATTGATTTTACTGAATATAACACAATAGAAATATTAAAATCTCGTTTAAATTTTTAAAATCTAATTATGAACGCAAAAAAAATAAAAAAATTAAACAAAACTTGGTTTGGCTTTGCACTTGGTATGCTATTACCTATAATTAGCTTTTTTGCTTATTATATGTATAATCTGTCAATCAATAACCAACTTAGTGTTAAAAAATTTATTGATACATTATTAAACCAAGAAGCTTTAATTGCTGTTTTGAGTATTTGTCTTTTACCAAATTTATTATTGTTTTTTTTATTTAAAAAACTAGACTACTGGTATGCAATTAAAGGCGTAATTGCAACTGTAATAATTTATACTTTGTTAGTTGTGGTTTTAAAATTTATTTAATGAAATATTTCATTATTGCAGGCGAAGCTTCTGGCGACTTACATGGTTCGCATTTAATAAAAGAAATAAAGCTTTTAAAACCAAATTCTGAAATCCAAGCTTGGGGCGGGGATTTAATGCAGGAGCAGGGAGCTGAAATAAAAAAGCATATCAAACAACTAGCTTTTATGGGTTTTGTTGAAGTTCTGCAAAATATAAGAACAATACAAAAAAATTTCAAACTTTGTAAAAAACAAATCAAAAAATTTAATCCGCATACTGTAATTTTTATTGATTATCCTGGTTTTAATTTGAGAATGGCGAAATGGGTAAAAAAACAAGGATATAAATCTGTTTATTTTATTTCTCCAAATGTATGGGCATGGAAAGCTTCAAGAGTTTACAAAATTCGCGATTATATTGACCAAATGATTGTAATTTTACCTTTTGAAAAAGATTTTTATAAAAAATATGGGGTAGAAGTCAAATATTTTGGACATCCTTTAATGGACGCAATTAAAAATCATAGAAAAACAAGTTTTGAGGAATTTTGTAATGAAAATAATTTAAATCAAAAACCAAAAATAGCACTTTTACCTGGAAGTAGAAAACAAGAAATAAAACATATTTTACCAATTATCTCTGAAATTGTTGATGATTTTCCTGATTATGAGTTTGTAATTGCCGGCACATCAACTATTCCTATAGAATTATATAAACAAAATTTAAAAACTGAAAATATTAAAATAATTTTTGGTAAAACTTACGATATTTTAAGTCATTCAACAGCAGGTTTAATAAAATCAGGAACTTCAACTTTAGAAGCTGCACTTTTTGATTTGCCTCAAGTAGTTTGTTACAAAGGAGGTAAAATATCTGTGGCAATTGCTAAATTAGTGGCTAATGTAAAATATATTTCTTTAGTTAATCTAATACTTGATAAAGCATCAGTTAAAGAGCTTATACAAAACGACTTAAATAAACAAAATTTAATAATAGAATTGCAAAATATTTTACCAAAAGGTGAGAGGAATACTGCAATAAAAAAAGACTATGCAAAACTTTTTGAATTACTTGATTCAAAAGATATTTATAAAAATATTGCAAGAGTTTTGTAGATTTTTTTAAGTAATATTTACAATTCCCTGTAAATTCTCTGTGAAATTAGAATATAACAGATGATAGGGTTTAATCAAATAATATTTTTTTATAAAGTAGCTGTATTAGCTGTTCTTTTGGAGGTAATTAGATATTTTAATAAATCCTATAATATTTTTTTATAAAGTAGTAGTATTAGCTGTTTTTTGAAGGTAATTAGAAATTTTAATAAATCCTATTTAACATAATATAAATTATATTACATTTATATTTAAAATAAAACGAATCACAAAATTCTTATAATTCGTTTATTTATAAAGGATTTTACTTAGCAGTCCAATAGCATCTTTTTGGAGAAACGATTAATTCTTCTTTTTTAAGTGCATTCATTTCTTTTTCTACCACTTTTTTATCTAAGCCTGTTTTTTCTGCAATTTCTCCAGCTTTCATTTCCTTTCCTTTCAAAACTTTTAAAATTAAATCTCTATTTTCCATAATTTTATAATTTTATTTTTAAATAAATTTTTAATAACAACAATAAAAAATTAATAATGTTTAAATTTTCACAAAATAATTCCTCTTAAAATAACTGTATCAATTAAATCAGAACCATATGCATAAGGAAAAAACTGATATGTTGGGATTTCTGATGTAATAAAAACATTTGCAATTTTTCCTTTTGAAATACTACCAACCTTATCGCTGATTCCCATAGCGTATGCAGTATTTATTGTACTTGCATAAATTGCTTCTTCTGGCAACATTTTATAATTTACACAAGCGAAAGACATCATTAGTTTCATATTTCCTGAAGGCGAAGAACCTGGATTATAATCAGAAGCAATTGCAACTGGCAGACCGGCTTTCATCATTTCTCTGGCTGGAGAATATGGCATATTTAAGAAAAATGCAGCTCCTGGCAAAATTGTTGGCATAGTTTCCGAATTTAATAATGCTTTAATTTCTTCTTCTTCTGTATATTCAATATGGTCCACTGACAAAGCGTCATATTTTACGCCAACCTGTATTCCACCTGATTTAGCCAATTCGTTAGCATGGATTTTTGGACGCATTCCGTATTTAATTCCGGCAATTAAAATTCTATCTGTTTGTTCAACAGTAAAAAAACCTTTATCACAAAAAACGTCAATAAAATCGGCTAATTCTTCTGCTGCAACCTGTGGAATCATTTCATTAATAATTAAATCAACATATTCATCAGGTTTTTCTTTATATTCAGCTGGGAAAGCATGTGCCCCAAGAAAAGTAGATTTCACAATTAATGGACTAGTCTCTTTAATCTTTTTTATTACCCTCAACATTTTTAGCTCATCCTCAGTATTTAATCCATAACCACTTTTTATTTCAACAGCACCGGTACCTTGTGAGATAATTTCATGAACCCTTTGCATTGCTTGTTCGTAAAGTTCAGCTTCCGAAGTTTCGTGTAATAATTTTGCTGAATTTAATATGCCCCCTCCCCTTTTTGCAATCTCTTCATAACTTAAACCACGAATTTTATCACTATATTCAATTTCACGGCTCCCTGCATAAACAATATGTGTGTGGGAATCACAAAAAGAAGGAAAAACCATCCTGCCACTTGCATCAATTTCTTGAATTGCATCTACATCACCTAATTTAGATTCTGAAAAATCCTCCATTTTACCATAATCTTCAATTAATTCTCCGTTTATCAATAAATAAGCATTTTTTATAGTGTTTAAATTTGCCATATCAGCTCCTTTTACTAATAATCTTGCCTTATCATCAACCCCAATAAGCTCTTTTATGTTTGTTATTAAAATTTTCATATCCTATTCAATTTATTTTACTACAAAATAAACACTTTTCTAAGATTTTTGCAAGTAAAAAATTATTTTCTTAAAAAAATAAAGAAAAAACTTGAATTTAATGTGATTTTTTGACTTTTGGCATAGTTTTTGCTACTTTTCATATTAAATTAACATTACGGGAGCATAAGCCTGAAAAGATGGCAGCTCATTAAGAAATACCAATTCGGTATTAGATTTAGCAACTGCAAAAAGCAGTTTTTTCCAATTAAATTTTTCAATCAACAGTAGATTAGTGTATCTACTAGTTTGCGTTCTTTGACCGTCTTACAGGCAACATTTCGGGCAGTGAAAAAATGGAGATGTTGTTATACCAATGAAATTATCAATTCTGTAAAAACACAAAATTGATAATTTCATTTAAAACATAAATTGTAAAAACAAATATTTAAAAATTAAAATTATTATTTAAACAGTTTCAACTTTTATTTTATTGGAGCATAAGCCTGAAAAGATGGCAGCTCAAACTAATTATGCCAAAAGGCATACAATAAAAAACATAGTTTTTTTTATTTAAAAATTACTGAAAGTGGTAATTTGCATGAGTTTGATATGAAGAATTTTAATGTTTTATTTAATAATTGCTTTTATGAATCATAAAAAAAATAATTATTTCGGGATTAAAGAATTTGCTTTAAGTTCAATAGACGAGAACTTAAAATATACGTTAAGTAAACTTCTTTGCTTATCACCTAGTGTCTCTAGTATAGAAGCTAGACAAATGGCTTTAGAAACAAACACAGATAAAAAAGCAGAGCTTTTAATTCAAGAACTAGAAATCAAAATTAAGAAAACCGACAAAATTTTACTTGAAATGAAAGTGATTTGTGCTTCTGAAGAATGGATTAGTAAAAATGGACCTTTAACATTGTTAGAGCTTTTTGATTTGCGAGACTATTATACATTTAGTGTAAGAAGTTTTGTAAACAAACTTCTAGCAAAATTTGATAAAATTCAGTTCAAAAACAAAGAACACGTAATGTTTCTGTTAAAAGAATATCATTTGTTTATTGATGAGGAATACTGGGACATAATATTAGATAAATATTTAGACTTAAATGTGGTAGCCTAATTGCAACACAAATTAGTTCTTAAAACATTACAAAGGCTGAAAAAAACTTCAGCCTTTTTTTTATTTAGTTTAATAATTTAAAATTAGAATAAATGACAATAAGAAAAAACAATTATTATGGATTATCAGGGTTTTACTACTCTGAAATCGACGAAGATTTAAAAAAAGAATTAAGTATGTTATTGTTTGTAGCACCACAAATCGGTTGTGCTAAAGCCAAAGAAATTGCAGACCACACAAACAGCAACGAAAAAGCATTGAGTTTAATTAAAAAAATATCTCAAAGTATTTCTGCTTATAGAATTGCAACTTTTGAAGAAGCTATTATTTTAAAAGCAAAAAATTGGTTAGAGATTAACGGCTTGGTTTTACTTACTGAAATCATGGAATTAGGTTTATTCGACAATGATTATTTTGATGATTGGGAATCCTATCCTGAATATTTAGTGAAAAAAATCAATAAGATTAAATTTCAAAATAAATCTCAGATTATTGATTTTTCTGAAGAATATGAAGAGTATATTTCAGAAGAAGCTTGGGATTTGCTTCTAGATGCTTATTTAGATTATGAAAAATCATATTAAAAATAAAATTTCAACAAGTTTTGCAAAAAAATATTTTGTTTTTTAAAAATTATCTTATTATCTTTGTATTTGAAAGTTTCTTGGTTAGTAAGCTATAGACCTCTTATTCCCTGTGTTTCTGTGTAAGAGGAAGCATAATAGAGAATAGTCGCAGGAACTATTTTGAGTGGTTAGCTGACTCAAATTTTCTAAAAGAGCAGTTATATTTTTGTAATTGCTCTTTATTTTTTTTGCCATAATAATTTTTTTTTGATTAATGGATTCGAATATCTTGGTTGTGCAGTTTTAACTTCCCAAAAGATTTTCTTAAAACTGTGGTTTAAATCTATTGCGGCCACTTTTGCCATTCTTTCATTATAAATTACAAGCAAAAGCGAATTATTAGTTCCTTGTCTTATTTGATTAAAATTAGTAACAATAAATTTTACAAAATCAACAGCATTTATTCCTAATTGCTCTAATTCTTTTTTGTGCTTTTTATTTATATGTCTAACATGATTTTTAGATATGTATATGTCTGCACATTTAACACCTATGCTTTTTGCTACACTAAGTTTTAACCTACCTACTTTTTGGTAAAGCTCCAACCAGTGTAAATCCTTGCTATCCTCTGTTTTTTTTGTTTTTGCCATTTATCTAACTCGCTAAATATCAATCAAATAAATCATTATTTTTATTTGTTTAAGATTAATTTTTTCTTTATTCGCAAAATTAAGTTATAATTTAAAATAAAAAAAGCTATATTTATTAAAGTGGACAGTTTTCGATTATTATATACACTAATATTTTAAAACTAATACTTATTCATAAATTATAGCTTATAAGTTTTAAAACTAATTTTATTTTTAACTATATTTGCAAAATATTAATTAAAATTTATAGTTTATATTAAAATATAAATATTGTATTTATGAGAAGAAAATTTGCACAAACTTTATTAGACGTAATACAATACAGTAAAGAAGAAGCTATTAGGCTTGGCAACGATTATTTGGGTCCTGAACATTTATTCTTAGGAATATTGCGTGAACCTAGTTGCGATGCCATGGAAATACTCAAAAGTTTAGATATAAATACTCTTGAGTTAAAATCTAAAATAGAAAATCATGTAAAAAACATGAACAATGAATTTACCATGGATGATATGGATAAAGTTGTTCCCACAAAGACAACTGAACGTATTCAAAAGTTTATGTATTCAGAGGCAATCTCACTTAACAGCGAAGAAATTAATACCGGTCATTTATTATTAGCAATTTTAAAGGTACCAAGTCGTTTTTCACAATTATTAGACGAATTAAATATCGAATATGATATGATTAAACTGACTATGGATTTAGGCGAAATTATTGGTCCTTCAAGTTCGCATGATGATGATGACGATGATGAGGATGATGATTCTTATAGATCTTCAAAATCTGGCTCTTCTGAATTTAGTTCAAGAAAATCATCATCAAAGTCCTCCACTCCTATGTTAGACAGTTTTGGAATAGACTTAACTCAAGCAGTAATAGACGGTAAAGTTGATACTATTGTTGGTAGAGACACAGAAATCGAAAGAATATCTCAAATTTTATCTAGGCGTAAAAAAAATAATCCTGTTTTAATTGGTGAACCAGGCGTGGGTAAATCTGCTATAGTAGAAGGTTTAGCTACTAAAATTGTTCAAAAACGAGTTTCTCATTTATTGATTGATAAAAGAGTTGTTGTTTTAGATATGGCTACAATTGTTGCCGGCACAAAATATAGAGGTCAATTTGAGGAAAGAATGAAAGCTATTTTAGACGAATTGATTGCAGCACCAGATGTTATTTTATTTATAGACGAAATTCATACTATTGTTGGTGCAGGTGGACTGCCCGGCTCCTTAGATGCTGCAAACATTCTAAAACCTGCTTTAGCTCGTGGCGAAATTCAATGTATTGGAGCTACAACTTTAGATGAATACCGAAAAAGTATTGAAAAAGATGGAGCTTTAGAAAGGCGTTTCCAAAAAATAATTGTTGAACCGCCAACAGCAGACGAGACAATAGATATTTTAAAGAAAATTAAAGATAAATACGAAGATCATCATAAAGTTTCATATACAGATAAAGCTTTAGAGGCTTGTGTAAAATTAACTACGCGTTATGTTAGCGATAGAGCCTTACCTGATAAAGCAATTGATGCAATGGACGAAGCAGGTTCAAGAATGCATATTTCTTCTGCCTCACTTCCAAATAAAATTATTAAGCTTGAAGAAGATTTACAAAAAATTAAAGAAGAAAAAATTAGAGCTGTAAGTCAGCAAGAATTTGAAAAAGCTGCTGCTAAACGTGATATAGAAAGAGGAATAGAAAGAAGTATAGAGCTTGCTAAAGAAAATTGGCTTAAAGAAATTAACGAAATTCGCGAAATAGTAGATGAAGAAAATATTGCCGAAGTAATTGCCATGATGACAGGCGTTCCCGTAAAACGCATTGCACAATCAGAAGGTAATCGTTTACTTAATATGGGTGAAGATATCAAAGGTAGCGTAATTGGGCAAGACGAGGCAGTTAAAAAAATTGTTCAAGCAATTCAAAGAAATAGAGCCGGATTGAAAGACCCAAATAAACCTATTGGTACTTTTATATTTTTAGGTCCTACAGGAGTTGGAAAAACACAATTAGCAAAAGTTTTGGCAAAATATTTATTCGATAGCGAAGATACTTTAATTAGAATAGATATGAGCGAATATATGGAAAAATTTTCTGTTTCACGCCTTGTTGGAGCTCCTCCAGGATATGTAGGATATGAAGAAGGTGGACAACTAACAGAAAAAGTTAGAAGAAAGCCCTACTCTATCGTTTTATTAGATGAAATTGAAAAAGCTCATCCGGATGTTTTTCATATTTTACTTCAAGTATTAGACGAAGGACGACTAACTGATAGCTTGGGCAGAAGAATAGATTTTAGAAATACTATTCTTATTATGACTTCAAATATCGGTACACGTCAACTAAGCGAATATGGACGTGGTGTTGGATTTGAATCTAGTGCCAAAAAAGCTAGTTTTGATACAAATGCAAAAATTATTATTGAAAATGCTTTGAAAAAAACTTTTGCTCCTGAGTTCTTAAACCGTATAGATGACGTTGTTATGTTTAATGCTTTGTCTAAAGATGATATTTTTAAAATTATTGATATTGAATTAAAAGGTCTGTATAAAAGAGTTAAAGATTTAGGATATAATCTTAAACTTACACCTGCTGCTAAAAGCTATATAGCTGAAAAAGGATTTGACCCGAAATTTGGTGCAAGACCTTTGAAAAGAGCTTTGCAAAAATACGTTGAAGACGCTATGGCAGAAACAATAATAAAAGCTGAAATTAAAAAAGGCGATTCTATTACTGTAGGATTTAGCGAAAAAACAGGAATTACTATTAAAATAACAAAAGAAATACAAGCTTAAGTTGTTTTAATTTAATATATACTAAGAAACATATTATTATTATATGTTTTAACTGAAATTGTAAACTTTTTTTTAATTTATTAAACCTTATATTATGAATAGAACTAAAATTTTTTATTGGATTTTTGGCGGTATTTTGGCTGGACTTATTGTTTTTATGGTAATTAATATGTTCAGCTCAGATAAAAAACTTAAAATTTCTGACCCAAGCCTTTATAAAGACTATATAGCTGCGTATTCAAATTTTGTAATTTCAAAAAACGATATGATAGTAATTCAACTTACAGATGAATTTGCATATAAAATAAAATCTCAAAAAGTTAAAAAAAACCTTACAATCAGCCCTAAAGTAAAAGGTGAAATTACATGGAAAGATAATAATATTATAGAATTTAAACCTGAAGCTCCACTAAAATCGGGACAAGCTTATTATCTTAGTTTAAATTTAAAAAAATTAGACTCTGATATTCCAAAAGATTTAAACGAATTTATCTTTAAAGTACAAGTTAAGCACCAGTTTATTGATTTGAATATTGATAAAGTAATTACCACAGACAGAGAAAATTTTACAAAACAAAATATTGGCGGAACAATAAAATTAACAGATACTGAAAGTTTAGATAATTTAAAAAAATGTATAAGTGCTGATTTAGACGGTAAAAAATTAAATATTGAAATTGAAAAATCAAATAATAATGAATTTGAGTTTATTATTAAAGATATAATAAGAACAAATAAGTCGCAAAATTTAAAAATAACTTGTGATGGAAAAGAAATAGGTTCTAGTTCACAATTTACTCGCAAAATCGAAGTCCCCTCACTTGATGAATTTAAAGTTCTTGATATTCAAGTAAATCAGTATCCAGAACAATATGTAAATATAATTTTTAGCGACCCTATTAAAGAAGACCAATTGCTAAATGGAATAATTGATATAGAAGATGTTTATAATTTAAAATATTTTATTGTTGACAATAATATAAAGATTATTCCTAGCGACAGATTAGATAATAAATATTTATTAAATATTAATTCAGCTGTTAAAAACATACACAACAAAAAATTAAACAAATCAATTATTGAAGAATTAAACTTTAAAATGCGTAAACCTGAATTAAATTTTACTGACAATGGAGTTATACTGCCTAGCTCTTCTCAAGGTCAAGTTATTAGTTTTGAAGCTGTTAATATTAAAGCAGTCCATATTAGAGTAATTAAAATATTTCAGAATAATATATTACAATTTTTACAAAATAATTCTTTAGATGAATCATATTCTTTAAATAGTGTTGGAAGAGTTGTTAAAACTCAAATTTTAAGTCTTGAACAAACCGATATCGAGAATATAAGCGAATGGAATACTTATTTTTTAAATTTGTCGGACTTAATAGAGCCTGACCCAGGGGCTATTTATAGAATAGAAATTGGTTTTACTAAAGAAAATGCTGTTTATCCCTGCGAAGAAACTTTAACAAAAGAAAGAAATGAAGAAAATAAAGATTTGAATAAAATTAACTCCAATGATGATTGGGATTGGTTTACAAATTATTATTATTATGATTATGATGATGACTATTATTATGATGATGATGATGACTATTATTACGACTATTATTATTATGATGATGACTACGAAAATTCATATGAAAACCCATGCAAAGCAGAGTATTATGGCTATAGAAAAGCATTACGATTTAATATTTTGGCAACAGATATAGGAATAGTTTCAAAAATAGGAAACGATAAAAAAATATTTACTTTTGTTACGAATATTTTAACAGCTGAACCCATAAATGGTGCGGAAGTAATAGCTTATGATTTTCAACAACAAATCATTGGTGAAGCTACAACTAATGTTGATGGTAAGGCTGAAATAAAATTTAATGATAATATCAAACCATATTTTATTGTTGCAAGTTATAATAATCAAAAATCATATTTAAAATTAGAAAATTACGAAGCATTGAGCACAAGCGAGTTTGATGTTTGGGGAGATTATAGTCAAGAAGGGACAAAAGCTTTTATTTACTGAGAACGTGGAGTGTGGAGACCTGGAGATTCTATATATTTGGGTTTTATTTTACAAGAAACTTATAATCCAATTCCTGAAGGGCATCCAATAGTTTTAGAACTTACAAATCCTAAAGGGCAAGTGGTTTATACAGAAAAACAAAATAAGAATAAAAAAGGATTTCATGTTTTTAAATTTAAAACTGAAGCAAACGACCCTACCGGATATTATAACGCAAAGTTTATAATTGGCGGTAAAGCATTTTCAAAATCTCTAATGGTTGAAACAATACGCCCTAATAGGCTAAATATTGAATTAAATTTAGATAAAAACTATTTGAAAGGAAATAGCAGTGTTAATGCCTTAGTTAAAGCAAACTGGCTACACGGTGCTCCTGCTAGTGATTTGCAAACCACAATAGTAATGAGTTTAGAAAATAAGTTTTCTCCATTTGAAAAATATAAAGATTATTGTTTCGAAAATCAAGCGGTAAACTTTACATTTAATACTCAAACAATTGCTTCAGGAAAAACAAATGCTGATGGTGAATTTAAAAATTTATTAAAGTTTAATGATATTAAAAATGCACCCGGAGTGCTTAATGCTACATTAACAACAAAAGTTTTTGAAAAAGGTGGAGAATTTAGCATTGATGAAACTAAAGCTATTTACTACCCCTATGATGCTTTTCTAGGAATTAAAATAGCCCAAGATGATGATTATTATTTGCCAATTGACGAAAATCTTAGTCTAGATATTGTTTTACTTGATTTGGAACAAAAATTAATTAAAGATAATAGAGATCTTGAAGTTTCATTATATCATTTGGATTATTCATGGTGGTATGATTTCCAACGAGATGGAGTTGATTATATATCAGCAAATTATAATAATGCAATATTTAGAGAAAATCTAAAATCTAATAATGGAAAATCTAAATTTAATTTTATAATACATCAAGCAGGAGATTATTTAATTGCTGTAAAAGATTTAAAAGGAAAGCATATCGCGGCTAAAAGAATTTATGCTAGTTCATATATAAGTGCAAGTGATAAAAACTCTGTTGAAATGCTTAAATTTTCCGCTTCAAAAGAAAAATATTCTGTAGGTGAAAATGTTGAAATAGAGTTTCCTGCACATACAGGTCATGCATTAGTAAGTATTGAAAATGCTAATACAGTTTTAAATAGTTTTTGGGTAAAATCAGATGGTTCTAAATTAAATATTAATTTTAAAGCAAGTCAGGAAATGGCTCCTAATGTGTATGTTAACATAGTTTATCTACAGGAACACTTTAGGACAATAAAAAACGATAGGCCCTTGCGTATGTATGGTCTTATCCCAATTTTTGTGGAAAATCCCGAAACACATTTGAATCCTGAAATAATTATGAATAATGAGCTTTTAGCTGAAAGCAAGGTGAAAATTCAAGTAAAAGAAAAAAATGGAAAACCCATGAGCTATACCTTAGCAGTGGTTGATGAAGGGTTATTAAATTTAACGAAATTTAAAACACCAAATCCTTGGGATTATTTTTATAGCAAAGAAGCCTTAGGGGTAAGAACTTGGGACTTGTTTAAATATGTAATTGGAGCTTTTAAAGTTGATGCCGGAAAAATGCTTAGTATTGGTGGTGGTGATAATGAAGTAAATCCTCAAGATTTAGCCCAAGCAAATAGATTTAAACCAATGGTGAAATTTATTGGACCTATTGAGCTTAAAAAAGGTGAAACAAATTCTCACGAAATACAATTACCACAATATATTGGCTCAGTTAGAACAATGCTTGTAGCTGCCGAAGGAGATGCTTTTGCTTGTGCAGAAAAAACTACGCCAGTGAAAAAACCTTTAATGATTTTAGGGACAGCACCTCGCCGACTTGGAGTTAACGAAACTTTTAAACTGCCTGTTACTGTGTTTGCAATGAAAAATGATGTAAAAAACGTTAATATAAAAATAAAAACAAATGATTTATTAAAAGTTGTTGGCTCAAGCTCTGTAAATATTAATTTTGCAAAAGAAGGTGAAAAAATACAAAACTTTAGTTTACAATCTAGATCAAAAACCGGAATTGCTAAAATTGAAATTACTGCAACTAGCGGAAATCATGTTTCCAAATACAACGTGGAATTAGATGTAAAGCATGTAAACACTAAGATTACTGATATTATTGATGAGATGAGTGGAGAAAATAAATTGAATATTAATTTTTATGCTGACGGAATAGAAGGAAGTAATGAAGCTTATTTAGAAATTTATAATATTCCACCAATGAATTTGGATTATAGGTTAAATTTCTTAAAAACTTATCCTCATGGCTGTTTAGAACAAGTAGTTTCTACAGTATTTCCGCAATTATATTTAGATGCTTTTATGGACTTGTCGTCTGAACAAAAAGCTGAAATACAGACTAATATAAACCTTTGTTTAAACAAATTAACTAAGTATCAAACTCCAAGTGGCGGACTTGCTTATTGGGCTGGCTTAAATGAAGTTTCGGAATGGTCAACTAATTATGCAGGACACTTTATGTTAGAAGCTGAAAAATTAGGATATAGCATACCTGCTAACCTAAAAGCTAATTGGTTAAAATATCAAAAGCAAAAAGCCTCAAAATGGGTGGACGAAGGAAATACATCTCAATTAACCCAAGCTTATCGTTTATATACTTTGGCTTTGATTGGTCAAGCTGATAGGTCTGCTATGAATAGATTAAAAGAATCTAAAATTCATTCAGCAGCAACTTGGCGTTTGGCTAGTGCTTATGCTTTAATTGGTAATACAAGTGTTGCTAAATCAATGATATCAAAAGCAAATACAAATATCAATCCTTATTTTGAATTATCAGGTACTTTTGGTTCGGATATACGCGACAAAGCAATGATTTTAGAAACATTAGTAGAGCTTGGCGAAAAAGATAAAGCTTTTATGGTTTTACGAGAAATTTCTGAATTTATGGGTTCTAAAAAATATGCTTCAACTCAAACTACGGCCTATGCCCTATTAGCATCTGCAAAATATGTAAAAAAATGGGCAGTTTCTGATAAAATTGAATGTAATTATAGCTTTAATGGAGTGAATTATAATGTTAATTCAAATAAAGCTGTTTATAAAGCTCCTTTAAATATATTTGAAAATAAAGAAAATAATTTTGAACTAAATCCAACTGAAAATAATTCTTATTATGTTAGAATTATTAAAAAAGGTATTCCTGAGCCCGGAAATGAAAATGCAGCATCTTCAAATATAAATATGAATGTTAAATATACTAGTTTAAGCGGTAATCCAATTGATATTAGCAATATTCCGCAAGGAACCGATTTTATTGCTAGTGTTAGTATTTCCAATGCGGGTAATTTACCAAATTTAAACAATGTCGCTTTATCTCAAATATTCCCCTCAGGTTGGGAAATTATAAATTCTAGAATGTTTACTACTGAATTAGGCAATGATTCTTATTACACATATCAAGATATTAGAGACGACAGAGTGTTAACATATTTTAATATTTATGGACGAAATGTTTATACATACAGAATCATGCTTACAGCTGCATATGAAGGAAAATATTACCTGCCTGCAAGCGTTTGTGAAACAATGTATGACGATTCTAATTATGCTCGCACAAAAGGTCAGTGGATAAACGTGAAAGGGTTTTAGATGAAAATTAAACTTTATTTTTTATTTTTTAGTATATTTCTTAGCATTTCTTGTAATAAAATTCAAGAAAAAAGCTTTTATTATGAAAATATCAATACTGAACTTATAGAAATAAAAAATAATTCCAATAAAACTGCTAAGTTTAAAATATTGATTAATAATAATGATTTTAGTTCAGAAACTGCAATTATAAGTTTTATTAAAAATATGGAAAATGAATACGAAAATGAGCCTTTAGAAATGAAGGCTTTTCGTTTTGTAAGAGATTTTTCTTTTCACGAAAATCCAATTAGTGAAATAAATTGGACTTTTTCTCCTTTGGTTTTAATAAATTCTTTAGGTGGAGCATTATGTGGTTCACGCTCAGCAGTTTTAACAAATATTTTACACAAATTAGGTTTTGATGCAAGATCTTGGTGTATTGAAGGGCATGTTGTTACAGAAGTTTTTTCAAACAATAAATGGAAAGTTTTAGACGTGGACAACGGAATGTATTATTTTAATAATAATATGGAAATTGCTTCATATCAAGAACTTTGCAGCGAAGAAGATTTAATTATAAATCCTATTTGTGAACTTATTGACAAAAATGATTTTTATTATTCTTGGATATATTCAAAAAGAATGGCTGATTTGTACTCTAGTTTAGATGATAATTGTATTTTTAATAATACTTATAGCGAGGATTTAGAAAATATGGAAATCATTTTTGAATTACCTGCAAACTCTAAAATAAAATTTCCAATTAGTGAAAAATATTCTACTAATTTATATTCTTATCTTGAGTTGACAATTCCAAAAAGTCATAATACTAAAATAAATTTTCCTCTTGTATTAGCAGGAATTAAAGGAAAAGGTAAAATTAAATATCAAAACCAAGTGCTTGATATTGAGAATTTTAATATTGAAGATTTATTAAAAAATCAAGAAAACATTTCATTTGATTATGAGATATTAGAAAATGAAAACACTTTAAAATTGTATTATTTTATAAACCCTTTTTTATTTAAATCAAATGATGTAAATGAATTGAAACTAATTGGCGAAAATCTTAATAATATTCAATTTAAACAATATATTCGTAATGATTTTAGCTTTTATTATACTCGTAAGCAAAGTCCGATGTACAATTTATTAGACTCGCTAATATATAAAAATCCTGAATTTATAAATCAAGATACAAGTAATTTTAATGCAGATTATATTGAATATATAATAAATACTTTAGAAAACAATAAAACAATTGAGCAGAATTTTGATATAAATAAATTTAAAACTGAATTTATTAGCATTTGTGAACTTCCTAAAAAATATAGTAAAACTGATTATTTATCATATTTGAAAAGAGAAAATACTATACTTTTATTATTGCAATTATTAGAGTTCAATAAACTTAGCAAAGAAAATTACTAATTCTGTCAAATATCAGTTTTAAAGAAATATTTATATGTTTTTTTTTAATATTTTCGCAATATGAAAAATGAAATAATAATCTACCAATCAGATGATTTGTCTGAAAGGATTGAAGTAAGAATGGAGGACGAAACTGTTTGGCTTTCACAACAGCAAATGGC
>Ga0172382_10002559_pt1 | contig 30143 bp, 26 predicted proteins | sample Leawel138RmetaG_FD_122245 | JGI IMG/M metagenome (GOLD analysis project Ga0172382, IMG submission 122245) | Leachate microbial communities from a municipal landfill in Southern Ontario, Canada - Leachate well 138R metaG | ecosystem: Engineered > Solid waste > Landfill > Unclassified | place...
AAAAGCGGGCCAGCATGTCGAGCGTGCCGGGCGCGCAAGGGGCGGCGGCCAGCTCGGACCCCTTGATCAGCTTCTCGTAGATATGCCGCTCCTCGGTGGCGCGCAGGCAATAAGGCACCTTGATCACGTAGATGCGGTCGATGAAGGCTTCGTTGTTCTTGTTGTTCTTGAAGTTGGTCCATTCGCTTTCGTTCGAATGGGCCATGACAATGCCGGTGAAGGGGATCGCGCCGATGTTCTCGGTGCCGATGTAGTTCTGTTCCTGCGTCGCCGTCAGCAGCGGGTGCAGCATCTTGATCGGCGCCTTGAACATCTCGACGAACTCGAGCATCCCCTGGTTCGCGCGGTTGAGCCCGCCCGAATAGCTGTAGGCGTCGGGGTCGTTCTGCGAGAGCGTCTCCAGCTTGCGGATGTCGACCTTGCCCACCAGCGAGGAGATGTCCTGGTTGTTCTCGTCGCCCGGCTCGGTCTTGGCGATGGCGATCTGGTGGATGCGCGAGGGCATCAGCCGGACCACCTGGAAGCGCGAGATGTCGCCCTTGAACTCGTCGAGCCGCTTGCGGCACCAGGGGCTGATCAGGCCGGACAGCCGCCGCCGCGGGATGCCGTACTGGTCCTCTATCGCCGCGCCGTTTATTTCTGGGTCGAACAGCGCCAGCGGGCTTTCGAACACCGGGCTGATTTCCTCGCCGGCCTTCAGCACATAGATCGGGTGGATTTCCATCAGCGCCTTGAGCCGCTCGGCCAGCGAGGACTTGCCGCCGCCGACCGGACCGAGCAGGTAGAGCACCTGCTTGCGCTCCTCCAGTCCCTGCGCGGCGTGGCGCAGGTAGGAGACGATGCGCTCGATCGTCTCTTCCATGCCGTAGAATTCGGCGAAGCTGGGATAGAGCCGGATCGTCCGGTTCATGAAGATCCGGCCGAGGCGCGGGTCCATCGAGGTGTCGACCACCTGGGGTTCGCCGATCGCCGCGAGCAATCGTTCCGGCGCGGTGGCGTACATCATCGGATCGCCGCGGCAGCCCTTGAGATACTCTTCCAGCGACATCTCCGTCTGTCGCCGCGCTTCGTAGCTGCGGGCAAAGTCGGAAAAGAGATCGCCGGTCGGCATAAGCAACTCCTGTGCGCGCTTATCCTTCCCCCCGTATCTACCACCCAAGATGGTAGCGGAGAAACGCACTTGCAACAAAAGTTGTGGCAAAATGCCGTGCCTGCAGCCGGGAGGGCTTGACGTGGGCAAGAAATTTCCGCTTCTGCGCCGGTCCTGCCCGCCTTGCGTTCGCCGCGTCCAGCCTGTCGGCACCGGCCACGAACCCGACGGCTATGTCGGCGGGGCATGGGAGATTGCGGGGTTCGATGCGCGTCGCGGTATTCAACGGGGCGGGAAAGCCCATTGCCATCGAGAATATCGCCGACGATCCGCTCGCGCCCGGTTCGGTGCGGATCGAGGTGGGGCGCTGCGGCATCTGCGGCAGCGATATCAGCCTGACCTCGGGCTCTGCGTTCGACTATGCGCCGGGAAGCCGGATGGGGCATGAGACCGCGGGCACCGTGATCGAGGTCGGCCGCGACGTGACCGGGCTCAGGGTGGGCGATGCCGTGGCCGTGCTGCCGCACGGGTTCTGCGGGGACTGCCCGCCATGCCGCGCCGGGCGGCCGCTGTTCTGCGAGGCGGGGACGCAGCAGTTCGGGGGCTTCGGCGAACGGATGGTTGTTACCGAGAACTCCGCCTTCCGCTTCCCCGCCTCGGTCAGCATGGCCGAAGGTGCGCTGGTGGAGCCGATCGCCTGCGGCCGCCGCGCGTTCCGCATGGCTCGGCTGGCGAAGGGCGACAGCGTGCTCGTCATCGGCGCGGGCTCGATGGGGATGGCGGCGGTATACTGGGCGCGGCAGATGGGGGCGGGGCGGATCGTTGTGCTCACGCGCACCGCCGCGCGCCACGCCATCGCGCTGGCCATGGGCGCGGACGCGGCGGTCAGCCTGGCCGACGATCCCGAAGCGCTCGACCGCGCGTTGCCGGCGCCGCCCGACTGCGTCGTCGAAGCCATCGGCCGGCCCGGCGCGCTGGGCGAGGCGGTGGCGCGGGTGCGCACCGGCGGCACCGTCGTCTCGCTCGGCATGTGCACCGGGCACGATCCCGTCGTGCCGGCGTTCAACGCCTTTCGCGAGGTGACGATGGTCTTTCCCGTCGGCTACGCGCCCGACGACTTCAGCGAGACGGTCCGCGCCTTCGATGCCGGCCGCATCCGCCCGCGCGTGGCGGTGACCGAGACGGTTCCGCTGTCGCGCCTGCCGGCGCTCGTCGAGGAGATGCGCGGGCCGAACGATCACCTGAAAGTGCAGATCGTGCCCCACTGACCTCATGCCGGTCCGCCCGGGCGATGGATCGGCGGCCCGCCTGGCCAGGCGCCGACGCGCGCGCGATTCCCGTTGATCTGCCGGACCAGTTGCCGCAGACCCGTACCACACAAGAAGCATGGGAGTGCGTGCGATGAAAATGGAAGAGATGGTGCTGATCAGCGTCGACGATCACATCACCGAACCGGCGGACGTTTTCGACAACCAGCTTTCCGGCGAGGCGCTGGCCACCGCCCCCAGGCTGCACGAGCGCGACAACGGCGCCAACTACTGGGAATACCAGGGCATGCAGATGGGTTCGGTGGCGCTCAATGCCGTCGTCGGGCGCCCGCGCGAGGAATACGGCTTCGAGCCGACCAACCTCAGCCAGCTTCGCAAGGGCTGCTATGACGTGCACGCACGCGTCGACGACATGGACGTCAACGGCATCGCCTCGTCGATGAACTTCTCCAGCCTCGCGCAGATGGACGGCGGCCTCTATCTTAACGCGCCTGACAAGAAGCTCTCGCTCACCCACCTGCGCGCCTACAACGACTGGCACATCGACGAATGGTGCGGCGCCTATCCCGACCGCTTCATCCCGCTCGGCCTGCTGCCGCTGTGGGACCCGAAGCTGATGGCCGAGGAAGTGCACCGGCTGGCCGCCAAGGGCTGCCACGCGGTCGTATTCAACGACAACCCGACCAAGCGCGGCCTGCCCAGCGTCCATGCCGACCACTGGGAGCCGTTCTGGAAGGCGGTGACCGATTGCGAAACCACGATCTGCCTGCACATCGGCTGCGGCAACGTGTCCCCGCACCCGTCGATGGAATCGCCGATCGAGGTCAACATCGCGACGATGCCGATGGCGGTGGCCTTCGGCGCGGCCGACTGGCTGAACCTGGCCGCGCTGCACCGCTATCCGACGATGAAGATCGCGCTGTCGGAAAGCGGCATCGGCTGGATTCCCTATCTGCTGGAACGGGCCGACTACAGCAACGAGCAGCACCGCGCCTGGACGCATTCGGACACCTATTTCGGCGACATGAAGCCGTCCGAGGTGTTCCAGCGCCACTTCTCGAGCTGCTTCATCGACGATGCCTACGGGCTCAGGAACCTCGACCTCGTGGGTGAGGACAACGTCATGTACGAAGTCGATTATCCGCACTCCGACACGCCCTGGCCGAATGCGCCCGAGGTGCTGTGGAAGTCGGTGGGCCACCTGACCGACGAACAGATCGACAAGATCACGCATCTCAACGCCATGCGCAGCTTCAACTTCACCCCGTTCAAGCAGCACACGCGCGAGACGATCAACGTCGGCGCGCTGCGGGCCAGGGCGGCGGCGAAGGGGGTCGACACCTCGATCAAGTCGCAGAGCGGCGAGCGGCCGGCCGATATCGGCGAACGCCGCCCGATCACCTCGGGCGACATCGTGGCGATGTTCAGCCGGCACGCCGAGCCGGCCGACGCCTGAGCGGGAGGCGGTTCGGTTCTTGTGCCGGACCGCTGCCCCGGCCTCCGGCAACGAAGGAGGAGCCCGGCGATGAAGACCAGTATCATCCTCTCGGCCGTCGGCGGGGATCGGCCGGGGCTGACCCAGGGCCTGGCCGAAGCGGTCTTCGCCGCGGGCGGCAACTGGCTGGAAAGCCATCTCAGCCGCCTCGGCGGCAAGTACGTCGGCGCGATCCTGGTCGAGCTGGAGGCCGCGCGGCTGGGCGAGCTTGAAGCGGCGGTACAGCGGCTGAACGAAAGCGGCCTCCACGTCGCCATCGCGCCTGCCGGCGAGGCACCGCCGGCCGAAGGCAAGCCGCTATGGTTCGAACTCGTGGGCCAGGACCGGCCAGGTATCGTCCACGAAGTGACCGCGGTGCTTGCCGGCCTCGGCGTCAACATCGACGATTTCGTCACGCGTACGCAGATGGGCCCCTGGCAGGGCGAGCATCTGTTCCGCGCCACCGCCCGGCTGACCGTGCCGGCCAGCACCTCGCCCGAACGGGTCCAGGCCGCGCTCGAGGCGATCTCGGGCGAGATCATGGTCGATTTTACGTTGCAGCCGGTTTGATCACCCCTCGATCAGCGTGATTTCTCGACCAGTAGGTTGCCGGACGAACTGTCCGGCTCGTAGTGTCTCTGGATTCCATTCCCGCTTCGCTGAAGCTGCCCGGCGTCAGGTAAGCGTGCTGCCGTCCATCTTCGGTGCGGTCGCCGTGCGCCGTGCGCCATCCGAGACATAGCGGGCCAGCCGCTTGCCGAGCGCGGTGAAACGCTGCTCGTAATAATAGGTGGAGATGTGGGCGAGCCCGAAAGTGAGGGCGAAAAGCAGCGGCCGCCGGCTGTACCGTTCGAACGTCGAGGCATCGAGGCCGCCCAGCCAGGTCGCGGCCAGCGCGCCATGCGCCACGTAGAGCGCGTAGCTGATCTCCGCGATGTAGCGCGCGACGGCTCCGGTCCAGATACGCCGCATCCATTCGGGCGCGGCATAGAGCGAGACGCCGACCATCGCCGCCGCCAGATAGGGGCGGGCATAGTTCCAAAGGGGCAGCGCAGGGTGCGCCGAAGCGGCCAGCAGCACGCCCAGCAGCAGCGGCAGCCAAGTGGGCGGACGCCAGCCGGTGCCCTCGGACCCGATGCGGTCGACCACGAGCGCGAGCGTGGCGCCGGCCAGGATCTCGTCCACCCGATGCCAGGTCACGATGCTGATCGGCTGGCCGGCATGGATACGCAGGCCCGTGACCACGAGCGCCAGCACGGGCAGGACATAGAGGCCGCGGCGCCCAGCCACCGCGACGAGCAGCGCCACGGCCAGATAGAACTGGACCTCGACGCACAGGCTCCACAAATGGTGGCCGCCTTCCATGAGCGAGGAAGGCGGCAGGTTGGCGTAGAAGGCGAGGTTCGCGAACAGCAGCTCCCGGTTGGCCGGGACGGCCAGCGCCAGCAGGACCATCGCCGCCCAGACGAGCGGCAGGATGCGGAACAGGCGGCGGATCAGGAACGGAACTACCCGGTCGTCCCGAAGCAGCAGCTGGGTGATGAGGAAGCCGGACAAGGTAAAGAAGATCGCCATCCCCGAACTGGCAACCATCCCGTTCATCTGCCACCGGCCCGGGCCCAGAGGCAGCAGGTGGCCGGCCAGAACCGCCAGGATGCTCAACGCCCGCCAGCCGTCGAGCATGGCGATGCGTCCTGTCATCGGTCTCGGTTTCGCAGTGTCCAAGCCATTCCCCTGGCAGGCCGGTTGATCCTTGTGCTCATCCGAATGGGTAAACCATCCGCGGATCGCGGAAAAGCCGGTTAACCCTGTTCCATTGCGACACACGGCGCCTCCCGTACGCCCGGAGCGTGCTCCGCGCGTACCCGGAAGGTCGCGCGGTGCGGAACCCGTTTCAAGCGGAGTCCAGGCGGTTTCAGGTAAAGTGCGTCTCGGCCGGCGCGGGCGCCGGGGCGGGACGGGTCCAGGCGCGCCCGAGCGCTATTCCGGGCTTCTCGATGAATCGCCAGGACAGCCATACGGCGATCGGCAGCCCCCATAGCGGCGGTGGCGGCCCGAAGTAGCTGGCCGGAGCGCCGAGGAACAACTGCTGCCACAGGTAGAGGCTGTAGGAACAGGCGCCGACGATCTGGAAGGGGCGCGACTTCAGCAGCGCAGCGAGCAGCGCGAAGTTCGCGGCGCCGAAGACGAAGATCGTCAGAAGCAGCGGGCCGAGAACGATCATCGCCATATCGGGGGCGAACAGCGAGCCGGTGGCGAAGGCCAGCGCGGCGGCCAGCCAGACCGGTGCGGAAACCCAGGCCACGAACAGGCGCTGCAGTCCCACGTGCGAGGCCATGAATGCCCCGATGACTATGAACAGGAACGAAATCTCATTATTGAATGAGCCGCCGCTCCGGTAAAGCGCGACGGCAAGCAGCGCCAGCGCGATGGCCGACAGCAGCGCCGGGACCCGTTTGGGCGTCACGATCGTCAGCAAGAGCGGCCAGAACAGGTAGAATTGTTCTTCGACCGCCAGGCTCCAGCTATGCCCGACGAACCAGGTGCATGGATGCAGGTTCGTATTGCAGACGAAAGCGCCCGCCGCGGCGATCTCGCCGGGCGGAAGGTGGATATATCCGGCTTGCGAGAGCAGCAGGACCGTGCCGAGATAGACCGCGAACGGAGGAATGATCCGCGTGATCCGGCGCGTGTAGAATTTCGCCAGGCTGACCGTTCCCCGCTCGCGGTATTCCATCAGCAGCAGCCGCGTGATGACGTAGCCGCTGATCAGGAAGAATACCCGCACCCCCGTGATCGCGATCGAGCCCGCCGTGCTCCTCAGTTCGGGAGCGGCGTCCAGTATCGTGCCGAAGCGGAACAGAACCCCATGGCCAGCAACGACCGCCAGCACCGCCACGGCCCGCAAGCCGTCCAGCACCTTGTCGCGCGGCCCGCCCGCGCGTTCGTCGAACGGATTGCGGGGCGCCTCTGTCTCGCGGTTCAGCATGCCGCACCCTTGCGTATCGGTATGATGGCGACACCCCGTCGCCGCGCGCATCCGTGCGCCCGAATCCGCATGTGCAATCTCCAAGCGCTTGAGTCTGCGGCCACGCCCGCCTATTCACGGGCCATGGCTTGCCTAACCGATCGACCGGGCGTGGCAAAGCGGATTAACCCTGTGTCGGCATGTGGCGAGGCTGAAGCTGAATGCACTATCTTGCGTCCGCTTTCGTCCTGCTGGCCTATCCTGTGTTCGTCGCCTGGATCAAGGCCAATCCGCGTAAGGTTCATTGGGCCTATTTTGGCTTGGGCCTGCTGCCGTTCACGCTGAATTCGTGGAACCTCGACGGTGCCTTGATCAGTTGGCCCGCCTGGCCGGGCTATGTCAAAGGCCTCGTCATCACCTTGCTCGATTCGCTGGCGCTGGCGATCATCACCACCCATCGCAAGCCGCGGGGCCTGCCGCCTCTGAGCGGTTATGTGATCGCCTACATGCTGGCAGGGCTGCTGTCCGTCGCGCAATCGAACGTGCCGATGGGGTCGTTGTTCTATCCGTTCCAGCTTTTGCGCGTGCTGATCCTGATGGTCGCGGTCGCGAAGATCGCGCCTGACGAGCGCGGGCTCACCTGGCTGGCAATGGGTCTGGCGGCAGGGATCGGCTATCAGGCGTGGTTCTGTATCTTGCAGAAGCTTGAGGGCGCCTTCCAGACGACGGGACGGATGGGGCATCAGAATCTACTTGGGATCATGGCCCAGTTCGTGCTTGTCCTGCTGCTTGCCATGCTGGCGGGGGGCTCGCGGAACCGTGTGCTGATGCTTGGCGTGCTGTCATCGCTGATCGTGATCGGCTTGGGCGCCTCGCGCGGGGCCGTCGGTTTCAGCCTGATCGGCGTCGCGCTGTTCATGGTCCTGTCGATCGTGCGCCGGCCCACCCAACGCAAGTGGCAGGTCGTCGGCTTCGCCGCGCTCGCGCTTGCGCTCACCTCGCCGCTCATCATTCAGGGGATGAGCAACCGCTTCGGGCAGATAGCCCAGGCCGGCGGGTCCGGGGGAATGGATGCGGAGCGTGAAGCGTTCGAGCGCGCGGCAAAGGCGATGTTCGCCGATCATCCGATGGGCGTCGGGGCCAACCAGTATGTCGTCGTGGCGAATGCCGAGGGATATTCGAAGCGCGCCGGCGTCATCTGGAACTGGACCAGCCGTGCGGCCAACGTCCACAATACCTACCTGCTGGTGGCGGCGGAAACCGGTTGGCTGGGGCTGTTGAGCTTCATCGCCATGCTCGGGGCGATCATTCTGGCGGGCTGGCGCTTCGCGTTCGGGAACAAGCGCGATCCCAGGGGAGACGTGGTGCTGGGATGCACCGTCACATTCATGACCCTGGCCCTGCACATCCAGTACGAATGGGTCTGGGTGCTCTATCAGTCACAATATACCTTCGCGATCGGGGTCGGCATCATATCGGGGATGACGCGTGCGCGGGCGCTCGAACGCCGCGAGGCGCGCCGCAGGCGGGCGGAGGCGGAATACGCGCCCGCGCTTGCTTCCGTTCCCGATCCCGCGACCTGACGGGAGCGCGGCACGGCGCATCCGGCTGTCATTCACCCCCCATGCCGGCTATCCGACACGCTCTGCGATATGTGCGCCTGACCCGTCCGATGCCGGCGTCGCCGGCGGCCATCGCTCCGAACCACGCCTTGCGCCGTAACGGCATGCCCGCTTCGCGATGCAGCCGCGCGAGATGGACCCTGGTGATCTCCTCGCGCGCGAGCGCGCCCGATTGCGCGGCCAGCCCGCCATCGGCCAGTTGCTGTTCGTAGACGAGCCCGCCATCCAGCAGAGGCCGCAGGTCCCGGATCGGGATGCCCCGCAGGGCCAGGAAGTAGCTGACCCACAGGTCATCGTGAAAGCGCAGCGAGGTCTGCCCCACGTGCCGTTCGGCGAACGCGCGCAGGCCCGCCAGGTTCGGGGACCAGAAGCTCATCCCGTCGCACCCCTGGCCGATCGTGACGCCACCCTCGCGATAAGTGTAGAAGGAGAACGAGGCATCGTGGTCCGACTTCTGGGCTTCCACCAGTTGCCGCAGGAATTGGGGCCGATAGCAGACGTCGTCGTCGGCAATGACCAGGTAGCAGTCCTCGTGGATGTGTTCGAGCGCGCCGAGGTACTTGGTGCCGGGGCCCCAGTCGGTCGAAACGAGGGCGGGCTCGACGATGCCCTGGCCGAATGACGGATCGGTCAGGAAGGCCGGGATCTCGTACTTCACCTGCTCGCGGGCGCTGTATTCGGGATGGACCAGCAGGATCCTGCTCGGCACCAGTTCGCCTTGGAGCAGCGATTCCAGCGTCGGCCGGATGTGGGCGATGCGGCTGGGTATCGTCGTGATGCTGACGACCACGGGAGGCTCGGCCGCCGGCGTCGACGCCGCGCGGGCGGGCGGGAGCGCGCGGTCAGGCGATTTCCGGGTGCCGGGTACAGTCTCTCCCGCCGGGGCGGCGCGGCCGCGATTGCGGCGGAGGAGCGCCAGCATGGGCAGCTCGACCTTGCGATGGATGACTTCGGCCACCGGGATGGCGAGAAGCGCCAGGATGCCGGCGGCAAGCGGCGGCGCCGGCGCCAGCCCAAGCGTCTGGCAGAGCGCGAGCGCCAGCGTGATCATCAGCACGTGGATCAGATAGAGGACATAGCTGCTGTCCCCCAGCTTGCCGAGCCGGCGCACCGCCGGCGCCGCGCCGCTGCGCAGCTCCCAGGAGACGAGGCCGAGCACCAGCACCGCGCTCGGAACGCCCCAGGATACGGCGCTCGGCAGCCGATCGAAGCCGATGACGATACCCGCCCCGAACAGCGCGACGCCCAGGCCGGTCAGCGCCGGTCCCCAGCGCAGCGGCAGCCGGCCGGCGTGCGCCAGCCAGCCGATCGCGGCGCCGGCGAGGAATTCGAGCAGCAGCGGGTTGGTGACCAGCCACATCGCGGAACCCTTGTCGGGAAGGAGCTGCCCCAGCGCGATCGCGCCCATGAACGCGGCCCCCAGCACGATCAGGCCGCGCGTGAGCGAGAGCATCATGGCAAGGCCGAAGCAGATGTAGAAGTACATCTCGAAGGACAGCGTCCACGCCGGCCCGATCAGCCGGGCGGCGTCCCCCGGCCAGAGCAGCAGCGCGCCCACGAAATCGCCGGGCGAGACATCGTAGGGCCGGCCGATCGCCGCATGCGTCGCGACGTAGGCCAGCGCGCAGAGCCAGTAGATCGGATAGATGCGCAGGAGCCGCCGCTTGAGGAACTGCGGCGCATTGTAGGGCTTGCCGGGCGGGCGGCCCGTCAGGACCATGATGAAGCCGCTGATGACGAAGAAGATGTGCACGCCCACCGCGCCGAACGCGAACAGGTAGGTTTCCTGATCGAACAGCGGCGCGCTCAGCCCATGGGCGAAGGACTGCTGGGTGTGGAACAGCACGACGAGCGTCGCCGCCACCGCGCGGAGCAACTGGATCGAATGAAAGGTGGCGTCCTGGCGCAATCGTGAGCTCCTGCGGGCTGGGGTCTGCCGGTGATGGGCGCAGACGCCGAGCCTGGTATGTTTCCGTGCATGTCCGGTGCCGGGCTTGCCGGCGGTGCTAGAGGCCCAGCGTGGTCCGATGCGCGTTGGTCATGAAAACGACATTGCTGTTGTGCCCTTCCCAGTGCTGCAGTTGTCCTTCGTTGTAGAAATACGCATGCAGATCCATTTCCGAGAGCTGCGAGACGATCTGCGCAGTCGGGCATTCCATAATGGTGATAGGTTTACATCGATCGAACGTCTCGATGCCGCCCTCGACGACCAGTTCCTCCGCCCCCTGCACGTCGATCTTGACGACCGCGGGCGAAAGCGCGAGCGAATCCAGCGTCATTGTCTCGACGGTCGCGCTTTCGATGCTGAGTCTGGCTGGATCGAACCAGGCGAATCGTTCCGGCGTGAACCAGTCCCTGGCCTCTTCGTACTTGAGCGAGGCCAACCCGTCGTAAAGGTAGTTGCCGTAACGGGGCATGTAGAGGGTGAACTCGCCCCTGGAGTTCGACAGGGCGCAACTGTGGATATCGACCGAGCCGTCGTTGGCGAAACGGCGTCGCAACCGGCCGGCCAGAACGGGATTCGGCTCGAACGAAATGATTTTGGCGGGCCTGGCCGTGCGCTTGAGGGCGTAGATGCTCTGGCCCCAGTTCCCGCCGACGTCGAGCGCGAGCGAGGCTGGGCCGAGGTTTGCGAGCAGGCGAAACTCCGGCTCGAGCGGCCAACCGAGATAGCGCGTGCCGAAATTGTAGGCTTCGAACTTGAAGGGCCGAATGAACGGAATCGTGCTCTGCGCCGATCTCAGTACCGATTTCAGCTTCATTTATCAGCCTGTAGCAAAAGGAATCCGCTTTTGGGTAAACGCCAAAAGGGAGCGGGTTTCAATCCGGATCGGTGGGGCAGGCCGCTCCGGCCCGGTCGCCGCCCCGCGGCGAACCCGTGCTCGATCGAAAGCCCCGCGCGCAATTTAGCCAAGGATGTCCCTGCCGCAACCGCTGATGGCGCCGTCCGCGCCAAGAATAATGGACCGTTATGAAACTGTTGCTATGCAGGCGGGCATGACGGACGCGCACGACCCCTTGCATTCCACTTCTCTTTGTCCGCCCGCCGTGGTGGTGGCGCGTGGCTGAAGGCGCGGTTCGTGTCGGCATCGTCGCGATCGGCCGCAATGAGGGCGAGCGGCTGCGGCGCTGCCTGACCTCGATCGATGTGGCGAGCGCGCCGGTGGTCTACGTCGACAGCGCCTCGACCGACGGCAGCAGCGACCTGGCGCGCGCGTTGGGCGCGCGTGTCGTCGATCTCGATATGACGGAGCCGTTCACCGCCGCGCGGGCGCGCAACGCTGGGCTGAAAGCACTCGTCGCCGTGCATCCCGAGCTGGACTACGTCCAGTTCGTCGATGGGGACTGCGAGTTCGAGCGTGGCTGGATCGCGGCGGCCGTGGCGTTCCTCGATTCCCGCGCGGACGTGGCCGTCGTTTGCGGCCGGCGCCGCGAGCGGTATCCGGACGCCTCGTTCTACAACCGGCTGTGCGATACCGAATGGAATACTCCGGTCGGCGAGGCGCGGGCCTGCGGCGGCGATGCGCTGATGCGCCGCTCCTCGCTCGTCGCCGTCGGCGGATACGATCCCGCCCTGGCCGCGGGCGAAGAGCCGGAGCTGTGCCACCGCCTTCGCGCCGAGGGCTGGCGGGTCTGGCGGCTTGATGCTGCCATGACGGTCCACGACGCGGCGATGCATCGCTTCCGTCAATGGTGGCTGCGTGCCGTGCGCGGCGGTCTTGGCTATGCCCAGGCGTGGTGGCTGACGCATCGCCGCCCCGATCCGCTCTATCGTCGCGAAACGGTCCGCGCGCTCTGCTGGACGCTGGGCGTGGCTTGCGTGGCGATCGCGGCCGCGCTGGCGATCGACTGGCGCCTGATCGTGCTCGCGCCCGCCCTCTGGGCATTGCAGTTCCTGCGGCTGGCCTACCGGCACGGCCCGGCCGAGGGCGCGCTGCTGCTTGTCGGCAAGGCAGCCGAAACCCTGGGTATCCTTACCTTCGTCAGCCGCGCGTTGCGTGGGCGCGTGGGCGGCACGGTGTTCTATAAATGAACCGGATCGCCTATCTCGCCAGCGAGTATCCAGCGCCTTCGCACACCTTCATCCGGCGCGAGATCGCGGCGCTGCGCGGCGCGGGGCTGGATATCGCGGTGTTCACGATCCGCCCGGCGAAGGGGCAGCCGGCGTCAGAGGTGGAGCGGGCCGCGCGCGCGGAAACGCAGAGCGTCCTCGGGCGATCGCCGCTGGCCTATCTGTCCGCGCTGGCCGCCGCATTCCTCGCCACGCCCGCGCGCGCCTTCGGCACGCTTCGGCTGGCGCTGCGCCACCGGGCGCCTGGCCTGCGTCCGCTGATCTGGGCGCTATTCCACTTCATCGAGGCGGCGCTGCTCACCCGGCTGCTGCGCCGAGCCGGAGCCGCGCGCCTCCATGTCCATTTCGCCAACAGCGGCGCGACCGTCGGGCTGCTCGCGGCGCATCTGCGGCGGATACCGTGGAGCATGACGCTGCACGGTATCTCGGAAACGGATTATCCGGCCGGGCTGCTGCTGGCCGACAAGATCGCGCGCGCGGACTTCGTCGCCTGCGCGAGCTGGTTCATGCGCGCTCAGGCGATGCGCGTCGTCGATTCGCGCCATTGGCGCAAGCTGCACATCGTGCGTTGTGGGGTGGATCCGGCCGCGCTGCCGGCGGCAATGCCCGGCGGGGGTGACGGGATCGCGTTCATCAGCGTCGGCCGGCTATCGCGTGAGAAGGGGCAGCGCGGATTGCTCGAGGCTTTCGCCGTCGTGCGCGGCCGCACGCCGGGTGCGCGGCTGGTCCTGGTCGGCGACGGGCCGCTCCGTGCCGAACTGGAGGCGCTTGCCGGGGAACTGGGCATCGCCGATGCGGTGCGGTTTCACGGCGCGCTGAGCGAAGCCGAAACGCTGGAGGCGATCGCGCGCTCCGACGTGTTGGTCCTGCCCAGCTTCATGGAGGGACTGCCCGTGGTCATCATCGAGGCCATGGCGCTTGGCAAGCCGGTCGTCGCGAGCGGTGTCGCCGGGATTCCGGAGATCGTCCGCGACGGGACGAACGGGCTGCTGGTTCCGCCGTCGCACTGGCGCGCTTTGGCCGAGGCCATGGCCGTGCTCGCCTCCGACCGCGCCCTGCGCGACAGGCTGGGCTCGGCCGCAGGCGCGGCGGTGCAGGATGAATTCGCCATCGATCGCGCGGTCCTGCCGCTGATCCCCCTGTTTTCGACCGAGGCCCGCTGATCCGTGTTCACGCCATTTGACCGCATTCGCATCATCAACCTGCCGGAGCGCCGGGATCGCAGGCGGGATATGGAGCGCGAACTAGCCGCCGTTGGCCTTTCCGGCGACCCTCGCGTGTCCTTCTTCGCGGCGATCAGGCCTGCCGATGCCGGCGATTTCACGTCGATCGGCGCCCATGGCGTCTATCGCAGCCAGCACGCCATCCTGCGTGAGGCGGTTGCGGCGAACCAGTCGGTGCTGATCCTCGAGGACGACTGCGATTTCACGCCCGCCGCCCGTGATTACGAATTCGGCGAGGGCTGGGACATCTTCTACGGCGGCTACTATGCCAAGGACCCTGCGAACCTTGCCGCCAGCGACATCATCGGCGCGCACATGATGGGTTTCAGCGCCGCCGGCGCGCGGCACGTCTGCACCTACCTCGACGGCTTACGGTACGAAGGCGTCCATCCGCCCATCGATGCGGCCTACATCTGGTTCCGCCGGGCGCATCCCGATGTGGCGACGCGCTTCGCCGTCCCGCCGCTGGCCGTCCAGCGTTCCTCGCGAAGTGATATCGCCGATCCGCGGTTCTACGATCGGCTGCCGCTGCTGGCGCCGGCGGCCGCCTTCGCGCGCCGCCTATTGCGGCGCTGAATTGCCGATTGGCGCCCGGCCGATCAGCCTGCCCGCATTCTCATCGACCACGAGCGTGCCGCCTTCCTGATCGGCGCGCGGCGCATGGGCCGGGGCTGCGGCGATGCGGGTTACCGGCGACAGGCCTTCCAGTTCGTCGGCGAGTAGGTGCGGTCCGGCTGGCCTGGAAGCGGTCACCGCCGCATCGCCGGAAAGATCGAGCGGGTCCGGAATCATCCTGCCCGCCTGTCTGGCGTCGGCCTCACCGGCATAGACCCCCGTGAATGCGGCGCGGCGTCCCCAATAGCCGGGCCAGCGGTAGAAGATGTGTGCGCCCAGCGTCTCGATCTTGTCGAGCGACCAGGCCCAATAGGGCACGACCCAGACCGTGTGATAATGGGTGGCCGTTCCCACCGAGGGTTCGACGTGGCCCGCCAGGGCGGCGAGCGCGATGTTTCGCGCGCGGGCCCAGCCGGCCTGCGAGGGCTTGCGCGCCAGACTGCCGTCGCAGGTGAACGAGAACTGGCAACCGGTCCGCCGCTCCGCGCCTTCGTAGACGACGCCGCAGACCGATTTCGGAAAGGCCGGGTGGCGGACGCGGTTCAGCACCACCTGCGCGACCGCGCGCTGGCCTTTGTCGCTTTCGCTGGCCGCTTCGTAATAGATCGCGGTCGTCAGGCACTCGACAGCCGATTGGCGGCTGACGATGTCCGCCACCACCGCCGCGAAAGGTCGCGCCGGCTCCACCAGGGCTTTGGACACGGCGATGCCGGCGTTGATCAGTTCCGCCCTGGTGCGGTCCATGGGAATGACCCCTTCCTTGAGGGGCGGAGGAAGCGGGGGCGGTGGCGTGCTGATGTCGAGGCGCAGGGTGTGGGGCGCGGGCGTCCGATACCCCAGCATCGTCCAGGCGGCGATCGCCAGCACGGCGACGAGGCCGATGGCCGCCAGTGCGACGCCGGCCATCGGTCCGCGTTTGCGGAAGTTGGGCCGGGCAGGGCGCGGCCGCATCATGCCTTGAGAGATCTGTAGCATTGTACCTCAAAAGATCGCGGCAGCCCCGGCGGCCATTTAGCAGTTTTTCCCTGAACGAACCATCGGCCGTTCAAGGTGATCCATAATCAGACAGTATGAAGTTGAACGACCGTGCCGCGATTGCCACCTATTCGGAAACTGTCTACAAGCTCAGGCTGGTTCTGGGCTGCACCACGGGTCCTCGGGAGCGCGATTTTCAAATGGAAATGTCGGCGGAGGTCCAGGCAGCGCGGTTCGGCAGATCATGGGGGGGCGGAACCGCGAACGTAAACCGTGTCGCGGCTCTGGCACTGGCCGCCGGCATGCTTCTGCTGGCCGCCCCGACCCTGGCGTTCGTCGCGCGCGAAAGCTGGAGCACCGAGCAGGGCGCCCACGGGCCCATCGTCCTGGCGACGGGGCTCTGGCTGCTGTTCCGTCTCTGGCCCAGCGCCGCGCCGTCGGCCGAGGCACCGCCCGTCTGGCGGGTGGCTCTGCTGCTTGCAATATTCCTGCCCGGCTATGCGCTGGCCCGGATCACGCAGGTGGTCGAGGTCGAAGGCTACCTGATGTATGCCTGCCTGCTCACCGCGATGTACAGCGTTGTCGGCGGCACGGTCATGCGGCTGCTGTGGTTTCCGCTCTTCTACATCGCGTTCATGTTCCCGCCGCCGGATACGATCGTGGCGGCCATCACCCTGCCGATGAAGGTGGGGGTCTCCCAGGCGGCGATCGCGATTCTTCACGCGCTCGGCTATCCGATCGGCGGGCAGGGGGTGATGATCTATATCGGCCAGTACGAGTTGCTGGTGGCCGCTGCCTGCTCCGGTCTCAACTCGATCATTTCGCTTTCCGCGATTTCGCTGTTCTACATCTACATCCGCCATCAGGCGGAATGGCGCTATGCCCTGCTGCTCGTGCTCCTGATCGTCCCGGTCGCGCTCATCGCCAATCTGGTCCGGGTGATCATCCTGATCCTGCTGACCTATCACATGGGCGAAGCGGCGGCTCAGGGCTTTCTTCACAACTTTGCGGGCATACTGATGTTCGCTGTCGCGTTGCTGACGATATTTGCGTTCGACGGCGTGCTGAAGCCCTTGTGGAACCTAGTCGTCCGTCCTGGCGCTGGGCCGCGCGCCGATCTGTCCGTGGGGTAACGTCCATGAATGACCCGAAGCAGAAGCATCCCGGAGGGCGCAACCTGGTCTTCAGCAGGCGGCATTTCGTCGTCGGCGGGATCCTGGCCTGCGCCGCCGGAGGTACTTACGCGGCGCAGCCAAAGGTGCGCAACGCACCCATCAGCAAGGACAAGTTCACCGGCTGGGTTCCGCAGGAAGTCGGACCCTGGACGGTCGTGTCGGCAAGCGGTGTGGTCCTGCCGCCGCCCGACGAGCTTTCCGATAGGCTTTACGACAATCTCGTGACGCGTATCTTCGCGGCCGCCGATGAGCCGCCTGTGATGCTGTGCATTGCCTACAACTACAAGCAGGACGGCGTGCTACAGTTGCACCGTCCCGAAGTCTGCTATCCTGCGGGCGGCTACAAGCTTTCGGCGACCCGGCCTGTGGACCTTATGCTTTCGCCGGATCGCGAGATCGCCGCCAACGCGTTCACCGCGTCGGGGGTGGAGCGCATCGAGCAGGTGCTTTACTGGACACGGCTGGGCAATGCGTTCCCGCGCAGCTGGCTCGATCAGCGCATCAGCGTGATGCAGGCCAACCTCCGCGGAGCCGTTCCCGACGGAGCGCTGATGCGGGTCTCGATCGCCGATAACGATCAGGCGCGCTCGCTGCAGATTCTCCGCCGGTTCTTGGCGACATTCATGGAAGTGAGCCCCCCGCCGTTGCAACGCGTGCTGGTGGGCGGCACGAACTGACGAGACGATACAGGCCGAGAGGAGTGGCCGGAAAGGAACATGATGCGGACGACACAAGTTTATTTGGGGTGCGCGCTGGCGGTCCTGGCTTTGGCGGGATGCAAGCGGGAGGCCACGGGCCAGGTCGTGGCGATCGTCAATGGCGAGGAGATCACGCAGCAGGAGATCAACGCCGAGATCGGCGGTGCCGAGCTTCCCCAGAACGTCGACCGCAAGCTCGTGCAGCAGGCTGCGCTGCAGCGCATCATCGACCGCCGGCTTGTCGCGGCCACGGCGCGCGAGGACGGCATCGACAAGGACCCTGAATACATCGCGCGCAAGCGCAAGAACGATGAGATGCTGCTCATCGACATGTTCAGCCGGAAGATCACCAAGACCCAGCGGGTGCCCGATGCTGCCGCCATCGACAAGTATATCGCCGAGCACCCCGCCCGTTTCGGGGAGCGGACGGTTTATTCCGCCGACCGCATCACGTTCCCGATGCCGGCGAATCCGACCGACCTGCAGGCGCTGAAGGACGATCACAGCATGGAAGCTGTGACCAAGAGGCTGGAGGCCATGAACATCAAGTTCCAGCGCAGCGCGGGGCACCTCGATTCGGCTGCCCTTCCGCCGCAGGTTCTGGAACGGCTCAAGGCGCTGCCGCCCGGCGAGCCTTTCCTCGTGCCGGAAAATGGGCAGGTGGTGGTCGCCGTGCTGACCGGAAGCCAGACGGTGCCGCTGGCCGGCGCCGATGCGCACCCCCCCGCAGCCCAGTTGATGCGCAACGAGGAACTGGCCAAGCTTCTCCAGCAGCGGCTCAAGACCGCGCGCGACGCCGCGAAGATCGAGTACCAGACCGGCTTCGAGCCGCCGAAGCCGGCTGCGAGCGCAAAGCCCGCCGCCGCGACGAAGTCCTGATCGCCGGGTTGTCCTAGGCGGATGGAACGGCCCTGGGCCGTGACTGCCGGCGTTGCATCAGCCCGCCGGCGGTCACGGCCATGGCACCCGCGAAATAGACGATGGCGGAGCGGTAGAAGGGGCCTTCCGCATGATAGATCACGGCGTCGATATGGTGTGGAGATATCATCTCCAGCGCCAGCATCCCCAGGATCAGCGACGTGCCCACAAGCATCAGGCGGCGGCCGCCGGACGCGCGCAGGAAATAGGGCAGCAGCAGCAGCACCGCGATGCATCCGCCGACGATCGCGAAATTGAGCAGCTTGGCTTGCAGGGCCTGCTTTGCCTCATGTGGCGCCGACAGGCCCAGCAGGCCGTCGCGCACCCAGACATGGAACGCGTGGCGCTCGCCCCGGTAGGATTCGATGAAAGCCGCCAGCGACAGAACGGCATGACCCCAGTACTTCGCCCGTATCGACGCCAGCAGGGCCATGGCGAAGCCGGCCATCATCAGGCTTCGCGAGGCTAGCCGGATCGTGTCTGCCTCGAGCGTCATCATCGGAGTGTATATCGCCTACGCGGTGGCGACGGTAGCCGTTTTCCGGCTGCGTCCACCGATGCAGGCCGCCTTGATCTCTATCCTGGGCGGCTGGATGTTCCTGCCGGTCGCCGATTATCCCGCCCGATTTATCGTTTCGGAGCAATATACCGTCGATGTCATCGGCACCCTGCTGCCCAGCAGCCTGCTGATAACCAAGGCACTGATCTGTCCGATCGTCGTGCTGGCCTGCCTGGCGCTGCATGCACCGCATCTGTTCCGGGCGTTCCGGCCGGCCCGGCTGGATGCCGCAATCGCGGCGTTCTGCCTTTCGCCCCTGATTGCCTGGGCCGCTGGCCGCGTACCGGCTGCCGCCGGGCTGGTCCAGGCCGGGTATCTCGCCGGGACATGGGGCATGGCCTGGATGATAGGCCGGCTGGTCCTGTCCGACCGGTCCGGCCGTGAGGGGCTGGTAACCGCGCTGATCGTAAGCGGCCTCGTTCTGCTGCCGGTGGCGATCCTCGAAGGGCTGCAGCCGCCAGGCATCTACGCGAGGGTGTTCGGTCCACACCCTTTCCAGACGGATGGGGCGGCGCGCTATCTCGGCTTCCGCCCGGTGGGCTTTTTCGAGCACGGCAATCAGTACGGCATCTGGGTCGCCATGGCCGCGCTGGCGGCATTCGGCAGGGCGTTGCTGCGCCGGCGGCGGACCGATGCGATGATTGCCGGGCTGCTCGTGCTCTGCGCGATTGCCTCGCAATCGGCCGGCGCGATCATCCTGCTCCTGCTCGGCGTCGTCTGGCTGCTCGCCTCGGCCAGGGTGCGGCGCATCGGGATCGTGGTCACCGCCGCGCTGCTGGTGACAGGCGGGCCAGGCTACGTTTCCGGCAAGCTGCCGCTGGAATACTGGGCGAAAAGCACGGCGGCCGGGCAGGTCGTATACCACGGATTGCGTGAGGCGGGCCGCGGCTCGCTGGGCTGGCGCGTCAAGCGCGATCAGGAGGCGCTGCCCACGATCCAGCGCGCCGCTCTGACCGGGTATGGCGTCTGGGACTGGTGGCGGCCGCTGGGATCGCACCCTTCGGGGCTTCCCCTTCTGATCGTCGGCCAGTTCGGTGTGCTTTCGCTGATCTTCGCGACGATCGCCATATTCGGCGGTGCGCTGCGAGAGTCGTGGGCGGGAAGAAGCGGAATCCTGGCCGTCATCGTCATCGCGGCGGGCGTGGATTCCTGGCTGAACAGCTATGCCTATTTCCCGGCCATCCTTGCCGCGGCGGCTCTGGCCAGACCTGCGTGGCGGTCGAAATTGGATAGCACGGCCGCCGGGGCCGGCCAGACTTTGGAATCGTCGCGAAAGGCAACGGGATGACGTTGGCAGCTGACCGCCCCCTGCGTATCGCCTTTGCCCTGCCGGGTTTCCACAAGGTGGAAAGAGGCGCCGAGATCGCATTGCTCGCGGTGGCCCAGAACCTTGCCGTTCGCGGACACCGCGTCAGCGTTTTCGGTTCGGGGCATGCGCGCGACGGTACGGCGTACCGCTTCCGTCACGTGCCCTCGGTCCCGCGCGAGCGGTTCGAGCGCTTCCCCTTCTTCCCGCCGCTGCGCAGCGAGGTGATGTGGGAGGACATGACTTTCGCGGCAGCGCTGCTCACCCGCTATCGCCCGGCGGATTTCGACGCGGTGCTCACCTGCTCGTTTCCCTTCACGCAGCTTGCCCTGCGGCGGCCCGCGTTCGGCCGCCGGCCGCTGCAGATATTCGTCACCCAGAACGGAGACTGGCCGGCCCGCGCGGGCAACGCCGAATACCGCCTGTTCGGATGCGACGGCCTGGTGTGCATCAATCCCGATTATTTCGAGACGAACCGCCACCGCTGGCGCTGCGCGCTGATTCCCAACGGCGCGGACCTTTCGCGCTTCGGCGAGGGCGTGGGTGAGCGGGCGCGCTTCGGGCTGCCGGCGGATCGGCCGGTGGTGCTGATGGTCAGCGCGCTGATCGAGAGCAAGCGGGTGCTCGACGGCATTCGTGCGGTGGCGATGCTGCCCGATGCGCATCTGGTGGTCGCCGGCGACGGCCCGCTGCGCGACGAAGCGCAGGCGCTTGCCGCGCGGCTGCTGGACGGCCGTTTCACGCGGCTGACGCTGACGGCGGGCGACATGCCGGCGCTGTATCGTTCGGCGGACGCCTTCCTGCACATGTCGCTGTTCGAATCGTTCGGCAATGTCTTCGTCGAAGCGATGGCGAGCGGCCTGCCGATCGTCGGCCATGATACGCCGCGGTTGCGCTGGATCGTGGGCGACGGTCCGTTCCTGTGCGACACCGAGAGCCCCGGCGCGCTCCATGGCGCGCTTGCCGCCGCGCTAGAGCGGAGGCGCGGCCCCGCCGATGCGGCCGTGGGGCGCTTTGCCTGGCCCGTGATCGCCGAACAGTACGATCGCTTTTTGCGCGAACTGCACGAAGGCGGCTGAATGCCGCCGGTTGCCGGATGCGCGATCGTTTCGGACCAATTCCGACACAACTGGTCGAGGCGGACTTTAAAGCGTCGGCGGCAGCCCCATACACGCTCAAGTCCTCTCGTGCGGTCCTGACGTAGAACGCCACGCCGCAACACGGCCGCTGCCCTTGCGCATGATAAAAACAGGGCTGTCCGTGTGATGATGACCAATGAATTAGGTACGGGTTCGCAACATATATTTTGATATGAGGTATAATGAATACTATGGTCAGGTAGCGGGAATTTCTGGCTGACAGGTCCTAGGCGTTGGTTTTCATAATAATATATCCACCGGATTCGGCGGTGTGCTAGCAACATGTTAACCATTGGGCTCCAGCCCTTCTTAATCGACAATCCATAAATTTTGCGATGGCGCCGAGATGGTCGGTGCCCGGGTACGCCATGCCTGGCCGGAGCATCCGTGCTGGGACAGCGGGGAACCTTTGCCCACTGGGTCGTGGGAATGGCAAAGCGGGGATCATACGTGGTTATGCATAGCAAGTTGCCATATCGGGCTCGTCGCGAGTCGGCGGTCGAGCATGCCGGCCTGCACACGTTCCAGTTGCCGAACGCCAACGACGAATCCGGCAGCAAGACGATCACGGTTCGTCTCGCCGATTGCGATGGCGAGCGGAATACTGCCAATATGCTGATCAGCCGGAAGTATTCCGCGCGCGGCTATGGGCGTGACCACAAGGTGCCGACATCGTCCAACTGCGTGACGTTCACCGCATCATCGCGGAATTCGACCATCGGCACGCTCAGCCTGACGGTGGATTCGCCCGATGGGCTCGCCTGCGACAGAACCTTCCGGGAGGAACTCGACAGGTTCCGCGCATTTCCCGACGCCAAACTATGTGAACTGACCAAGTTCGCCTTCGATACCTCGAAGCCGTCGCTGCATCTGCTGGCGTCGCTGTTCCACATCATCTTCATCTATGGGACGCACCACTACAACTGCACCGACCTGTTCATCGAGGTGAACCCGCGGCATCGCCGGTTCTACGAATCGATGCTCGGCTTCCGATCGGTCGGTGCGCCGCGGACCAACGAGGCGGTTGCCGCGCCGTCCTGCCTGATGTGGCTGAAGGTTTCCGAAATCCGCCGCCACATTACCGAACATGCCAAGGGCGGAGGCGCCTCGCATTCGCTGTACGCCTTCTTCTTCTCAGAGAAGGAGGAACTGGGGATCTACAATCGCCTGGCCAGCAATGTTGCCGAGCCGGTACCGCTGAACAGCGGCAACCGCTTCCCGCAAGTCTCGGAACCGGCTTCACGCCTCAACCGCGCGCGCCTGGACGTTTCGCCGCCGCGCGCCCGGCGTTCCCGATCGCGCCAGCCAGCGTTCGTCTGAGGCCTGTGTTCGTCTGAGGCGTTAGTTTGCGTCCGGGGCGTTATCTGGCGCCTTGTGTTGCACGGCCTCCTGAACCGATAGAAACGCTGGAAACAATAACGGCGGCCGAAGCCGCCGTTATCTGATTACTTTGGCGCGTATGCCTTAGAACGCGAAGCGCACCTTCGGCTGCGGCTTCCGGCGGTTACGCATCACGAAGCCGATGGCACCGAAGCCGGCGAGCATCATCGCCCACGTGGCCGGTTCGGGAACCGCCGTGGAGGACAGGTTGCCGCTGTACAGCGAGCCGCCGATGTTGCCCTGACCGGAGACGGTGATCTTATAGAAGTTCTGGTCGCTCAGCGGAACGTTTGTCAGCTGCTGCTGCAGGGTGTCGCCGGTGCCTGCCTGGAAATAGACCTGGTTGGCCAGGGTGGCGGCACCGAGGATGGTCGGCAGGTAAGTGCTATAATCCGCGGCGAGGAAGGCATTCTCCAAAGCGGTCTTGACGGCGGCGTCCAGGGCATAGCCCGTGATCGTGAGACCGTTCGGCGGCGCCGCGAACTGCAGATTGGCGGTGACGTTCGTGATCGAGGAGCCGCTGCCGATCGAAGGAATCAGCGGCGCGAAGAAGAAGTTGTCGGTGAAGGAGCCGACGCCGACCAGGTGCTGCAGGAACGCGCTGGTGTCCGTAGCATCCTGATAGGTGATGTTGAAATTGCCATACAACGGATTCGCGTTGTTGCCCGAAAGCACGAAATCAGTCGCATACGCCTGGTTGGCCACCATCACGGCAGACAGGGCGGTTAGCGTCGAAAGGATACGTTTCATCGAGATTCCCCTTTAGCCCGTTTGCGAGCGGTGACCTAGAAGATTGCCGACACGCTTATTAGGCGATTCGCCTACCTTACGAAAGTGTTAATTTTTCAGTGCATCATTTTAGGACAGTTCTGCTGCAATGCAAAAAATCGGCCCTAAGCAAGACTTTGGATCGGCTGACGCCCGCCTTCGCCGGTAGTGGCGGCGCCCGTCGCGGCGCGGCCGGGCCGGGCTCTAGGAGTAATAGGCGTCATAGGCCTTCGAGCCATAGCCATAGCCGTAGCCGTAGGATTCCATGAGGCCGCCGTTGTAGCGGTTCAGGACCGCGCCGAGGCAGGGCGCGGGTTGCAGCATGACCATCGTGTCGTTGACCTGGCGCTTGGTGGTGCGGCCGCTGTCGATCACCAGGAAGAAGCCGTCGAGCTTCTGCATCGCGATCATCGCATCGTCGTTGGCGAATGCCGGCGGCATGTCGCAGATGACGATGGTGTTGCCCGGGATCGCGCGGAAGGCGTCGACAAGCTGGGTGAAGCGGTCTCCGGCGATAAGCTCCGCCGAATTGCCGCTGATCGCGCGGGTGGGAAAGACGGCAAGGTCGGTGTCGCCGATCCGCCAGCCCAGCCCGCCCAAGTCGTCGGTCGAACCGTCCAGGAAATCCGAGATTCCCGCCTCGGGCGTCATCTCCAGTCCGGCCGCGACCGATCCGCGACGCAAGTCGAAGTCGAGGAGGTAGACGTTCTGCTCGGCCACGCGCGCGAGCGAGGCGGCGAGATTGAGCGACAGGAAGGATTTTCCGGCATTGGGCGTTGCCGAAGTGATCCCGACGACGACGGCCTTGCGGGCGGCGATCCGCTTGGCGACCTGCGTGCGCAGCAGGTTGAACGGCCGGGATCGCGGATCGCGGCTGTCGAAGCCGACAAGCGCGTTGCGCTCCAGAACCCCGGCGTCGGGCGTATAGACGGGAAGGTCGGCGATCGGCGGCAGCGGCAGCGGCGCGGTGGAATCCCGATCGGTGGCGGAAGTCATCTGAGTTACCTCGTTCATCGCGATCGGGACCATAGCCGCCCGATGATGGGCCAGCGTCTTTGCGTTTGCTGCGGTTTGGGCCGCTCCTTGATCAGCGGGATCATGGCGAGCGGGGCGGTGCCGACGATGGCCGAAAGCGCGAGAGGGTCACGGATGGGGTGAAGCAGAAGCTCGACCGCCAGAGCCAGGACCAGCCCCAACGCCAGGCCGCCGCCGATGCCCATGGCGGCGAGCAGGAGGCGATCGGGCCAGATCGGCTTGTCGGGAACGACCGGAGGATCGACCACGATAAGGCGCTCGCCCAGTTGCTCGTCCTCGGCGCGCACCCCCGCGCGGGCGGCCATGAGCTGGGTCGAGACCGTCTGGTACTTGTCGTTGACGCCCGCAAGCTGCTGCTGCAGCTCGGTAAGCTCCGACTTGATGAGGGGCGCGCGCGATTGGGCCGCGCGCGCCATGGCGGTCTGCGATCGCTCCTGCTGCTGCGCCGCCCGCAGCGCCGCGATCTGGGAATTGTTGAACGCAATCTGCTGGTCGATCTGGTCGAGCGGCAGCTTGCGGGTGTTCGACTTCGCCAGCTCCCGGGCCTCGGCGAGACGCTGCTTGGCGATCACCACGTCGGGGTGCTGTTCGGAATAGACGGCCCTGGCCGAGGCGAGCTGCTGTTCGGCCGAAGCCACCACGGGATCGCGGTTGTCGGACGTGCGCGCCGCGTCGCGCTGTCCGACCAGGTTGGCGTTGTCGCGCTGGAGCGCGGCGATCTGCACGTCGTAGCTGCCGCTGTTGCCGTAGATCATACCGCCGCCCGACAGAACGCCGCCGTTTTCGGCGTTGATCGCCGCGATCTTGCCCTGGATGTCGCGGACCCTCTGTTCGAGCCCTCTGGCCTCTTCGGTCAGGAACGCGACGCGCCGGCCGGCCTGCTCGCTGTTGGTCGTGGCGTCGAGTTCTACGATCCGCTGCATCAGGTCCTGTGCCACGGCCTGCGCGGGCCCCGGCTCGCCATAGTCGAAGGACAGGCGGAACGCGATCGTCCGGTCGCCGGTGCCCGGACCCCCGGCCACGCTGGTGGGCGTCAGGTTGATCGCCGTGCGCATGCGCTCGATCACTTCGGAAAGCGGCTGCGTGTCGCGCATGCTTTTGTATAGCTGATGTTTTTCGATCAGCGCGATAAGGTCGGGGCGGCTTGTCACCTGCTCGTTGATCCGGGCGATGCGGCGATCGACCAGTTCGGTCGAACTGGAGCCGATGATGTTGCCCGAGAGCTGGGGCGACTGGACGAGCATCAGCGCGCTCGACTGATAGACGGCCGGGGTGACGAGGTTGGCGACGATCGCGCCGATGATGCCCAGGATCACGGGAACGACGATGAACCATCGCCTGTGCCACAGGATCGCCGGCAGGTGTACGAGGAAGCCGCCGCCCTGCGGTTCGTCGAGGTCTGTCGTCTGGTTCATCACCGGGCTCCAAAGCGGTAGCGAAGGCCGAGCCGTATCTGGTAGCTGGTCCTGGTGCCGCTATCGCTGTTCAGCCTGACGAGGCTGGGCGTGGCAACGGCGCTGAACCGCTCCGTGAAATAGTGCGAGTACGATCCCGACGCTCCGATGAACTTCGATACGCGTCCCGTCACCGCCTGCGTCGGGCTGTCGTAGTTCACGTAATAGACGTCCGCCGAGAGCGAATCGCGCCGCCCGACCCGCCGCGCCAGATTGAAGCTGACCCGGGTGGATGCGGAGGCTCCGCCGAGGGCCGTCGATTCGGCCGACCGGCTGGCAATCAGGCAGTATTTCGAACGCTCAGTGTCTTTGCACAGCTCGAAATCGCCGGCGAAGATGGTGAAGCCCCTGATCGTGTTGTCCGGGCGCCGCGACCGGGACCGCGAGACGCCGACGCTGGCGGTGACCGACAGCGTCGGCCCGAGCTGCTGGGTAATGCCGATCTGCGGGCTGATGGTCGACCCGTCGCTGACGCGGGTGCCGAGGAAATCGTTGCGGACGTAGGATACGCTTGTGGTCAGCCGCGTGCGTTCGGACAGCGTGTGGCCGTACCCCGCGGACGCGGTATAGGAGTTCAGGTTCGCGACGTTGGGCGCGTTGTACCGCGCGGCGCGGCCGCCGATGGCCAGGTTCAGCGAGCCGCGCGTGCTCGTCAGCACGCTCGCGCTGAGGTTGCCTTCGAAGCTTTCGTTGCGCGTCTGCACGCCGCCGAAGCTGACATCCGGCACCGGTGCGGACGGCAGCTCGACTTCTCCGCCCCCGCCGCCGATGTCGCCCCCACCGATGCCGCTGGCGCCGTCGGCGCCGCGCGACAGCAGGTCTTCGAGGATGCGGTTGGTCCTGCGGTAGGCCAGTCCGCCGCCGATCGTCACATAGGGGGACATCCGCTTGCCCGCGTCCAGGCTGGCCCAGCCCGAAGCCTCGCTGTCGGAACGATGCGAGTACTTGTCGAACTGCAGGTTCCCCCGCAGGCCGACATAGGACAGTTCGTCCGCCATCCGCAGCCAGGGCGAGATGTTCACCGTTCCGGCGACGCTGGTATCGGAATTGGTTGCCAGGTCCGGGTTGCTGGCGACCGTCGTGGATGCGGTCAGGTCGACGCCGCCGCGGGTTTCCGCGAACGCCGACGGGGCCAGGCAGCAGACGCCCGGGATGATCAAGGAGAATGCGCGTGCCCGCCGGACTGTCCGTCTGGTCATGGTACGATGATCGTATCGCCGGGCTGGATGATCGTTCGCGCGGCGTTGGCGTCACCGGTGCCGGACTTGAACAGCGAGGACAGGCGGAACCGTATCGTCGTCAACTGGTCGCCCTGCTTGCGGATGACCATGACCGAATCGAGGTTCGCGAACTCGGCCGGGCCGCCGGCCAGGCTCAGCGCCTCCAGGATGGTGGTGTAGCGTCCGGGCGTGAACGCGCCCGGCGACCGGACCTTGCCCATCACGGAGAACTGCATGCCCGAGGGGGACCTGACCGAAACGGTGACTTGCGGAACCTGGCCGCGGTACTGGTCGCGCAGCCGCTCGCTGATCGTCTTTTCCAGATCCTGCGGCAACATGCCCTGCGCCTTGACCTGGCCGACCAGCGGGAACGCCAGCGTTCCGTCGGGCAGAACGCGCACCGTCCGCTGCAGGCGTTCCTCGCCCCAGACATAGATCTCCAACTCGTCCCCCGGGTTGATTCGATATGCGGCGGAGAGCCCGGCGGTCGATGCTGGTGCAGATTGCGCCGATGCCGGCAGGATGGCGACGGCGCACGCCCCCGCAACGCATATCCCGGCAAGCGCACCACGCTCCCATAAGCCCATCCGGATTCCCTCCAAAGCGGTCGACTGGAAAATTGCGCTCGCTATAAGGAACTCAATGTCTTCTTGCCAGCCAATTTACCGTGTTTTACGCCGCGTTGGTCTTTCGACTCTCCCGTTCGTCTGTGCATTGCTCGCCGGGTGTTCCAACTCAGCACAATCCGCGGTGGAAACGGGCGCGCTGGCGCAGTCCCAGTTCGATAGCGGCCAACTCGCCGCCGCGCGCCAGACGATCGCGAAGGCGATCGCGGAGCGTGACGACATCGCCGAACTGCATCTGCTGCGCGCGCGGATAGAAATGGCGGCGCAATCGCCGAGCAATGCCTTCCGGGGCTACAGCAACGCGCTGTCGCTCGATGCCAGCAATGTCGAGGCCTTGCTCGGCGTCGCCCAGCTTGGCTTGAGCGTGGGGCATCCCGACGAATCCGAAAGCGCCGCCGACCGCCTGCTGACGCTCGACCCCAGGAACGGGCGGGCGCTGCTCGTCAAGGGCCTCCACAACATCATCAGGCACAAATACGATGACGCGCTGGCCAATGCCGATGCGATGCTGGCGACCGCCCCCAGGGACGAAGGCGGCCTCATCCTCAAGGCCCGCGTGCTGGCGCTGCTCGGCCGCACGGACGAATCCTTCGCGATCATGGAAGAGGCGCGCAAGACGACCGGAGTGACCTCGGGTATCGCCATGACGCTGCTCGAACTCTACCGGCTGCGGGGCGAAGGCAGGGACATGGTGGCGATGCTCGAGTATCTTCGCAAATCCATCCCCGAAAACCGGAGCCTCGACATCGACGAGGCCGATACGCTCTACAAGCTGGGCGAGACGGCGCGGGCGCGGGGCATCGTACGCCAGATGATCATGATCAAGACGCTCGGCGACGCCGATGCGGAAGCGGCCATGCGGCTGTGGCGCGAATACGATCCCGCGCCGCTCGACGCGGCGGCGCTGCGGGACCTGGCCGCGCAGGCGGGGCCGCCGGTGCGCAAGGCGGTGGTGCGGTACTACATCGATCGCGACGATCCCGACCGGGCGGAGGCCGCGCTGCTCGGCGCGCCCGGAGGCGAGGACGTTGCCGCGCTGCGCGCCAGGATCGCCGTTGCGCGGGGCCGGCTCGACGACGGATCGGCCCAGGCGGCCGCGATCCTCGGGCGCGATGCGACACATTGCGATGCGCTGGTGGCGAAGGCGCAGGTGAGCCTTGCCCGGCGGCGCGCGGACGAGGCTGTCGTCGCCAGCCAGACGGCCGCCGCGAACTGTCCGCAAATGCCGGCGGCCTACCTTGCGCTTGCCCGGGCGCACCAGCTCAAGGGCAACGACGCCGCCGTGAACCTTGCCTTCCGCGACGGCTTCGAGCGCAACGACCAGGATTCCGCCTTGGCGCGAGCCTATACCGACTGGCTCGAACAGACCGGCCAGGAGACGCGCGCGCTGGCGATCGCGCGGCGCCTGACCGTCGCCACGCCCGCTCTGCTGAGCGGCTGGAAGCTGTATATCGAGCTTTGCCAGAAGGTTCCGGACGCGCGCTGCACGGCCGATGCCGAGGCCGGCATGGCCCAGGCCAGGACTCTCTTCGGCGTCGACCTGCGCACCGGCGAGCGGCCTCCGCCGGGGCTGCTCGGGCGTCTTGGCCGCCGATGAGCCGCCCCGCGATGGACCGCCCCGCGGTGAAAGCCCCGGCTGCCGAAGCCGAGGGGCATGTCGATGTCCCGGTCGAGGCCGATGTCGGGACCGAAGCGGACGCCGCGTTCCTGGGCCTGCGCTTTGCGCCACTCGATGAAGCGGCGGCATGCGACTGGGTCGTCGCCAGCCTGCGCGCGCCGGCCTTCCGCTATCTGGTGACGCCCAACGTCGATCACGTCGTCCAACTGCACCGCCCCGGCGACCCCGGCCGTGCCCGCTTGTGGCAGGCATACGAAGAAGCGGACCTGCGGCTCTGCGACAGCCGGATACTGGCGCTGCTGGCGCGCCGCAGCGGCATCGGCCTGCCGGTGGTGGCGGGCAGCGACCTTACTGCGCGGCTGCTGGCGAGCGCCTTGCCCGCCGGCACGCGGATCGCGCTGGTGGGCGGGGACGAGGCGGAGCGACGGTGGCTCGCCGCCGCCCGCCCCGAGGCGCAGGTCTTCCACCATCACCCGCCGATGGGATTGCGAACCGATCCGGCCGCGCAGGCCGTCGTAGCCGCCTTCGTCGAGGAGGTGCGGCCGCACCTCACGCTGCTGACCGTCGGCGCGCCGCAGAGCGAGATGATCGCGCATCTCATCAAGGCGCGCGGCCGGGCGGGCGGCGTCGCCTTGTGCGTCGGTGCTTCGCTCGAATTCCTCACCGGCAGGAAGCGGCGGGCGCCGCGCTTCGTCCAGGCGGCGAAGATGGAATGGGCCTTCCGCCTCGCCAGCGAGCCGCGGCGGCTGTGGCGCCGCTACCTGGTGGAAGGACCGGCCATTTTCGGCATCTGGTGGCGATGGCGGCGGCAGCGCCCCGGCGGCTGACCGGCGGCGGGCAGGGGGACGTTCACCCCAGCACGATGTCCTCGGCGGGTTCGCCGGCCGCATGGCGGCGGTGCGCGGCGGCGAAGCCGCGTTCGAGCTGGCGGGCGTAGCCG
>Ga0172382_10002560_pt1 | contig 30120 bp, 25 predicted proteins | sample Leawel138RmetaG_FD_122245 | JGI IMG/M metagenome (GOLD analysis project Ga0172382, IMG submission 122245) | Leachate microbial communities from a municipal landfill in Southern Ontario, Canada - Leachate well 138R metaG | ecosystem: Engineered > Solid waste > Landfill > Unclassified | place...
ACCGGGCCTGTGCGACTTTCATCTGCACTTCGGCTATACAGCCGAGAAGCTCGACGCAGTGGATTGTGAAACAGACACACTGGATGAGTGTTTAAGAAGGGTGGCGATCAAGGCAAAAAACACACCAGCGGGGGAATGGATCCTTGGTTATGGTTGGAATCACAACGTCTGGCAGCCGGCAGAGTATGGCAGCGCCCAACAGCTAGACCAGATCAGCAAAGCTCACCCCATTCTGCTCCACGCCAAATCACTGCACACCTCCTGGGTCAACACTATGGCTATGCGCAAGGCGGGCATATCGCGCTCCAGCCCCAATCCGGAGCACGGTGTGATCCTGCGGGGTGAAAATGGGTCTCCGACCGGAATTCTGCTCGAAAATGCGACCACGTTGGTTTCCTCATGTGTCCCTCAATCCAATGCGGAACAGACCGCCCGAAAACTATTGCGGGCGCAAAGCCACTTCCACAGCCTGGGTCTAACCGCTGTGCATGATTTCGATCGCTTTGACACTGCCGAAGCGCTGCTTCTGCTTGCCGAGCGCGATCAGCTCAAACTGCGGGTGAGCAAGAACCTTCCGTCTGAAGAGATCGATCGAGTAGTTGCAGGTGCCTGGCGTGAAAGATTGTCTCGTCCCCCTTTTTTGAAACCGGGCTGGCTGAAGATTTTTGCCGATGGTGCCCTTGGGCCCCAAAGCGCAGCCCTGCTGGCACCTTATGAGGGTACAGATAACAAGGGCATGCTCCTGCTCAGCTCTTCAGAGCTGCTGGAATTGGGGAAAAAAGCAGGAGCCGCCGGCTGGCCGCTGAGCGTCCATGCGATTGGAGACAGGGCTGTCAGAGAAGTTTTGGATGGTTTTGCCTTGCTCAGGCAACACGAGCGTGACCACGGATATCCGCGTTTGCCTCATCGCCTTGAGCACATTCAGCTGATCGACCCAACCGACCTGCTGCGGATGAGGGAACTGAACATCATCGCCTCAGTTCAGCCCATTCACGCCACATCGGATATGTTCACCGCTCAGCATTATTGGGGCAGCCGCTGCGAGCATGCCTATGCCTATCAGAGCATGTTTGCTCATCAGATTGACCTGCGCTTTGGTTCGGACGCACCGGTGGAGTCGGCTGATCCCTTCAAGGGGCTTCACGCTGCGATGACGCGCCGCAGGGGGGATGGACAACCTGACCCACAAGGCTGGTATCCAGAACAACGGGTTAGTTTTGATCAAGCCCTGAAAGCTTACACTCAACCATTGCCAGGCAATGGTGAAGTTGATCTGCTGCAAGCCGGCATGCCGGCGGATATGATTGTGCTCGAACACGATCCTTCCAGGCTTGACCCCCACCAACTGGCCGACCTGACGCCTTTGGTGACCGTGGTCGCTGGCGAAGTTGTCTACAGCAGGTGATCAGTTGGCTCCGATTATTCAAACCGGGGATCAGTTTGACCAGGATGACTTAGGCCGTTTTGTCAACGGACCGCAGTTAGCTTACGAACATTTGGACTGGTTTCCAAGTCACTCTCGCCTCAGCTCAGAATCCACCTTTTGTCTTACATTATCAGAGCAGTTGCAGGCAGTGCTTTCGGTAGCCCCCGAGACAAAGGATTTTGCCTGGCTGCGTTTCTTTTTTACCCGACGGGATGGCAATCACAGCGCAAACTTCAATCTATTGTTCGAACAGGCCCGCGACTGGCTGATAAGCAGGGGGATATCCCGGCTCTTCAGCCTCTCGCACAGAGAGTGGTTTGAAAGATTGCTGATCAACAACGGTTTTGGGGTGGAAAACCAGCTGATTTCTCTGGTTACCGGGCAGATTTCAGGAACTCCCCCAGCACTGGCGCCGGATATCATCATCAGACCCATGCGGCTGAGTGACCTGCCAGATATTTTCATCCTGGACAAGGTTTGTTTTTCGCCGCCCTGGCAGCTGAACCAGGCAAGTTTAGAAAAATGTTACCTTTCGGGTGGCTATGCCAGCCTGGTGACTGTAGATGGAACACTGGTTGCCTACCAGGTAACCACACGACTTTTTGACCGTCTTCACCTTGCCCGCCTGGCGGTACATCCACAGGAAAGAGGGCGCAGTCTTGCCAGAGCATTGCTCTTTGACCTGTCTGCCCATTTCGAGGGCAGCAATGTCGAAGCGATTGGCGTCAACACACAGGTTGACAATCAAGCTTCTCTCAAGCTGTATTCTTCGTTGGGGTTTGAACAGGACGGCCCGTTGATTCCAGTATACAATTTTGAGCTTTCCAGAGTTTTTTAAGCGGCTATAATTGCTGAACCTATCATCAAAGGAGTCTTCCATGACCACACCGAGAATCCAACGTGAATTATTGAAAGTGCAGCGCGAACAACGGAAAAAAAGGACCGCCATAACGATTATCGCGGTAGTGGCAGTATTGGTGCTGGCTCTGGTGCTTTTATATTATATGCCCCGCAGAAAAACGGATGGGCCCTCTGTCGGTAACCCCGAGGCCCCGGTCAAAGTCGACCAATTTTCTAATTTCACCTGCTCACATTGCGCCAACTTCGCGCTTGAAAGCGAAGCCGACTTCATCAAAGATTATGTAGACACAGGCAAAGTCTATCTGACTTACTATAACTATCAGTTCCAGGAAGACGCTTCCAGCCAGGCTGCTGAAGCCACCTATTGCGCCGGGGAGCAAAACAAATTTTGGGAATACAAGAAACTGGTCTACCAGAATGCTCGTTTCGCCGGGGGGTTCGCTGACGAAAGTCTGACCAATTACGCCAAGGAACTGGGGCTGGATTTGAATCAATTTGACGCCTGCCTGCGCAGTGACCGCCAACTGGAGGTCATCAATGGCGGCAGACAATATGGGCAGGTGCTGGGTGTGAATGCCACACCCACTTTCGCGGTCAACGGTAAGTTATTCTACTCAAACGAATTACGAGAGGCTGTTGAGGCGGCCCTGGCACAAGCGGGAGAGTAAACCTCAGGAGTATCTGGCGGTGGCTGCTCTCTCGCGCCGCGACTTCTGACACATGTCAGCTGATTGCAGACCTTTTAGCTGATTGCCACTTCCAACAAGTTCAGGATCAATACAATCAGGACCACCAAGAATAAGGCTGGCAGGAAACTGCCTGTTCGTATTTTTTTGATTTGCAGCATGTTGCTGACAGCAATCCCGATCAAGATGACCCCACCGGTGGCGGTCATCTCGGCGACCACAGTCTCACCGAAGCCCTGACCAATCCAACCCGCAAGTAGGCTGATACTGCCCTGATAGATCAGAACGATCAGAGCCGAGAATACCACTCCCACCCCTAAGGTCGATGCGAAAGCTATGGACATGATCCCATCCAATAACGATTTTATCGCCAGCATTTCAAAATTTCCGCTGATGCCGTCCTGGATTGAGCCCAATATTGCCATCGGTCCGATACAAAAAAGCAGCGAGGCTGAGACAAAACCGGTCACAAATCTCTGCGGTTCTCCCGATAGATGGGGGTTCCAGGAAGCCAGCTTCTGCTGAATGACCTCACCCAACCCATTCAAACCCTCTTCAATCTTGAACAATTCTCCCAGGATCGTTCCCAAAACCAAGGCAAACAGGGGGATAAAGATGTTTCGCGTCTGGCCAAAGATGGACACGCCATAAGCCAGGGTGAACAGACCCATGGCAGAAATCAGAGTTTGTCGGATCTTCTCCGGGATGCGGTTTCGGGCCAGCAGCCCGACCAGACTACCGGCGATTATCGCCGCGACGTTGAGGAAAGTTCCTGTCAAGCGGACTTACTCCGGGGTATGGTCGCTATACTTCAGGATGAGCAGGTAACACAGGCTGCTCAGGCGGTTCAGATACTGCCGGGCGTTTGGCGCTTCAACCCCCAGCTGGTCAAAGGCAGCATTCATTTCGCGTTCAGCCCGCCGGATGATTGCCCTGGCCAGGTCTAAAGCTCCGGTGGCCTGGTTATCACCGGGTAAAATAAACCGGTTTGGCATTTCAACCATCAACCGCTGATTCCCAATTTCGCTTTCGATCTTAACCAGCTCCTGAGCAAAGAAGCCTGGATCTTTCGGGAGCATCTTTTCGGTCCCGATGCGGGCTGTAAAGGCCATCAGAGCCGAAAGCGCTTGCTGGCAACTGGCCAAAATCTGGCGGTCATCATCGGTGGGTAAGGCGGATTTTGCCAGGCTCATGACGGCACTGGCTTCGTCTATAGCCCCCAGCAGCTGGATGCGCAGATCTGTCTTGCTGACGCCGCGCGCCCCAATCAAATCGGTATAGCCAATCGGATTTTTTGCTTGTTCTGCGTTCATGGCTGGCTGCCGCCTTTCAGGCTGGGAAAATTGTGCTACTCTACACCGGTGAGGATATACCACTCGTGCACGTTGTTAAAACGGTCAGCAGGGTTGTACACCGGACCAAAGTTGAGATCATTGATCGAATCCTTTACGGCATAGTTGTATACCGGGTAGAAAAGAGGCAAGGAGGGCAAATCTTCTTCAAACAGCACCTGGAAGTTACGGTAAAGGCGCGTCCGCATTTCGATATTAGGTGTCTGTCGGGCTTGCTCGAGGTAGCTGCTGGCCGTGGTATTGGACCACTGGGCGTAGTTCTGGCCGTTTTCAATCTGCGACTCAGCCCAAAACTGGTATGGGTCCGGGTCGGGCGTGTCAGAAAGGTCGACATCAACCAAAGCCATTTGGTAGCTGCGGCTTTCCAGATTGGCGATGACCTGATCGTAGGGCAGCGGTATAACAGTCACTCCCACGCCAATTTTTTCCCAGTTTTGGCGCAAAATTTCAGCCATGGCGGTATGTTGGGTGTCATCCGGAACCATTAAATTCAGCTCTATTGGCGCTCCATCGCTGAAGAAACGTCCGTCTTCTCCTGAAGTCAAAGCCATTCCTGCCAGGATTTGTCTGGCACCGTCTGGGTCATAGCGATAGGCTGTCTGTTCGGGGTAGAAGGCCCAGTTGCCCGGCATGATCGGCCCCTGCGCGAAGATACCCTGACCGCTGACCACGTCATCGATCATCATCTGCCGGTTTACACCTGCCATCAGCGCTTTCCGGAAGTCAACCCTCTGTAAAATCGGAACATCAGGGTTGTTCAGGTTGAGAAAGACAATACAAAGTTTAGGTTGCCGGCTGGAATACAGATTCAAACCGGTTTGATTGAGCACGGTCTCCATATCCTGGTTGCGAATTTTGGAAAGCCCATCCACCTCGCCAGCCTGATACGCATCCAGTGCGCTTTTTTCGTCGCCGTAGTAACGGAAATGGATCTCATCGATAAAAGGCCTGCCCTCATAGTAATATTCGAAGGAGGTCAGGTTTACACCGGTGATAACGCCATTGTCAGTTTCAAGAGAATCAAAACGATATGGGCCTGAACCAACCGGGTTAAGGTTGAAGGGATGATCAACCAGGGCGTCCATAAACAGGTTTCCCAGCAAGTGGGAAGGCAGAACCTGGAAACTCAGGTAGTCCATGAAAGGCGCGAATGCGACCGGAAGTGAAAATTCGAGCCCCGAGTCGGAAATCTTGCTGACGACCGCCTGACCCCAAAATTCCTGCAAGCTGGTGGGTATGAGCGCGCTCTGGCTCTGCAGCAGTGAGATGGTGTAGATCACATCGTCGGCTGTAACCGGATTGCCATCATGCCAGACAGCATCTGTGCGCAGGTTTACTGTATAAACAGCTCCATCCGTCGAAACATTCCAGCTTTGGGCGAGGTCACCGACCGGCAACCCACGGGCATCAAAACGGATTAAACTGCTGAACAGCAGGCGGTCGATATCACGATCGGGTTGATTGAAATGGTCGAGCATCGGGTTGAGCCGCATAAGCGAGCCCACCAACGCCTCCGTATAACTTCCGCCGCTGATGGGGCTGGGGGTTTCCGCCATTTCTTCCGCTGGGGTCTGTTGTTGAAAAAACAAGACCATACCCACGAGCAAACCGGTCATCAGGACTATCAGCAGTTGCCAGCGAAATTTTTGCATAAACAGTAAAGACAACTCACAGATTGAGTGAGTCGTCTTTTTTCTCCATGATTATCTGTGGATGGCTTGGGAATTGTAAAGGAGACTTACCCCGATACAATAACACTGACCAAAGCCAGAACAAGGAAAGTGGCGCTCAAAGAAATGGTGATGTAAAACATCACTTTATCAATGCCACGCCGCTTGGTATACACCCCACCTGTATCGCCACCGGCGAGTCCCCCAAGGCCAATACCTTTGCTCTGCACCAGGATGCTGGCGATCAACGCCAGAGAAATAATAATAATTGCAATATTTAAGATCATTGAATACTCAACCTCCAGGTTATAACAGGTAGATTATACCCTGTCCATCCAATCCGTCAAATTATCAGAAAACCAATTATACCTTTTCTCAGCACGGTTGAGACAGCTTTGGTCAAAGTAATGCATGGGCCAAAAGATGTATGCCGTTTCGGATACAACTCCCCCTGGCCCAAAACCAGGCGGTATAATTCGGCTTAACAATATCATGGAAGAACTGATTGTCGCCCTTCATATGCATACCCGCTACTCGGACGGTAACGGGCTGCATAAAGACCTGGCCGAAGCCGGGTTGGATGCCGGTGTGGATGTTTTGCTGGTTACCGATCACAATGTGCTCGTTCAGGGTCTGGACGGTTACCACAGGCGCGGCAAGCAGCGTCTTTTGATGCTGGTCGGCGAAGAAATTCATGATCAGACTTTGCCACAGGGCGGTAATCACCTGCTGGTCTTTGGTCACAACCAGGAGTTGGCACGCTACGCCAGCTCGCCCCAAAAACTGATTGATCAAGCCAACGCCACCGGCGCGCTGACCTTCATCGCACACCCCATCGACGATCCCATGCCGTCTTTCAACGAGGGCGATTACAGCTGGCATGACTGGTCGGTTAAGGGTTACACCGGCATTGAATTGTGGAATCAGATGAGCGAATTTAAAACACGTTCTCAGTCGCTGCCCAAAGCAGCGCTGCATGCCCTGCTGCCTCAGTTCATGAACCAGGGCCCGCTTGAAAGAACCTTAAGTTTATGGGACCAGCTTTTGCTCAGTTCCAATAAACCCGTGGTCGCGGTTGCGGGGGTGGATGCCCACAATCTAGATTATCAATATGGTCCCCTGCGGGTTAAGGTTTATCCTTATACCTTTCAGTTCAAGTCGTTCAGGACCCACATCCTGACGCCAGGTAAGTTAACCGGCGAAATCAATAGCGATCGCAGCATGGTTCTGGATGCCTTACGTAAAGGTCATGCATTTTGCGCTTACGATTTACCCCATTCGACCAGTGGTTTCCGCTTCAATTGCAACACCAACGAGGGCACTTTCGTGATGGGAGACAAAGTGCGGGCAGAGGATGGGCTCACTTTTCAGGTACGCCTGCCCATCCGCACCCACGTTCGCCTGCTGAAAGACGGGCTTGTGCTCAAGGAGCACCGCGATCGTGAAGTTCTGACCCATCTAACCAAAGAACCCGGCGTTTATCGGGTAGAAGTTTATATCGACTACCTTAATCGCCATCGCGGCTGGATTTTTAGCAATCCCATTTATGCCGTCTGAAATGATAGCTACTCCTCAACCATAAAAATCCCTGCCAGATGGGGGACTTTTTACCCCAGCAGATTTTTTATTGGCAGGCCGCGTCAGTGTCGTCTCCTTCACCATCAGGATCGCGACAGTATAAATCAACCCCGCCTGTTCAAAGGTATAATTGCCCCGAGGTCGTAATGCAAAAACTATTGCAAAGCATCGAGAACAAATTACGTTACCTTCTGGAAGAAAAGCTGGACAGGCTGATTTTTCCAGGGGTCTCCAGCTCTCTCAGTTACACGCTGATCGAGTTGATTGAGAAGGAAATCGAGAACCAGGAGGGCAGATGTGAAGAGTGCATGCCCGATCTGATCACGCTCAAGGTTTCCTCAGAACGCTGGGATGCCTGGCAGGAGTCGCTTCCCCTGCTTGACGAGGTTTCGGGCGCGCTCGCAGAATCCTGGATTGAGCAGGGTTTTGAAGTCAAAAGCAAACCTGCCATTCAGTTGATACAATCCCCTGAGTTGACCAGTAACCAAATAAAGGTCGAGACTGATTATTCCACAATAGACGAGTACACCTCACGCCAAACCAGCCTGCAGAAAATTAGCCGGGAGCCTGTCGAAGCAAACTTACCCAAAGACGCCTGCCTGATCGTCACAGACCAGGAAACACACTACCTGACAAAACCGATTATCAACATCGGACGGCGGTCGACCAACGATATCGTCTTAAACGACCCCATGGTCTCGCGCGACCACATCCAATTGCGCGCGGATAACGGGCGCTACTACTTGTTCGACCTGGGCTCCAGGGCTGGAACAACGGTCAATAATTTCCCTGCCAGCAATGTCGCCCTCAAACCAGGGGATGTCATCCAGGTTGGGAATTACCGAATGATCTACAACCAGTGGATCGACCCTGCCGTATCCAGACCGACCCGCAGTATTTTTGAAGGGACAGGATGAACGCGGTAACCGGACTGGTTTTGCGAATTCTCCTATTTGTCAGCCTGTACGCCTTTCTGGGTGTGGCTGTCTGGCTGCTCTGGAAGAGCATCACCGGTTCAAGGCTCAGGGGTGGCACGATCGCGATACCGACGCTGACCTTGGCTACCACCATGGGAGCGGAGCAGGTGATTCAAACTTTTACAAGCTCCGATGTCCTGGTCGGGCGCAATCCTGACTGCGACCTGGTTCTGCAGGACGAAACCGTTTCAGGTCGCCACGGTCGCCTGACGTATCACCTCAATCAGTGGTGGTACGAGGACCTGAAATCGACCAATGGCTCCTGGCTGGATGATCTGAAGATCGAGGAACCGATCGTCATCAAGGATAACGATTCAATTTATTGTGGTGATGCAGTCTTTAAAGTCTACATCAAACCTTTGGATTAACAGAAAGCGAGGCACAAATTATGTCTGAATACGCATTTGGTATTATCGGAGGTTCCGGGCTCTACGGATTTGAAGGTTTTGAAAACGTGGAAACGTTTGAACTTGACACACCCTTTGGCAGGCCATCATCCTCCATGGTAACCGGCACAATTCACGGGAAAAAACTGGCCTTTCTTGCCAGGCACGGCATCGGTCATATTTACAGCCCAACTGAGGTAAATTATCGGGCTAACATTTGGGCTTTCCAAATGTTGGGCATCGACAAGATCATCAGCGTGAGCGCGGTCGGTTCCTTGCGCGAAGATTATGCGCCGGGCGACATCATCGTCCCTGACCAACTTTTCGACTTCACCAAGAATCGTGATCGCAGCTTCTTTGGCAATGGTCTGGTAGTCCACATCAGCTCCGCGGACCCCTTTTGCCCTACCTTGAGCAAGCAGCTGCTTGAAGCGCTGAAGGATGAGGGAGCCAATGTGCACGCAGGCGGCACGTTTGTTACCATCGAAGGACCGCGTTTTTCCACCCGCGCAGAATCCCATACCTTTCGTCAATTGGGATTTTCGTTGGTGGGTATGACTGCGTCACCAGAGGCTTTCCTGGCACGCGAAGCGGAAATCCATTACGCCACCATGGCTCACGTGACCGACTATGACAGCTGGCACGAGACAGAAGAAGCGGTAACTGTAGATATGGTGATTAACACCTTAAAGAGAAACACGCTTGTCGCCCAAAAAAGTCTGGTTCGCCTGGTGGACATTCTGGCAGCCGAACAAAGTCAGCCTTACGAATGCGCTTGTGATGAAGCGCTCAAATACGCTTTTATCACCAACCCAGACTATATGGACCCGGCAATCAAGACCAAATTGTCGCTCCTGGTTGGTAAGTATCTGGAATAAACTTGAAAATTTCAACTCGAACACAGACCAAATCGCATCCACCGATGCTTTTGTTGGTTTGTTTCACGCTCTTTTTCTATGCGTCTGCCCTGGCAGTAGCCAATGGCACCCGGCTGCATAGCCAAACACTCTTGATCAGTGTGGAATATTTTGTTCCTTTCGCGGTCTGGCTGATTGGCACGCTGGTGGTACAACGTGCCATCCGCAGAAAGCTTCCCAACCGAGACCCCTGGGTATTTCCAACCATGGCCGCCTTGTCGGGGCTGGGATTGCTGACTGTCTGGCGGCTTTCTCCTGATCTGGGGCTGAAGCAGTCGCTCTGGTATCTGGTAGGGTCTGGGCTCTTTCTGCTTGCCTTGAACACCCCTGACCTGATCAAAATCCTTAAAAATTACAAATATGTCTGGCTGCTTTTGGGCCTCATTTTGATCGGGCTGACCTTTGTGGTGGGTGTCAACCCGGCCGGGAGCGGTCAGCGCCTCTGGCTGAAGGTGGTTGACATCTATATTCAACCTTCCGAGCCGCTCAAGTTACTCCTGATCATTTACCTTGCCGCCTTTTTCGCAGACCAGATCCGCCCCAACATCAGTTGGATCAGCTCGGTCTTCCCAACTTTGGTTGTGATGGTCTTCGCGGGCCTGCTGTTAGTGGCCCAACGCGATTTGGGCACCGCCAGCCTGTTCATCAGTCTCTATATTTTGATGCTGACGGTAACTACCCAACGGCAGCGCCTGCTGTGGATTATTCCCTCGCTTGCGGCTGTAGCAGGCACCATCGGCTACTTCGTTTTTGATGTGGCCAAAACCCGAGTCGATATCTGGATCAACCCCTGGCTGCAGTCAAGTGGAAATGCCTGGCAGCTCGCCCAGGCACAAATTGCCATTGCGACCGGCGGGTTAACCGGCACCGGTCCGGGTCTGGGCAGCCCGCGGTTTGTCCCTGTGGCCGTCTCGGATTTTATCTTCACAACAATCGGGGAAGAATTGGGACTGCTCGGCACCAGCGCGGTGATGCTTTTGCTCCTGCTTCTGGTAATGCGCGGGATAAACATCGCCCTTTCCAGTAAAACGACCTTTGGGCGTTACCTGGCTTTCGGCATCGCGGCTTACTTCGCGCTGCAATCCACTTTCATCATCGGCGGCAACCTCGGGTTGTTGCCCTTAACCGGCGTGACCCTGCCGTTTTTATCCTATGGGGGTTCTTCGCTGGTAACAAACATGGTCGCAATTGTTTTGTTATTGCGAATAAGCACAGAAACAAGCGCGCAGGAGCAATCCGAGAGAGTGCGCAGCCCGTATCGATGGGTTACAGCCATTTTTGCCGCCAGCTTCATCCTGACCATCGCCTGGAATGGCTACCTGGCCTTCCCTCATCAGGATGAGCTGATCGCCAGGGCAGAAAACCCACGTTGGGCGGTCTATGATCGCTATTCTCCACGGGGAGAGATGTATGCCCTCTCCGGAGAGAAGCTGGTTGAAGTGCGGGGAGAGTCCGGTACTTATGCGTTGTGGGTTAACCAACCGCAACTCTCCAACACTTTAGGCTACGCGCACCCCGCTTATGGGCAGGTCGGACTGCAGAGTTCCCAATATTCGCTGCTGAGAGGTTACGTCGGCACACCCATGGATGAACTCTGGCAGCACGAGTTGCTCTATAACCAACCCCCACCAGGACTGGACATCAAACTCAACATTAATTTAGCCCTGCAAAAAAAGGCCGATGAATTGCTGGGTGACCACAAGGGCGCCATCGTATTGGTGAACGCGCAAACCGGCGAGATTTATGCGATTGCCTCCCATCCAAGTTTTGACGCCAACAACCTCTCCGAATCGTGGGATAGCCTCATGGAGCGCACGGACGCGCCTCTGCTCAATCGTGCCACGCAGGGTTCTTACCCGTTGGGTTCGCTTGCAAACACGGTGGCCCTGGGCAGCCTCCTGCAGAGTCAACACGCTCTGGACTTCCCTTCATTGCAAAGTAGCTTTGCGCTGGACCCATTTTGTTACCGCGCCATGCAGGATGCCCAGGATTCGCTGAATGCGTTTCAATATGGTTGTGAGAGTGTGGCTGAATCCATATTAAACACTACCAACCCGGCTAACTTGCTGGCAGACCTGGAAGCTTTCGGCTTATTCACAGCACCAGATCTTGCCATCCAGACAGCCCAGCCCTCAGCCGCTCTCACCGTCGAGCAGCTGGATGAAAACCCGCTCCTGGTCACTGAAATTAACGTGAGCCCGGTACAGATGGCAATGGTGGCGGCAACCGTCACCAATGACGGAATCCGCCCTTCTCCAGCCCTGGTTAACTCATATCAAACTCGAACGGGTATCTGGCAGGCACTCAATCAGTCAGGTATAAAAACAGAGGTCCTTACTCAAGCCCAGGTCGCAGGTATCCGGGCAGAACTTTTGTCAAACCAGCAGAAAATCTGGTACCAAATCGGTCATGCCCTGATCAACCAGACCGAACCACTGACCTGGTATATCGGTGGCACCACGCCGGAGTCAATTTCAACCCCACTGGCGATCGTGGTGGCAATCGAAGAAAACGCCCCTGGGCTGGCAATAACTATCGGTGAGACCCTGTTGAATCTACTGGCAGCGAAATAACTTTTCTGAAGAAGGTCAATTTCAAAGCCGCGTGTGCTCACCGCAACCGCAGAAAGTGGCGTTTGCCAACCTGCAGCACCTGACCCGACTTCAACTCCATGCCTGCATCGCTGACTGTTTCACCATCCAGTTTTACGCCTTGCTGGTCAATCAGGCGGCGAGCCTGGCTGCGGGAACCAGCCAACTTTTGTGAAGCCATAATATCAATCAAATTGTCCCCGTCTTCCAACAGATATTCCGGAATGTCGTCCGGGATGTTGCCTTTCTGGAAGGTAGTTACGAACTGGTCTTGCGCGATTCCCGCCGCTTCCTCACCATAAAAAACGCTGGTAATCCCAAAGGCAAGCTGCATCTTTGCGTCACGGGGATGCAAACTGTTTGTGGATAAGCCCTTTTCGAATGCGTGCAGCTTTTCCGGGGTCCACTCTGTAGCCAGTCGGGCGTAAATTGGCATGGCTTTATCAGGAATGCTCATTACTTTTCCATACATATCTTCAGCACTGGTATTGAGGGGGATGTGGTTGCCGAGCGACTTGCTCATGCGAATTTCGCCGTCAGTACCTGGCAGAATGCCAAGCACAATGCCGATATTTGGTTTTCGACCCAGATGAGTCATCAGTTTTCTGGCGGCGGTCATGATATTAAACAGCTGGTCTGACCCGCCAATCTGCACATCAGCGTTCATGTGGTAGGCGTCGTAACCCTGCATGATAGCGTAGAAGAATTCGTGCAGGTAGATTGGCTCGTTCTTATCAAAGCGCTGATGAAAGTTATCTCTCCCCAAAAATTGCTGGACAGTGAAATTCGATGCCAGATCTATCAAGTCTGTCATGGTCAGGCCTTTGAGCCACTCGTGGTTGTAGAGAATCTCAGTTTTTTCCGGGTCCAGGATGCGGAAAGCCTGCTTTGCATAGGTGCGTCCGTATTCCATCACCTGGTCGTAGGTCAGTTGGGCGCGCAATTTATCTTTATCAGAGGGATCGCCAATCATGGCAGTAAAAGATCCGATCACAAACAAGACCTGATGCCCAAGTTCCTGAAATTGACGCAATTTCCGCATGGTCACAGTATGACCGAGATGAAGGTCAGTGGAGGTAGGGTCGTAGCCGCAATAAACACGCAGAGGACGACCGCTCTTGTCAGATTCGACCAGCCGCTCCCGCAATTCAACTGCCATCGTCTCCGCGATGGTGGGGTCACCAAAATCGGCTCCCTGCATCAGGTATTCAACTTGTTCATCAATATTCATGATTCTTACCCTCCATCAGGTCGTGTGCTGACCTTGTTTTTAGCTTAGGCGTGGCTGAATTCTACCACCGCAATCGCTGTTATTAGTGTCAGCGATGAAAAAAAAGCCCCGCTATTGAGCGGGGCGTCTGAGGCCATAATTATCAGGCTGCCGGCTCATCGTCGTCTTCGGGTTTTTCTTCGAAGTATTCGTCCTCGATCTCAGGCAGTTCTTCGTCGTCAAGCTCGGGCAGGTGTTCTTTGGCCCAATCCTGGGGTTCCTCAAGCAGGCTTTCGGCAAGCAAGTCCTCTTCTCCCGCGGTTAACTCTTCGGCCTCGTCAGGTAGCTCGTCAGTTTCGATGACAGGCAGAATTTCGTCTTCGGGCTCAACCAAATGCTCTTCCACCTCGACATCTATCACTGCCGGTTCCTCTCCTTCATGCAGAATGTCTTCATCCAGGATGATCTTCGAATCGTCTTGGCCGCGTTTTTGATCTTTTACAGCGTGTTCTTTTTGAGCCAGTTTGTCTGACCAGACAGTGTGGCGAAGAATGAGAATGATCAATGCCAACACGCCAACCACCAGCATTGAAGTCTGGTTGACATTGATTCCGTTTACGGGCGAAGGATCGAGGCGTAAAAATTCCAGAAAGAACCTGGCAGTTGAGTACCAGATCAGATAACCAAAGAAAATGTCTCCTTTGTAGAGCTTGTCGCGATACTTTTGGTCAATCCAGATTAACAGCAGCGCTCCCACCAGCGTCGCGAGGCTTTCATAAAGGAAAAGCGGGTGATATTTTTCGACATGCTCAAACCCGGCGATTCGATATCGCGGGTCAATTGTAATTGCCCAGGGCAAATCTGTCGGACGACCGTAAACTTCCTGGTTAATAAAATTCCCCCAGCGACCGACCGCCTGTCCAACCAGCAATCCTGGGGCGATAAAATCGGCCCACTGCCAGAAATTAAGTCCCCTGGCTTTGGTATAGATGATTAAAGCCAACGCGCCGCCAATGACCCCACCGGGGATGCCGAGCCCACCTTTCCACATCTTCAGAATTTCGATTGGATTCCTGAGATAGTTTTCAGTGGTCACGCCCTGCGCAATGTTGGAGGCTGAGGGAGTAAAGACGTGCCAGATGCGTGCCCCGATGATGCCGGCTATCAACAACCAGGGCAGCATGTCGATGATAATCTCGCTGTCTTCTCCATGTTTTTTTACCTGTCGGGCTGCCAGCCAGGCACCCGCAATGGCACCAATAATGATCAAAATAGCATAAAAACGTATGGTTAACGGACCGATATTAATTCCTTGAGGCATAAGTTTCCTTTCCAGACCGGAGTGGTCTACTCAGCATTCGTTTGTTTCCAAACCCAGGCGATCCGTTGAACAGCGGTAATATTCGCCAGTACGGCAATTATACCAACGGAAAAGACTGGTCTGCTAATTAGTAAACCGATAATCAAGATAAAAGATCGCTCGATTCTTGTCAGGACACCGACCTTCGCTTCCAAATTCAACCCTTCTGCCCTGGCACGGGTATACGATACCATAACCGAGCCCATCGCAGCCAGAAACGTCAGCACGACGCCCAATCGATCAGACTGATTGAAAAAGAAGATGATTAACGCACCAAGCAAAATCAGTTCGTCATAGCGATCGGTCACAGAGTCGAAAAAAGCGCCAAAGAGGCTGCTTTTTCCCTGCAGGCGCGCCATTGTCCCATCGACAGCGTCCAGTGGAGCCATCAGCGCGGCAAGCAGCCCGCCCCATTGCAAGTGTCCGTAAATGATCAGGGTCGCCGCGCCAATATTACCTATCAACCCCAGCAGCGTAATGTAATCAGGGGTGAGCCCCAGCTTCAAGAGCCTCTCTGCCAGCCAGTTCAGGGGTTTCTGAAAAGTCCTTCGCAGGAAGGACTCAAAGGTATTTTTCCCTGCTTTGCTCTCACTCATTCTTCACCCGCGTCCTCCGTCTCATCAGGCTCTGGGATCAGAATTTCCCGCTCTTTACGGGCACCAGTTGGCGGTCCTAAAACGCCTCGTGACTCCAGTTGATCAATAAGCCAGGCCGCGCGGGGATAGCCCAGGCGTAAATGACGCTGCAGATAAGAAGCGCTTGCACGACGCTTAACCCGAACCAGCTCTGTTGCCTGGCGAATCAGACCCTCATCACCATCGTCTTCAGGTTGGTTTTGAACTTCCTCTTCCCAGGGAACCTCTTCTTCCACAATTGCCTCTCCAACTGGGACAACTGGTCTGGGCGTTTTGCTTGTTTTGTCTTGGTCAGTTTCGGGCAACACCAAAGTAACCGATGCTCGCTGGTCCAGCTGCACTTGTTTCTGCCACCAGTCAATCACCTTGTGGATTTCATGGTCTGAAACCATCACTCCCTGAGCCCGCTGAGGATGCCCAACCTCGGGATGAAGGAAAAGTAGATCGCCTCTCCCCAACAGCGTTTCGGCGCCGCTGTAATCGAGAATAACCCGCGAGTCCACTGATGATGCCACTGTAAAGGCAATTCTGGTGGGGAAGTTTGCTTTGATCACTCCGGTGACAACATCGGTGCTGGGGCGTTGCGTAGCAACCACCAGGTGGATGCCAACTGCCCTCGACTTTTGAGCCAGGCTCACGATGGCATTTTCAGTCTCATCGGGCGCGCTGAGCATAAGATCAGCCAGTTCATCAATTAGCAGGATTATTCTGGGCATGCGCGGCTTGCCAAGTTTATCCGCCTTCTGGTTATAGGTATCCAGATTACGGACATGGAGAATTTCCAGCAGACGGTAGCGGTTATTCATTTCGGTGACGGCCCATCGCAAAACAGCCATAATGCGCTCAATATTGGTTTCAACCTCACCAAGCAGGTGAGGCAGACCGTTAAAGCGCTTCAACTCGACCAATTTTGGGTCAACCATGACCAGTTTTAAATCGTCGGGATGATTATTCATCACCAGAGCGGTTGTCAGCGCTGCAATACAGACCGATTTACCAGAGTTAGTGGTTCCAGCGATCATTAGATGGGGCATGCTTGCCAGATCTGAAATCACCGGCTGACCCGAAACACCTCTCCCCAAAGGAATGCTCAATGGGGACTTCATTTGAGCGAATTCAGGCGATTCCAACAGGGGTTTGAGACGCACGACAGTTTGCTCACTGTTGGGCACTTCAACCCCCACATAAGATTCTCCGGGTACTGGTGCTTCAATCCTCAGGCGTTCCGCTTTCAGGGCCAGTGCCAGATCTTTGGAGAGACCGGAGATTTGAGAGATGCGTACTTTTTGCTTCTCTTCCGTGTTTCCCTTATCAAAGTAACCCGGTTCCACAGCATATTGGGTAACTGTTGGACCAACCCGATAGCCGATCACCTTGGCAGGCACGCCGAAGTCGCCCAGAGTCTTTTCAAGCATGGCGGCGTTCATATTGATTGTGCCCTGGTTGGCGACGACGATTTTTTCCTGGTCGAGCAGACCGAGCGGAGGCAATTGCTCAGGTCGGGGTTTGTGTTTAACCTCTTTGGCTGGCTGGTTGTTATCTTTCAGGCCGCCTTGACGAAAAGCCAATGGCAGTTCCATCTGCGGGCTAGACCCCGCGACTCGTTTCTTTTTCACCCGAACGGTCTGAGTGCTTCCTGGTTCATCCAGGATGATATCGTGTGGGACTGCCGACGCCTTATCCTCCAGGAAAACCTGGGGGTAAGCCTGATAGGAGCTCATCCCGCCTTTTGCCCAGCGTTCGATCCGAGAGGAAAGGCGGAAACCTAATAGCAGCAAAATCAACGCAATCAGCGCCAGCAGGATCCCAGTAGGGAAATTGCCGATCAGGCTGCGCAGCGGGTAAGCCAGGCCAAAGCCAACTATACCGCCGGCACTATTGCCAGAGTTGATCAGTAGAACAGAGTCATTGGCGAAAGCTGAAAAAACACCCAGAAGCAGAAACAGTCCCAGTTCCACCATTAGCAGACGTGCCACATTAAAGCTCTCGGGCGGGTTTTTTCTCCAGACTAACAAGACCCAACCGCCCAGAAAAACCGCTGCTGCGACCAAAAACCTCCCCCAGCCAAACCAGCGCTTCAGCGTAGCCACACTGCTGTCCACCAATTTTCCGTGAGTAACACCTAAAGCTGCCAAAAGCAGAATCGCTCCGACCACAAGCAGGAACAGCCCGGCCAGATCCCAAAGCAGACGTCTGATCTTTTTTTGCCTGTCAAGCTGACGTTGAGCTTCAGCTTCCTGGGTTTTTTCCAATTCCAGGGCTTTAGCCTTGCTGATTCTTCCGCTGTTAGTTTTGCTTTGAGCCACGATTTTACTCCGCGTAGTTGCTACGATATACATCCCTAACCTTACAATAATCGTGCCAGAAACAAAGTAGACCGGTTAATCGCTGGCGTCGTCCTGCGGCTTTTCGACATCGCCATTGCCATTGGCACTGGCTTCCATGACAACGATCTTTTGGGCAACGCTTTCAATGGCGACCTTCTGTTTACGATAGAGATCGGCTTCAGAGACCGCCAGCCTTCGGGCGACCTCGCGAACTTTTTTTCCCTGCAGGAACTTAAGCTCGAGGATGTTATACAGCAGCCATTCACTGGTAAATTTTCGCTCACCGCCTGGCTTGGTCATCTCAATCGCCTCCGTCAAGACCGAGCGCAGGGCGTTGGTGCGGTTGCCATCAAGGTTTTCGCTTTCTTCTTCAACTACTCTTAACTGCAAGAGCGGATTGTTGGTCAGCTTTGGTCCACCCCAATAATGCGTCAGGGCGTCTTTCACCCAGGCAGCCATGCCCTCAGGCAACTCTGGTTGTTCAAAATTCTTGAGTTTGCCCCTGTTAAAGCTGGAGGCCGCCCGTATGCTCTGAAGATAATCGACTTCAGTCTGAAGCGCGGATAGACTGGCGATAACCTGTTTTTGCAAGGCGTGATCTTTGACGGCCAAGGTCGCCCGTTGGGCAAGCTGCAGGATTGCCGCCCGGTCTTCCTCTTCAACTTCCCAGTTTTCGTTCTTCAAAAAGCCGCCCAACCCTAAAAACCGGGTGGACCCATCTTCAAAGGTATATTCCAGAGGAATCAGGAACAAGCCCTGCCACTCGATCAACCCGTCTTGATCGACCAGGTTCGCCTGCACCTGTTTGATGAACTTTTCGTCAATGTCGATCGCTTCGATGGCTTTCTGATCCCCCGCGCTGACCACCTCGATAACATCATCACCCTCCAACAAGGCAATAAACCCGCCAGACACCGGCAGGCGGTCACTGATCAGCGCTGCGGTGGTCTCGAGGAACTGGCGCAGGTCGCGATTCGTCAACATGCGGTCTTGCAAGGTTTGGATCGTTTCCAGGTCCTTGCGGTCATCGCCCCAGAAAAACGACTTTTCAATGTAGGGCGAAAAGAGTGAGACAGCATACTGCAGCAGCAAGAAACCACCTACCATCACGATGGGAACGTAAAAAATGTAGGGATCACCCTGCACTTCACCATACCGGCGGGCCACAGTGGTCAGTCCGAGAACAAGAGCCCCAATGAAAGGTCCGCGCAGCAGCCAGCGAAACAAGCGGCTTTTAATTTGACGGTCGGTCCAGAGCAAGCCAAAGAAGGAGACCGCGTAGGTCATGACTACTAAAAAGAAAATCGTAATCGACGAGCCAAGAGTGCTGAGAAGCCAGAACCAGTGAGGGTGACTGGCAAACCAGCTGTTGCCATGAAATAGAAAGATGATGCTTGTAAAGGCTATGGCAGCTGCTCCTGCCAAAAGGTAAATCATCCGCCGAAGACCGGTCTTGGTGGCAGTGCGGATCATTGCCCGGATGAGGTTGTAACTGACCATCGCCATCACGACGATATAAAAAATTCCAAAATAGAAGGTGATCTGGTTGCGCTCCAGGTGATACATAGGTGCTGTCTCTGCTGCGAGCTTGCCGATTGACATCCCAAGAAATATCAGAACCGCTGCCGCGGCTGTGACCAGATAGACCAGCCAGACAAACTTACTGCGTCTGCCGCGGCTGGGTCTGCCGCTGAGGGTTAAAAGCGCGTCTGAGAAATGCAAGTAGACCGCAGGCAGCATCATCAGGCCGATCCATTTGAACTGCAGCCACAACTGGATGTACTCAGGTTTGTTAGAAACCGCCGCGATAGTTTCACCGGTGTAGATCAGGACCACACAGAGCAGAATCAAGGCAAATGTCTGCACAATCCGGTCCTTAAAATTGAAACCGGTAGTATACATCAGCAGAGCGATCGCAGTGATTGCCGCAGCCGCGTTCAGAATCTGGTTTGAAGTCTCAAGGACCAATGAGAGATCGATCAGTAACAACATCTCTGTCAGCTTTAGACTAACCTTTTTTGATAAAACAGAGCCGGATCTTCGTTCGGAAAATAGTGTTCCATAAACCCGCAGATTTGGTAACCACAATGACTGGCTAATTCCACCATTGGGTAGTTGCGCATGGGTATTTCAATCAAGACGCGCCCGAAAGCATTCTTGGCAGCCCAATCTTCGACCGCCGCCAGCATGGTTTTTCCGATCCCTTTCTGTCTCAATTCCGGCATTACCACCAGATCGCTGATTCGGGCAGTGCCTGGCAGGCTTTTTGTGTCAACCACCACATAGGCAACGAGGAAGTCGTCCAGCTTTCCAACATAAATTAAGCTGGACTCTTTCCAGGATCTTAACAAAGAATCTTTATCCCGCATATAACTGACGTGCGCCTCACGAGGCAGCTTGACGCGTTGGAAGCTGAATGAGGACGAATGGGCATCCAGAGCAGTCTGCATTCGATAGGAATAATTGCTGGTGATACTGTGGTCCAGAGTGATCATTTCTTCGTAATGGTCTTGATTTGCGTCAAGAACAACCAATTTTGCCATTATTACCTCTATTCATCCAATGCGACGGTCACCACAATCACACAAGCAGACTGCTCCAGACCGTCATTATCCAGGGCGACCAGCCGGAGCATGTACTCTCCGGCGGTGAGGTCGCTGGTATACCAACTTCCCAGGCTTTCGTCGATGCGTATGCCACTGCCTGCAGCAATCGTCTGCCAGCTTGGCTCTCCCATGGTTGAATATTCATACTTGTAAGAGCCAAAGTTTTCGGTATTAACACTTCCGACCAATTCTACAACACCAGATATCTCTGCCTGGTGTGCTGGACTTTCAATTTCCAGGACATCATCGATACATTGGCTGTCCACCCCTTCGATCTCGGCCTGGGGGTACAAAGTCGCTGTCGGTGTTGCGTCGGTTGGAACCGGCCCAGCCAAGGTGGTGGTAGGCGTGGTGAACACCTCGATAGTCGCTGTCGCAAAAGTAGGTTCCTGAGCGAGCTCTCCGGCCAAAAAGGTGGCGACAACAAACTCGCCAACGGTAAGCAAGCCGACCAATATCAGGACGGTGGTTGCCGAAACTACTTTACGCTGGGCGGCTTCGCGTTCCAGGCCGAAAATCGCGCTGCGTTTCTCGTCCAGCGCCAATAAAACGCGCCTCAGATAGACCAGGGCTACGATTCCCAATACTAAATAAATCGGAACTTCAAATTCCGCCAAAAAACGAATGATATATTCCATTTGTATCTGGAATTATATCCTGCGAAGGACTCCCCGAATTAATAACATCAAATTGGGGGCCAGTTGATCCCCAACCTGCAGGACTTCTTCGTGGCTGGCTTTATTGGTTCCGTCAGGGTCAATTTTGTTGGTGATGGTAGCGAAACCAAGAATGTCCATGCCGCCATGTTTGGCCACGATAGCTTCAGGCACAGTTGACATGCCCACCGCATCAGCCCCAACAATTTTGAGGAAGCGGCAGTCCGCGGGCGTTTCAAAAGAAGGCCCGGAAAGACAGACATAGACACCCTTGTGCAGTTTGAACCCAAGTTCTTTGCCAACTTCCTGGGCAAGCTCGATTAATTCAGGCTTATAAACCGCGCTCATATCGGGGAATCGAGGTCCAAATTCATCCAGATTCGGTCCGCGTAGGGTTCTCGCCGGCCATTGGCAACAAGGCGAGGTGATCTTTGATCAGCATGATCTCCCCGGGGTAAAAATCGTCATGCAAGCCACCGGAGGCGTTGGTTAAGATCAGCGTTTTGATGCCCAGTCGCTGCATCACCCGGATTGGCAGCCCAATTTCCGACATACTGTGACCTTCATAGTAGTGGGTGCGTCCCTGCAGGACCAGGACCTGCTTACCCTCCAGTTTACCGATCAAAAGCCGCCCTTTATGCCCTGGCACAGTGGATACCGGCCAGAATGGGACTTGGTTGGTGGGGATCTCGGTGGGTTCCTCAATTGAGTCTGCCAGTTCACCCAATCCGGATCCAAGGATCAAGGCGATCTGGGGTGTGGTTTTAATTCTGGCGCGCACAGCTGCCGTCGCGGCGTCAATTTCTCGGTATGTGATGAATTCAGTCATATTAACCTCGGGCGAATTTAGTTTAGCCATTATATCATCCGCCGCCTGTGCAGGCAGAAGCCTGCCTGGAGATTAATTGAAGCCCACCGGCTTTGGCCAGTTGAACAATTAGCAATACGGGGTGGCTACTTTGCATTTTGGATGTTCCGTGCGAGCACACGAGCCCATCCGTACGGATGGGGTCATGGTGCTGGGAGCCAAGCGAGCAGTACTTGCTCCCTCTGCATTGGGGGGTCCAATATCAGCAATATATTGTTTTACCCCGCCATCTGTGCATGCTCGGTCAGGTCTCGCTCCGCTACGCCGGAGATTGGTTAGACCGCTATGATCACTGAGTCTGCAATCGTACTCTTCTCCAAGCTGCTAATCTACCGAAAGAATCGGTTTATAAATAAATTCATTCAGATTTTTCGAGACCCTCAGCATGATTTTCTTTTTGTTGATGATGCATAATGACTTCAGGGTCTGTTTCCAGAATTCCCGCTAACCCTTCAGACATTGCCGCTCCATGCCGGTATTGAAATGGCCACATACTGCGGTGGTCAAAGAAAGAAATGCGATCACCATCATTGACAATCTGATTGAGATCCGGCTGCAAACCAGGCAGCGCGCTCAAGTTCCCATTGATAAAGGTAATCCCTCTCTTCTGCGTGGGCATTTTGAGCATTTGCAGTAATTCTGCGATGGTAATGCCTTCCTCCAGATCAAGATGTAAGCTCGCGAAACCTTTTTGCGCGCGCTCATCTCCATACTTGGATAGCTCGCCATATAACCAAACCTCGATTTTTATAGCCATTAGCCCCCTCCAATAGGTGGAAAAATTCCGACTTCATCGTTAGCTGACAACTTATCCTCGGGCTCGCCGTGTAGGCCATTCACAAAAGTAATCTTTATTTGCTCTTCAGGGATACCCAACCGCTCATACAACTGAGAAATGGTCGCTCCAGGCTCCAGATGAACGTCAAAACTCTCGCCTAATTTTACGTCGGGGTAATAATCCCTCAAAGACGCGAACAGTTTGACTTTGACAATCATATCTACCTCACGGGCAGCGAATGATATCCTGCGCCCAGAGACAATCGGCGCAGGAAGGGTTTGGTCCCCAACAGGCCAGGTTGTCCTGACGGAGGTCACAGGTTTCTCGCAGATCACAATCCGGGCAGGATGGAAAATGAAACGCGCGCACATTACTGCGGAAGCAGGTATATTCTTTGCTCATCCAGATTTCGTCCAGAAGTTGTTCGTTGACATTTCCTAAAGAGTACTGCTCCACATTCTTCAACACTCCATCGATGGCATAATACTGGTAGCTGTGGGAATATGCGTAACAAGGTGACACATTACCATCCCAGCTGACCACCAGCGATTTGTCCTGTACAAACCGGCAGCGTCTCTCCGCTCCCCAGAACATACGCGGGGTTTCGATCACTCCCCAGCGAAGCCAGGCGTCCGATTTGACCGGCCAGGAGCCGATTGAAAGGGGCTCTTTTGGACTGTACCCATACAATTTTTCTTTCTCCATGTCTTCTGTGTAAGGCAAGACGTGCGAAACAATCAGGCGGGCTGCGTTCAGTTCAGAAGCCAGATTAAGAACTTCCTTCAACTCGTCCAGGTTGCTGCGCATGGCGACGAACTCCACTACCAGAGTGGGTTTCACCACTCCCAATTCTTTTTTGACCCGGTTAAATGTTTCCAGGTTTTTTATGATCAGCGAAAGTTGAGCTCCCCTGATGTCCTCATAAGTCGCGGGTTTACCACCGTCTATGGACACCACCAACTGATCCACCCCCAACCTGATTAAATCGCGACTGACCTTATCCGTTAGCAGGACGCCATTGGATCCAAGGGTTACATCCAGTCCCAGTTTGCGCACCGCCTCAATCATCGAAAACAGTTTGGGATTCATCATCGGTTCCCCGAAACTGGTAAAAATGACACGCTCAAGTTGAGGAAGCTTGTTGATACTCTCCAGAATGCGCTCAAAAGTGCTGTCATCCATGTGAGCGTGGGGGTCAGACCACGAATTGCGTATGCAGGTATGGCAGGTCAGGTTACAAGCTGTCGTAGCTTCAATATACAATTTGCGCGCGTCGGGCAGGCGTGGGTAGAGCATCAAATCGCCCTCCCGCTCATCCAGCCAGAACTGGGTTTGAGGGTCCAATCGTCTGCGTTTCAAAAAATCATCAGGGATTAGAATCTCTCCGTTTAAATTTGGCGTAATCTCTGTCATCTATAAGTCGATCCGGCTTTTTTTTGCGCGCAAAATCTGATAGCTGATTGTATCAGCACTTGATACACCGGGATGATCATTATCGTAGTTTAGCGATAATAATCATCCCAATTATTTGAGTAGTGGTTATTTCTCTTAAAGCCCTTCAAATACAGAGTCGAGCGCCGCGTCCGGAATATCAAAGACTTGGTTGTGCGGGGGCAGAGGTTCTGTTTTCATGAACTCAGGGATACGGTCAGATTCCTTGGAAAGACCGGCAGCCTCGTTAAAAGCTCTTTCCACCTTCAGCGTCTGGGAGCCATAGGCAACGATCGCGTCTGCGTCCCAATCGGTTCCCAGGATACCGTTACACTCCTGGATCATGCCCTCAAACCCACTGGCAATGTCCAGAATCGGGAAGGCAATAAACAAACAGTGCCCGCTGGAGTCGATGAAGGCGGTTGTGGCCTGGAACGCGCGGCTCAAGGCAGCTTTGCCTTCCGCGCTCAAGGGGTCTAATTTTCCACTGACGCCCAAAATTTCAGGACAAATGGTATAGCCGGCGGTATGGTCGGCACCCATGGTGGTGGTCGCGTAGGTAATACCGATACCCTTCACCGCGCGCGGCTCGTAGGCCGGCATGCCCTGCCCTTTGACAGCAGGCACACGCTTGACACCATAAATCTGGCCGGTCACGCCAGTTCCGCCGCTTAGGGTGCGCCCAAGTGGGGATCCCTTGCCCATTTCATGGATCAACTGAATTGCACCCTTGCTGTCACCGAAGGGGATCACCCCGGCTTCCATGGCCACGCCCAGAGTCACACCGGTCTCGATCGTATCCAGACCGTAGGCGTTACAAAGCTGGTTCATAACGGCGATATCATCCAGATCTTCCACGCCCAGATTGGCACCCAAAGCCCAGGTGGATTCGTATTCAATGCAAGAGGTGGCTTCAGATTGGTCAGGGTTGTAATAGGTATTTGAGCATTGGATAATACACCCGGGCGAACAGGCATGGTTATAGATTTCTTTGCCCATGCGCTCTTTATTGGTTTCAAAGATGGCCTCACCAGATGTTTTAGCAGCCCCTTCAAAACGACCGGCAGAGAAGTTACGCGTCGGCAAACCGCCAGCCTCATTCAAAATATTGACAAGAACAGCGGTCCCGTAGCTGTTTAACCCGCCCTTGGGTTTGGAAATCGGGTGGCTGCGGATGGCCTCGATGAGTTTTTTGCGGCCTTCATCAAAGAGAGCCTTATCTACCATCTCTATTCCAGGCGCACCTTTGGCATCCAGGATGATAAATTTCATGCGCTTGGAAGCCAGAACAGCGCCAAGACCACCACGGCCGGCGTAGCGACTGGGACGTTTATGCATGTCATTAAACACGATACCCGAGTTGCTGTAGCCCATCTCGCTCACCACACCCATACTGGCAACCGAGACCCTGGGGCCAAATTTTTCGAACATTTCAGGGTAGATGTCGTAAACATCTTTTCCGGTGTACTCCGTCGCGTTAAAGAACTCAACCACCGGTTTTTCACCATCCCATTTGATCACAGCCCCTGCATAGACGTCTGAGTCTGAAGGCTGGCCTTCCAGTACCAGGGCGCGGATGCGCATTTTTGCCAGATCCGGCCCCCAGGCTGTACCTGCGTTCGCTTCTTTGATGCCGCCGGTCAATGGGGATTTTCCGCCCACAGAAATGCGCGCTGAGGTGGGTGAAACAGTACCGGTAACGATGCCAGCAGAGAAGACCAGCTTATTGTTAGGTCCCAGTGCATGGCAGAGCGGCGGAACTTCGTCGTAAATCATTTGCGAAGTCAATGCCCGTCCATAAAGTAATTTGTACTTTTCGGGCACTTCTTCCAGTTTATAACTTAGATCTGTGGTATTTATCCTTAAAATCCACATAATGTTCTCCTTTGTATGCTTGATAAATTAAGTTGGCTTAATCGGGAATACTCTTCAATTTTTTGATAATTTGGAACTCCTCTCACCAGTACATTTGTTTCACGCAAAGTATTAAACTGTCCATTAGCGGGACAATCTACCTCCTTTGCGCACTGGCGGGCCAAAGAAATTGCTCTCTCTGCCTTATCGTTCGTTTATCCGGGACGGAGTCAACGAATCGGAGGATTTGAAATAAGTCTCTGAAAACTTTTCTGACTTAATTAATAATAATTATAAGGCTTTCCATTTTACGTGTCAACGGGAATTTTTTCTCACTGGGAAAGAAGTCAGCACATGCTACACACCTTAATGGATAAGAGTGAGCCTGTTCTGAGACAGGTGCCTTGTGTCGGTAGAGGTGCGCTCTAAACTAACCTGTCGGCAAGCAAGTACCAGGGTTGGTTGCATAAGCCTGCTTTGCCTGAGCAGACCTCCACCTGATAAAATTATGTATCTTCCAAAAGAGGTTTCCATGAAAAAAGCGCTGAGAGTAATTCTGATCATTTTCGCAATTTTTGGAGTGCTTGTGCTGGCAGGTTTGCTGGCACTGAATGTCGCCGACCGCACCAACGGGTATCTGCTTTCATCGGGGCAGCAGCGAGAATATTTGATCTTCATTCCCGAGTCTTACAACCCGAAGGAGGCCGTGCCATTGGTAATCAACATCCATGGTTTTGCCCAATGGCCTGCCAACCAGGCCAAGGTCAGTCAATGGAACCAGCTGGCGGACGAGGAAAACTTCATCGTAGTCTATCCTTCGGGGCTGGGTTTCCCCAAACGTTGGCGAGTTACTCCGACGGATGGCGACCCCACCGGAATGGAAATTGAATTGCAATTCTTCCGGGATCTGATCGACAAATTGAGCAGCGAGTATGCCATCGACCCTGAGCGCATCTATGCCAATGGGCTCTCCAACGGTGCTGGCATGTCGCTGAGGCTGGCCTGCAGCATGCCCGAGCGTATCGCTGCCATTGGCGGCGTGGCCGGCGCTTACCTGGTAGATCTTGATGATTGCCCGGGCGCCGTGCCGGGCATCTTTTTCCATGGTCAGGCTGATACGATCGTCCCCTTCGAGGGCGGGCCTTCAGATCGCTTCCCCATCCCTTTTCCAAACATCGCCCAGTTCGTTGAAGACTACGCGCAGTTGAATGGCTGTGACACTGGAGAGAAGGTCATTCTGGATGAGGGCAGTGCTTTGGGGGTGCGCTATGAGAACTGTCAAGCGGGGGCCGACGTGGTCTTTTATACCATCGCTGATGGTGGGCACACCTGGCCCGGGGGCAGCCCCCTGCCCGAAAGCATCACCGGCAAAACGACACAGGAGATCAACGCCACCCGCCTGATGTGGCAGTTCTTCGTCGAGCAGACCGAAAACAAGTAAGCCTGTTCGGCAACTTTCGTTCGCGACTTTGCGGATGGACTGATACCCTGCAACGCGGGCACACGGGCCCTTCCGTACGGAGGGGGTCATGATGCTGGGAGCGCAGCGAGCAGTACTTGCTCCCGCCGTTTTCACCAGTTTAGCAAATGGTAATAGTCTATTCACTTGTTCGCGTCGGTCTTGATAATCCGTGCGCTGAATTTGACCGTCAGTTATCCGATAGTAACACCACAAAATAATCTTAATATATTCAGATATCTCATGAAGAAATGAGACCTTCGGTCAACTGACGTGCTCGGTCTGGAGACCGGCACGACCAGAGTAACTTTTGTTTGCGCCGGTCTTGATAATCCCCGAAGCGAAGCGGGGTGGGACTTGACTGTGCGCTGAATTTGACCGCAAGATCTCCATACCTTGTTGGCGCCGTTCATCTGATCGTGCTCGGTCTGGAGACTGGGCACGATCAAAGTATTAATTCAAGCAATTTACCGGCGTATATTCGTCCTTAAAGCACACCGCCCCAGAGGGGGACTGAGGCGGGGCTGACGGAGCGCGAGAGGCGTTTTCGTCATTTTATGCTGCTGTATTGCAGGCTTCTCATCTATATAATAGCACCCCGACTTATAAATGTCAAATAATATTAGGTGGACCCAGCGGGACTCGAACCCACAGCAGCAAGGTGAGAAGCCTGCCTCGGTACCATACCTGGGCCCACACTAAAAATAATTCTACTACACCGCGGAATCAAATACCAGAATAATACCCGGACCTAACCTTAAATTATTCCCACCCAATTCCCAGTTGCCCGGCTTCTTTCTTTTTTTCTCTTTTTGCTCGTCTGAAAGTTTGATTCACCTGCTGGATCGGCGGCATGTCGATCTGCTTCCCATCCAACAATTCTTCAATGGTCAGGATCTGCACTTTCGGATAATCTCTATTCCATGTTTCGGAGTGATAAAAGCCTGCCTGGGCAGCCTCCGCGCGCATGGGTCTTGTGGCTTCTTCAAGGCAGATGTAAACCCCGAATTCAGCTTTCTCCCGTTCTAAAACGCCAATCAGATCGCGGATATGGCTGACGCTCACGTTCTGCCCGCCCTTCACAGAAAGGATGACTTGTTTGGTTTTTCCCGAATTATCATCATGGAAGTAGAGCCGTCCATCAATGCCGTGATCCGCGCCTTTTTTCTGGTCAGCTGGTCTGGCGCCAACTAAACCAAGCGCCCACCATTGAAACTGGTACTTATCTTGTTCTGCCAGGGTTCTTGCCCCATCTACGGTTGTAGGTTCGCCTATCACTTCGTATACCAGGCTATCTCCAAACGCATCATTCATGCGCCGTTTGATCAGGCCGATGGCAAGATGTGTAATGTCGATCCCGATCCAACTCCGCCCCAGTTTTTGGGCAGCAGCAATGGCTGTGCCACAACCGCAAAACGGATCTAGGACTACATCGCCAGCGTTACTGGAGGCATTAATAATTCGCTCAAGTAGGGCGAGAGGTTTTTGAGTTGGGTACCCAAGCGTTTCATTACCGGCAACTTGCTGAATATCTGGCCAGTAGTTTGTTACTGTCCTACCTTTTGAATCGGCAAGATACTTCTTGTATTGTGGTGGAGAGCCTGGTTTTGTTTGAACTATTATGCCATCCTCCAAAGCCTTTTGCATGCGCGACTCAGTCCATCGCCAAACCCGCTTCACACCCATAAATTCATAGGTCAAATTCGGTCTATTGTCATTGGGATTTAACAGGGGCAATAATCGATATCGTCCTCTTTCGTCCTTAAATCTATAAGCCTTATCAACGTAATTGGGATTGTGTTCGCCGTACTGCGATTCAAAAAAGAAATTATTGGTTTTAGAGTATCTCAAAAGGGTATCAGTGCTGTTTGCGAAATTTCGAGATCCTAAACTCTTTGGGTTCGACCTTATCCAAATTATCTCATTTCTAAAATTCTCTGCCCCAAAGACCATATCCAACAGCACCTTCAAATAATGGCTCGCCGTTGGGTCGCAGTGCAAATACAAACTCCCAGTTTGCTTCAACACACGTCTCAATTCCTGCAGTCTCGGCGCCATCATGGTCAGGTAAGCCATCATGTTGCTGGCACCCAAGATTAGGTTGAAGGCTCTCAGCGCGTCGGCAACCGGTCCGCCTTTTTCAACCTCGCGCGTGTAAGTCTGGATAGCGTTCTGGTCCCACTGCCAGGTGTCTTCAAACGCCTGGATCTGCGCGCTGGACTGCGCCCCATCCTTTTGGGCAAACAACACATTGTAGTTCGCATTGGAATTGAAAGGTGGATCCAGATAAACCAGGTCTACCGACTCGTCTTTGATATACCGCTGGAGTATATCCAGATTATCCCCATAATAAAGAGTATTCATGAGAAATGTAAGAGCAACATGATAATGTCCTAAAGTAGCAATTTAGAAATGTCCTAAATGATAATAGGAGCTATGACATGGACAATCGAAATGAGCAATAAAGAACTACAGCGAAAAAGTGTAATTGA
>Ga0172382_10002561_pt1 | contig 30117 bp, 21 predicted proteins | sample Leawel138RmetaG_FD_122245 | JGI IMG/M metagenome (GOLD analysis project Ga0172382, IMG submission 122245) | Leachate microbial communities from a municipal landfill in Southern Ontario, Canada - Leachate well 138R metaG | ecosystem: Engineered > Solid waste > Landfill > Unclassified | place...
CAGAATTTTTTTCTCAAATCCTTTTCCAACTTCTTGACTTCCATGATTTGGAAAAATTATTATTCCATCCTTTTGGTCATGCTTCAATTTCACATGTGATCCCTTTTGTGAAATTGGATACCATCCATCTTTTTTCAAGAGTCGAAATAATTCTGAACACTTCATCTAGTATCATTTACTAAATTTTACCCAAAGGTAAATAATAATTTACTTTCTGACAAGAAATTATTTTAGGAATTTTCCTTTTTCAACATTGGCTATTACGTAATAGTATTTTATCCATCGTTCATGCAAATTACAACAAAACGCTGAAATTTTATTATTTGGCAAGCGTAGATTTATTCTAAATAAGAATGATGGATAAAATATAGTTGGACGATGCCGACGGGATCGGGGTAGCGGCGTTTTTTCTCTGTTCTATGTGCCTCGTATTTTCTGTTTTTATTCTTCCGGTTGAAAACAGCTGTAATTTGTTTCCCATCAAAGAATTCAGCGACAAAAAACAACGCTGATTACTTTGATTTTGAGCATAACTTTCCTGTTTCATTTTTTTCATGACAAGTGATTCTGAATATTGCCATTAAAGAACGTTGTTATTTCCCAGTTACCCTGGAGCAGTCTCCAGGCTGTACCTTACCATAATGCCCTGTTGGCATTTCGGACAGCGGGCCGGGTCAATTCTTCTGAGAATCCGATAAACCTCGTAAGCGTTTAATCCTTCGAGTATAGGCTGAAAAATAGTTTTCCCGATTAATGCAATAGCCTGCTGTCGTTTGTTCTTGATGTTTGCCGTTGCCAGGATACCGTAATACCTGATTTTGTAGAATCCCGCAGGCAGAATGTGCATCATAAACCGGCGGGTAAACTCTCTTTTTTCGTAAAGCTCCCTTTTCATTGTTACAAAACCAGGAAACCCATCGGGTATTTTGAATGCATTATTATCCCATTGTTCTTTTATCAGGCGTACAAGTATTCCCCTGAACATGGCAGACACGGCTTTTACTGGCACAAAGAACTTCCTGGGTGCTTCAATCCATTCCATGCCGTCTTCTGAAAGCCCGCCAGCCGGCACCAGCATGTGGATGTGCGGATGATAAGAAAGGGTTTGGCCCCAGGTATGCAAAACCGCCACGGCCCCTGTGTCTGCACCCAGAAACTACGGGTTTCTTCCGGCATTTTGCAGGGCCTGACATGCTGCATCGAAAAGCAATTTGTAAAACACACCCTGGTTGATATAAAACAGTGGGTTCAGCAGGTGGGGAACAGAAAATACTATGTGAAAATACCTGCCGGGAATAAGCCTTTTAACGTGGGATAAAACTGCACCCACTTATGGGTAAAAAATGACTCCACCATAATTTGACGATCTTTCGGGCATAAAAAATCTGATCAATGCCCGGAACTTTTACCTGCCATCACTGTGGAATGATTTTTCCATGCAATCCCCGGATAAAAAGACAGAAGTATTGTTCTGCTGTTTTCTGTCAAAATGCCCGGCACAATATTACCACTAAGAAAAAATTACTTCGCAGCAGTGAGAGCCGCATGCTTCATGGTGCCCGCAACAAGAGATGGCGGGACAAACATCCTACACACACGTATCAGAATCAATATCGAAAGAGTCACCCGGAGTATGTGCTGAGCAACCGGGAACAGCAAAAAATGCGCAATAATAAGCGCCAAAAACGTGCACCATCGATGATTGTAAAGACGTACGCGTATAAGGCTGTATCCCAACAGCAGCAAGGTGTAGCAATAGATATTGTTTCCCACACACAAAAGAGAAGGTGCTGACAAGGTTGGTGCCTTTTTTCATGCTTTTAAATGGTGTCCGTTTTGTCCGGGAATCACTGTCCGTTTTGCACCAGAATGTTCTATGGAGCTTATTGCGTGGGAGATAAAAGACAGAAATTATTCCGCATTGTTCCTTAAAATGGGGTCAGCATCGTCCGGTTTTAAATGTCCTGTTTTCAATCAAAAAATGAAATCAGCAATCTTCCGGGGTTTACCAAAAAAAATCAACCTCTGCAGCTATTGATAGTCGGGGAAAAGAAAAGGGTGGAATCAAAATGTTTTGTTTGGTGGTAGCATTTTATATCCTCGTTATAAATTTGAGCACTTTTTCGTTCATACACCAATCTTTTATCCCGATCTACAATTTTTCTGAATATAGGATTTTTTATTGCCTGATTTTCAACTAAATCAACCGGATACTTGAGAAGACTCTCCAGTTCGTCTTTGAAATCCATATAATTATCGAAATAATTGATTAGCTCAACATCGTCAAACTGAATCAATAGATCTATATCACTTGTCTCATTAAAGCGTTCTGTTAAAATTGAACCAAAAATATATAACTCTTTTACCTTGTACTTTTCACAAAGGTATTCTATTGAATCGATATTTTTGTCAATAATGTTCATGTAGCAAATATAGCGAATTTAGCGTACATTAAGAAAGACTTAGTTATACAAATTCCTGTAAAAGTTTGTGGAATGAAAAATAATTGCCAACTGATTTTTTAGTTAAAAAACTGAAAAAATAGTTGCATAACTGAAAAATCAGTTTTATATTTGTTTCAAATTTAGTTCTTTTGAATCTTGTGTCTGTAAATCTTAATATCTGCATAAATGAAGAAATTCACCCGCAAAGAGGAGGAGCTGATGAAAATCCTCTGGAAGCTTGAAAAAGCTTTCGTAAAAGACATCATGGAAGAGTACCCCGATCCGAAGCCGCACTACAATACCATTTCATCCCTGGTGCGGTTATTGCAGGACAAAGGCATTGTCGGTTACAGGCAGTATGGAAATACTTACGAGTACTACCCGCTGATCCCGAAGGAAGAGTACCGGAAGTCGTTCATGAAGCAGGTCGTTCATGACTATTTCGATAATTCCTACAAGAATGCCGTGGCCTTTTTCGTGAAGGAGAAGGGATTGTCGCCGGAGGAGCTGGAAGAACTGGTAAAAATGATCAAAGACCGGAAGTGATGGGAAACTGGCTTTTATACTTCGGAAAATCGGCACTGGCAGCCGGCGCCTTTTATCTCGTTTACCTGGTACTTTTTCAAAACCAGAAGCAGTTTACCTTCAACCGGATTTACCTTCCTGTCTCATTCGCATTGAGCTTTATCATTCCGCTCATCACTTTTACCACCATCAGCTATGTTGAGCAGGCAGCCCCGGTTTCATCCGGATACTCCTTCCTTCCGGAAACCATACAACCGGCTGAGCTTGTCAGGCCGCCATTTTCACCGGAGTGGTACCACTATTTGTTTGCGATTTATGCAGCAGGCACAGCTCTCTTCTTATTTCGTCTGTTGTTGGGACACGGAAAAGTCTGGAACATCATCCGCAAAAGCCGGGTGCAGGAACTGTTTAGCAGGTTGGTAAACATCTCGAAAAATGATATCCACCCATTTTCGTTTTTTAATAAAATTGTGCTTTCGGAAAATACGCTCTCACACCCCAACCTTAATATAATCGTAGAGCACGAAAATATTCACGTAAAAGAGAAACACACCCTCGACATTTTGTTTACTGAAATCCTGTTCCTGCTTCAGTGGTTTAATCCCTTTGCCTGGTTGCTGAAAGATGCGGTAAAAAATAACCTGGAGTACAAAACCGACGACCAGATTGCCAAAACCACGGATGCACAAACATACCAATTCGCCATGGTGGCGCTGGTTGAAAAACAGGGTGTGGCACCTTTCCTCACTGCCATGAACGGATCACAACTAAAAAACAGGATCATCATGATGAAAAAGAGAACAGAAAACCGATATGCGTGGCTGAAACAACTGGTGGTCCTGCCGCTGCTGGCTTTGCTAATAATGGGGCTGGCAGAAAGGGAGGTGAAAACGGAATTTATTCAGCATCAGAAGCAAATTGAAAATCAAAGAGAAACAATTGTCACAACAAAAAATGATACGTTAATAACTACCCCTGGCCAAACAGAAAATAAATCAGGCCTTATTCCCAACTCATTAAAAATTGACACCTCATCAGAACCACTGTACATTGTAGATGGCGTCATTTTAAAAAATATAAACCAAATCCCACCCGATGATATTGAAGAAATTAGTGTTTTAAAAGGGATTTCAGCTACGGCAATATACGGAAGTAAAGGAAAAAACGGTGTCATTATAATCACCACCAGGTCCGAAAAGGAATCCGGCTTCCTGCAGAATAACAATCCAGCAAATAATAAAACTGATGCAACGAAAAATGAAAAAAAGTCATTAAACAAATTCCTGATCTCAATTGAGTTCCGGCAAGACCAGTTTTTACTTGAGGGCTTGGAAGGATGTGCTTTCAGGGAACTAAAATTTTCAATAAACGACAATAAACCGATTGCGATCAGCAGATTTGGAGTGTCTTCTGAGAAAATCGACAATTCACAAAATGACTCCGGATTTCTGTTTGAAATTGAAAAAACAAATGACCAAATCACCCTGACGGGAAAGGCAGGAACCAACTGGGATGAATTAAGTTACTCTCCGGCATCTGAAAAAGTGTTTATCAGTGAAGCAGGAGTTTCCAGAGTAAATGAACCTCTCATAGTGGTTGACGGAAGGATCACCGGGTACAAATCAATGGATGATATCGACCCGGGCGACATACAATCGGTAACTATATTAAAGGATGATAAGGCTGTTGAGGTATACGGGGAAAAAGGGAAAAACGGGGTTGTCCTGATTACTACAAAAAATAAGGAAGACAGGATAAAAATTAGCGGCAAAGCAACTTACAAAAATTCCAATAGACTCCCTGATGTCGTAAACGGGATACAATTGAAAAACCATAAGGACACTTCCCAAAAACCCCTTTATATTGTTGACGGCATGGAACTGGACAATATAGACCATATTCCGGATGAAATAATTGAAACCATATCCGTGGAAACGGGAATCGCGGCAACCGAATTATTTGGGGAAAAGGCGAAAAACGGGGTTGTGCAGATTGAAACCAAAAAGGGAAATAAACAGGTTATTAATCCGGGTGCCGGAAGAGTTGAAATAAAAGGGAAAGTGATCTCGGGTAAGGACAGCAAGCCCATTCCCGGAGCCACCGTTCTTTTTACTGCCAATAATAAACAACCGGGCACCATTACAAATGTAACCGGGGAATTTCTTCTTCAGACTGACAGTCAGAATGTTCAACTGGAATTTTACAGCGAGGGCTACCTGAAAAAGAAAATGGTCTGGGACGGAAGCAAGGAGCTGGTGGTGGTGCTGGATCCCGATAAAAACGCGAACATCCCCGACCGGTTAGCAGATGCATTAAAATGGGAAAAAATGCTCCGGAAAGCAGGCATCGAAAAATATTCGAAAGGACAGGAACCCATAGTTATCCAGGACGGGTATGAGACACTGTACAACGCGAATGACATTGTCAGACTCTATAATCCTGATATCATTAAAAATATTAAGTATAGCAAAAAAACAAACATTGAGATCAAGCGTAAAGAACAGGCAAAAAACGGATTTATTGAAATAAAAACCACACTGCCCGGTCAGGATAAAAAACTATACATCATTGACGGAGAAGAAGTATTTCTGAAAAACCAAAGGCCTTCAGTTTATATATATCCAAAGCAGCTTCAAATGATGAAAGAGCTGTCAAAAGAGGAAGCCGTCAAAAAGTATGGCAGAAAAGCAAAACACGGAGCTGTTGAAATCACAACCAAAACGAATGGCGGTGTGAGCGGAACAGATGTTTCAAGGGTTAATAATCCCATCATTGTCATAGATGGAATGATTACCGGTTACAAATCGATCGATCACATCAATCCGGGCGACATACAATCGGTAACCATTTTGAAGGGCAAAAAAGCCACTGAACAATATGGGGATAAAGGGAATAACGGCGTCCTCGAGGTCACTATGAAGCCTGTTGGAATATACACCGAACTACAGTTCGGAAGATATATTGCTAATGAAGTCAGATATCCTGTTTTGGCACAACAATCAAACCTGGAAAAAACAGTTCATTTAACTGTAAAAATTGACATAGATGGAAGAATGGAAATGATTTCCGATGGTTCATCAGCAGCTGATTTTTCACTGGATGAAGTTGTTGTTGTCAGTTACAAAAACCAGGATAATGTTGTAACGGGATATCCGTCAAAAAATGCTGCCGAACAAGCACATAAAGAAAAAGAGCAACTATTTGTGGACGAAACCAAACGCGTAATCAACCGAATTACAAAAATAGATATTGATAAATTCAAGGGAAAAACTGTTGGTATAACTGTAAAATTTGTATTGCAGTGATTCTCATCTATGACAAATCAGAAAAAGCTCAAAAGCCGCAATAATATTGCAGTATAACCGTTTGCAGTTTTACATAATCAATAATAAAATCATTACCATGAACAAATTTATTCTTGCCTCCACACTGCTTCTGCTCTCCCTTTGCCTCAGCGCTCAGAAAGTAATCGAAAATCCCTCCTTCAGAGGCACCACTGCTAACTATATAAAGATCAAAAAGATTGAGCTGCACGACACAGCGACAGTCATCGATTTCCGGGTTGAATTTACTCCCCGCTGGTGGATTCAAATTCCAAAAGAGACATGGATACAGGACAGCAAAACGGGTGAGAAGCTGTACGTTAAAAGTGCCAGAGGAATAAAAATTGGAGAACGGCATTTTACCCCTGAAAACGGCATAAACGAATACACCCTCTGTTTCCCGCCCATAGGGGATGAGGTGGAAACGATCGATTACCTCGAAGTTACCTGGAAAATCTATGAAATTGACCTGGGACGAAGGAAGAAGTTTTCCATATTCCCGGAACCTCTGTTGGGCAATTGGCTTCGCACCGACGGAAGCAACGAATGGGTGTATGGATTTTATGAGGATTTCGTGGTTTACAACAGCGAGGTCTGGAAACAGGTACTGATCAGTCAGCAAAATGATGCATACCAACTGTTGTTACAGAAGGACGGAAAAAGGGAAAGAATTCTTGTAAAGCAACAGGGAGAAAACCTGCTCATCGGGTCCGGCGATCATGACCAGGAACTTTTCAGCCGGAAAATAACTTCAAAACCGGATTACACGATCCCTGGTGATGAAAAGTTCCGGCTACCGGTGTTCAATAAAGATTCGGCTGTCTACCGGGGATTTATCAAAGGATACCATCCCGATATGGGCACAACCGGGATGATCTATGTGAATAATATCCTCTCTCAGGAACAGGAGTCCTATTTGATCACCATTCAGTCTGACGGCACCTTTTTTGCCCAATTCCCCATGATCTATCCACAAGCGGCATATGTGAGAATGTTGAACCGCAATAATCAGATCTTTTTTGAGCCGGGAAAAACCACCTTTCAGCTCCATGATCTTTCTGTTTATAAAGATGAAGGGCCCGCTCTTCTTTTTATGGGGCCTGTGGCGCGGATAAACCACGATTTGGCGGCGATGGATTCCATCCGGTTCTTTGATTACCGGGATATGGAAAAGAGAATCCTGGACATGACGCCGGAAGAGTACAAAACTTATGTACAGGATGTTGAAAGAAGGGAACTCCAGGCAGTGGAAGAATATGCACAAAACAATATCGTTAGTCAAAAAGCCCTGCAGGTAAAGCAGTTGCAAATCCGGTTCCAGGCTGCACAAAATATCCTTTCCTACAATATGCGGCGGGAGTCGGCTTATCGTACGAACAAAGTACCCCGGGATCAGCGCGAAATTCCCCTCGAGCGAATCGAACTGTCCGGGGAGTTTTACGATTTTATAAATCCGGATGAACTGAATGATCCGCTCTCGGTAGTTGCCGGAGGAGATTACTATATTCTTATTAACCGGGTGCGGTTTGCTGACGGAATGCGCCCGAAGGCGATGAGTGTTAAAAGCACTGCGGAAGATTATTTTATGGAGTTTGAAGCAAGAAAAATTGAACTTACCCCGGCAGAAAAAGAACTGATAGAAAAAATAGGCAGCAATTCCGATTCGGTTCGAACAAACATCTTTAAAGTGGATTCGGTGTTTGTAAGGAATTTCGTCGATACCCATACCGACATATTCCGTGCCGTTAATTCCAGGGTTTATTCACAAATGGTGAGGGAATTTCAGGAAAAAGCGCTGGAAGAACATTTTGGAATTTCCGGGGGTTTTATCCGGGATGTAATCCTGGCCCAGGAAAAATCCGGGAGGATGAAATCGGCCTACGAACCCTTTACAGAAGATCAGAAAGCAGAATTAAAAAACGAAATACAAAACGAATTTATCCTCTCCTGCCTTATGGAGGCCAACGACAAGCTGGAGAGGGATATTGCAGAAAAGCGGGAAGCATTTCATAACCAATCGGGTTTTGTGGTCAATGAAACACCAGCAGTTACCGAAGGAGACCTGTTCGATACCATCATGAAAAAATACAGGGGGAAGGTGATCTTCGTCGATTTCTGGGCAACCTGGTGCGGACCCTGCCGCTCAGGAATGGAAAACATCAAACCACTGAAAGAGGAAATGAAAGGCAAAGATGTGGTTTTTGTCTATCTGACCAATCCCACCTCACCAAAAAAAACATGGGAAATGCTCATACCCGACATCCATGGCGAACATTACTACCTCACACAAGACGAATGGAACACCATGTCTGCCCGGTTCGGGGTGAGCGGCATCCCTCACTATGTGATGGTGGATAAATCGGGAAAGGTTTATAAGGAAAAGGTCTATTTCGCCTCATCCAATGCGGAGCTGAAAAAGCTGTTTGAGGAGTGTATGAAAAATTGAAAAGGGATCCCATTTAAGGCCCGGTAGCATAAAAAAGAAAATTGAGGAACTGCTTCAAAATAATTGAAAACAATTGACGGGATGTCTACGAAATACGTTGTTGGCGTAATTTTTGCGGCAAAAAATATCATTTCAATAAAACGATTATGAAGACAATACTGCTTCTGACTTTCTGTTTGATTCTCCCCGCCCTGCTTTGTGCACAGCCAAAAATTCAGCGAAAACAAAAAGTCCCGGAAAAACCGGATCGGTTGGAGATTGCACCAGAGGCAAAACCACAACTGCCCGACAGCCTGGCTTTACCAGACACCCTTCCGGGAATGCCCGAAGTCTATGTAACTCCTGAAAGGACAAGACCCCGGAAGGAAAGGGACCTTTACCGGATGCCGGTAGTCCGACCCCAAGGCAATGATATGTTTAACATGCCTATCTATGTGCCTGACTCATCGGTACACTATTACATTAAACAGGCAAAACCTGACTGGCCTGAGCCAAAGAAAAAATGACATTCGGGAATAATAATTGCTGAAACGAGCATGACGATTCACGAAATAATCGAGTATGATTAAAATATATGCGAGTTCCATCTGACACCTTTGAAAATTATTTATTTTAATCAGATGAAATTTTTCATCGATAACCAAACGTTAAATGATCTGGAACTCTTCCCAATTAGGGGGAGGGCTAATTCCATATTTGATTGTTACAACTGCACGGAAACGAAAGGTGGAAGTGAAATTTTGCACAAATACTTCCGGTTGCCTGTAGCAGACATTAATTTTCTGGAGCAAAGAAAGCAACAAATCACTTTTTTTATTCATTTAAATACGAAACTCAAATTGAGTAAGCGGCAATTTGACTTTGTGGAACATTATCTGAAAAACAGGCGAATGCCATTACGGGATAACATCCTTGATGCCACAAAAGACGGAATTCTGAATAAAATAAATCCTGACGGAGATTATTACATCATAACAAATGGAGTGTATTGCAGCATATTTATACTCTCTGATCTGCAGGAATTCCTTGCTGGAATTGCTGATAATACTGTTCCTGAATCATTGAAAGGAATACTTAACCAAATAGGAAATTTTTTAAAGAAAAAGACAATCAGCAAGATTCTTGATAATCCTCCTGAAAAAATGCAAAGTCTAAGCTCATTGACCATAAACAGGCTAGATAATTACTTCAGGGTCAAAAAAAAGACAGAGTTCAGGAATTTGTTGGATAAAATATACGAATTGGATGTTTTGCAATCGATGTCCAGTCTGATGCAACAAAAGAATTATTCCTTACCAGAATATGTAAAAGATTCAGAACCTGTTTTTGAAGCAACAGATTTTTTCCATCCATTCCTTGATGAGCCGGTTTGCAACAGCTTTTCAATAAAAACCAATCTCTGTTTTTTAACTGGTCCAAACATGTCCGGGAAATCGACATTTCTTAAAACAGTTGGCCTCATGGTATATCTATCCCAAATCGGGCTTCCTGTGCCGGCAAAAAAATTTAAAACTTCTATCCAGAACGGCCTCTTTACAACCATCAATTTAGCTGACAGCATTAATCTTGGATTTAGCCATTTTTATGCTGAAGTAAAAAGAGTGAAGGAGATGGCAATTAATTTGCAAACTCACAAAAAGCTTGTAGTAATTTTTGATGAATTGTTCCGTGGAACCAATGTGAAAGATGCATTTGAAGCTACACTGTTAATAATAAAATCACTGGCAGCAATAAAAAGCAGTTTATTTTTTGCCTCCTCACATTTACTGGAAGTTGCCATGGAATTAATTCATTCAGAAACTATCGATTTCAAATGTTTTGAAACAATATTAAAAAATGAAATGGCAGAGTACGATTATAAGCTGAAAATTGGGATTTCCAGTGAACGGGTAGGATTAAAAATTATAGAAAGCGAAAATATTAAGGCCATTCTTGAAAGCGTGATAGAGCAGCAACAGGTGAATACTGAAAAAATTGATTAGTTGCTCTAAAAGAATTTACGCTCTCGATTTCAAGTCCGATTTTGAAAAATATGCAGGGAAATTTCAACTTCAACAACACGGTTTTTAACCATTGATTTCAAGCCTGAAAAAGTCTTCATCAAAGGGTGCCATCCAAACAAACTCCAGGGGTATTTCCGGGTAGGTTTCTTCGAATTTCCGGTATTTGCTTTTTTTGATCAAAACCTTGTCAAACTTGGCTTCTATAGCTTTTGGGTGAGTAATGCCGGGTAAAACAAAATCCACTTCCTGACCCGATGTGGTTCGCCAGAAATGGATGGAATCTGCAGGGTGCTTCTCAATCAATTGCCTGAAAACGATATTCTCCCAAAGTTCTCCTTTATCAGGCCGGATGCCTGATGATTGAAAATTCTCCAACAGGCAGTTACGCATACCAGTGTCCAGAAAATCGGATATTTTTGTAGGTCGACTGCTAAAAATATCGGGTTTTTTTGTGGGTGGACTATGAAAATTATCCGGTTCTTTTAGCTTTTATTGTCAAAAACCTCTACTTTTCTTTTCCATGCCCCGTAAATCCACTTTTCAAGAGAGATCAGGGGAAAGATGGTAAAACCGGACGCCACAACAAACAGCAGTTCTTTCCAGGAAAGGGGGGTTGTATTGAAGATACCCTGCATCACCGGAGAATAAATAAAGAAAACCTGAAGCAGCAGAACAATCCCGATTCCCGGGAAAACCACCGGATTGCTGAAAAAGCCGATCTTCCTCAGGGAATCCCGGAGTGACCGGCAATTGAGCATGTAAAAGATCTGGAACATGATCACAAAGGTCACCGCAGAGGTTTGCGCTTTTGCCCGGGCCAATTCCTGAATTAGTCCTGACTCCAGGCTGTGGGCGTAGTGCAGGTTAAAAATAAGGATTGTACCGGCGGTCATCAACAGGGAGACAAAAATCACCCGGAAAGTGACAAACGGGTTAAAAAGCGGGGCATTGGGATTCCGTGGCGGCCGCTTCATAACATTGGGTTCCTTTGCTTCGAAGGCTAAAGGAAGGGCCAGGGCCACTGCTGCCACCAGGTTGATCCACAGAAGCTGCTTGGGAAGCATGGGCAGTAAAAGTTCATTGGTTGCCAGGTTAAACGGGAAAAACATGATGCCGTATACAAGAATGAAGGCAAGTCCCAGGTTGGTGGGCAGCAAAAATGCCAGCGACTTCAGCAGGTTGTCGTATACCCTTCGCCCCTCCTCTACGGCTGCGCTGATGCTCGCAAAATTATCATCAGCCAGCACAATGTCGGATGACTCCTTTGAAACGGAGGTGCCAGTTATTCCCATGGCTACACCAATATTTGACTGCTTTAATGAAGGGGCATCATTCACCCCGTCACCTGTCATGGCCACAACATGATCAGCGGCCTGTAAAGCCTTTACCAGCCGCAGCTTGTGTTCCGGTGCAACACGGGCGAAGATATGCGTATTTTTAACCACCTCACCCAAAGTATGATCATCCATATTAGCCAGTTCCCTGCCGGTAATGGTTGTCCCTGCCGCAGAGAGACCGAGATCCATTCCGATCGACCGGGCTGTGGCATGGTGATCGCCGGTGATCATCTTCACAATGATGCCGGCATCATGGCAGGCCCTGATCGCTTCAATGGCCTCCGTCCGGGGCGGATCGATCATGCCCAATAAACCGGCAAACAGAAAACCGAACTCTGCCTCCGCCTGGGTGAGTTCAGCATAACCGCTGCTTTCCCTTGTTTTCTCTGCCACCGCGAGTACGCGCATCCCTTTTCCCCCCATGCGTTCAATCTGTTCAAGCACATACCCTGGGTCCAGCGGTTCTCCACTCAAATGCCTGTTGCAGCGCTTCAAAATGACCTCCGGGGCTCCCTTGATGATCACGCGCTGTGTTGTGTTTTGATTAAGGGTGGCCATGTATTTCGATTCCGAATCAAACGGGATCACATCCTTCCGGGGATGCTCCATCCTGTACTGATCCACATCCAGATTGGCCTTGGCAGCCGCCACAACTAGTGCGACCTCTGTCGGATCACCGGTAACGGAAAACCCATTTCCTTCAGGTCTGACCGTGGCGTCGCTACACAGAACGGCATCCTCAAGCAGGGTCCTTATCTCCCGCGGCAACACTTCCAGGACAGTCCCTTCCTGCATAAAAACGCCATGGGGATTGTAACCAACCCCTGTAACCTGGGCGTGACCATTTACTGTCCACAGTTCACTGACGGTCATCTCGTTGCGGGTAAGCGTTCCGGTTTTGTCGGAACAGATGACGGTTGTGCTTCCCAAAGTTTCCACAGCCGGAAGTTTCCGGATGATGGCATTCCGCTGTGCCATGCGTTGCACGCCAATCGCCAGGGCAATGGTTACCACAGCCGGCAATCCTTCAGGAATGGCTCCCACAGCCAACGCAATGGCAAAAATCAGGCTGTCCTTTAGCGCCACACCGGCTGAAACGCCCTGTCCCGTGGCACGGATCATTCCAACTACCATAATCACCAGTGTGATGGCAATAATTCCTATGGTGAGGTATTTCCCGATAACGGCCAGCTTTTGGGTTAAGGGCGTAGCCAAATCGGTGGTTTCATTCAGCATATCCGAAATTTTCCCCAGCTCAGTGACCATGCCGGTGGCAACCACCACGGCCGTTGCTGTTCCGGTGGCAACCAGTGTTCCGCTGTAAACCATGCAATTCCTGTCGCCCAGCGAAGCTTCCGGGGCAACAGGTTCGGCCGATTTCCGGGAAGGAACAGACTCTCCGGTCAGAGCAGCCTCTTCCACAGTAAAATTTTTCTGCCGGATGAGCCGCATGTCGGCCGGGACACGTTCACCGGCCTCCAACTCCACCACATCACCGGGAACAATTTCAGAAACCGGAATGGAAACCTTCCGGCCATCACGATGTACCGTCGCATTTTCCGGAACCATCTCACTCAGTGCTTCAATAGCCCTTCCAGCTTTGTATTCCTGAATAAATCCGATGATGGTGTTTATGACCACCACAGCAAGAACAACCAAACCATCCGTAATTTTTCCCAGCAGAACGGCAAGCAAACCCGAACCGATCAAAACCCAGATCAGAGGATTGTTTATTTGCCGCCATAAAACAATAAGCGGACCATCCTTGCGCTTCCTCCTGATCTCATTTAACCCATATTCACCAAGCCTCCTTTGTGCCTCCCTGGAAGCCAGGCCATTTTCCGTAATTTCCATGGATTCAAATACTTCCATGTAGTTGATCGCATGCCATATCATCTGGTGGAAATTCTCCATTTCTGATTTTATTTAGAGGTAAAGATAGAAAAATCAAAGGACCATTATTGGTGTCACCAGCGAAATAATAATCAGAAATATGATCTGCATAACAACACAATTCATCTGCCTGTCAGATCGCAACAGGAATACCTAACTCTTGTGAACTCTGTGATGAAGTATTTTAGAATCAAACAACCAAAAAATCTGCTACATTTGCAGGGAAATTCCAGAAATGAAACGAGTAATGACCATCCTTTTAATTTTTTCTTCTGCATTGCCGGTTTTAGCCCAAAACGAAATCGGACCAGAAGGCCATAAACTGTTATGGTTAGTTATCGTTCTTGTGGTAACAGGAATAGCACTTTTATTTTTCACCAGATCAGGAAAAAATAATTTCAGATTAAAAAAACCATTGTTCAAACAAAAAAAAGTAAAAATTGAATTACAAAAAGACCGTCTTTACTACCCCGATTATTTAGATCTTACCATCATCAATACCGGGAATACAGAAATAGACATCAATACTCCGCTGCTGGTTTTCAGCGGTTTATGGTACAGTCGGAAATTTAAACTGAAAGGAATCAATAACACCTCAATATACCCGTTATATCTGATGAAAGGGCAAAGTCACACATTATGTATCGATCTGAACCGGTTTTACGGCTTCGACAAAACGCTGAAAAGACTACCCCGTGTCAGGATTGTGGTTTCAGAAGTTAACGGGAAAAGACTGGGAAGCAAAAAGGTTTTATTGCGTAAAACGTTATTTAATTTTTAATGAGAGACTGGAAATTTAACCATATCGATTTTTCAACTTATCCCTTTTACGGAGGGAATGATCTGGGTGTGTTCTGGTCGCCCGAAAAAACTACGGTGAAAATCTGGGCGCCAACGGCCAAAATCGTGGAGTTCAGGTTATACAAAGATGGAAAAAGTGGCGAAGCTTTTCATAAAACACAACTTTTCTCCAACGGTGATGGTACCTGGGAAACCATCCTGATGGGTGATTATGAAGGGAAATTTTATACCTTTCGTATCAACGACGGGGAGTGGCTGGATGAAGCCCCGGATATCCACGCCCGTTGTGTGGGAGTGAACGGACTGCGGGGAATGGTGTACAACCCGGCAAAAACCAACCCCCAAAATTGGGAAAACGATAAAAAACCGAAATTAAAAAACGTTACCGACGCAATAATTTATGAACTTCATGTGCGCGATTTCTCCATTTCCGATACTTCAGGAATTCAAAACAAAGGAAAGTTTTTAGCTTTTACTGAAAAGAATACGCATTCACCTGAAGGATTATCCACCGGTTTAGCTCATCTGAAAGAACTGGGCATTACCCATGTTCACCTGCTTCCCACCCATGATTTTTTCACAGTAGATGAAGAAAGACCACTTGAAAAATACAACTGGGGCTACGATCCACTGCATTTTAATGCCATTGAAGGTTCCTATGCTACTGATCCGTATGACGGAACAGTCAGAATCAAAGAATATAAAAAACTGGTGTTGGCTTTGCACTCCGCAGGTATTGGAATCATTCTTGACGTGGTTTACAACCATACATATTTTACAAAAGAGTCGGTATTTAACCAAACTGTACCGGGCTATTTCTACCGGCAAAAACCCGATGGCTCGTTTGCCAATGCTTCAGGATGCGGCAATGAACTGGCCACCGAACGTGCCATGGTGCGAAAGTATATCATCGACTCGCTCAAATACTGGGCAGAAGAATATCACATTGACGGGTTCCGGTTCGACCTGATGGGTATATATGATCTGGAAACCATGAAGGCTATTCGTAAAGAGCTCCCGGGATTACTCTTGTATGGTGAAGGGTGGGCAGCCGACCAGAGCCCAATGCCTGAAGAAAATCGGGCTGTTAAGGCTAATATCTCAAAACTGCCGGGAATAGCTGCATTTAATGACGACTTTCGTGATGCCTTGAAAGGAAACCACAGCAATAAGAAAACCAAAGGATTCATTAGCGGTCTCGATCTGGGTGAAGAAGGCATCAAATTTGGAATAGTAGCCGCTGTTCATCATCCACAAATCGTCTACGATTATGTGGAAACCTCCATAGCTGCCTGGGCAGGCCAACCCGGCCAATGTATCAACTACGCCTCATGTCACGATAATTATACCCTCTGGGACAAGCTGAAGCTGAGTTGCCCAAAAGCATCCGAAGAAGAGATGCGGAAAATGATAAAGCTAGCCGGGGCACTGGTCATAACCTCGCAGGGTATCCCGTTTTTACATGCAGGAATGGAGTTCTGCCGTACCAAAAACGGAAATCACAATTCCTATAAATCAGCCGATTCAATCAATCAAATTGACTGGAGCCGCAAAAACAAATATGACGATGTTTTCGAATACTTCAAAAATCTTATTCGTCTGCGAAAAAGCCATCCGGCATTCCGTATGACCAGTACTTCTGATCTTCAAAAGTCGGTGCATTTCTGCACAGAATACAAACTTGGCATAGTAGGTTATTGTATCGATGGTGCAAAAACAGGCGACAGCTGGAAGCAAATCACACTCATTTTTAATGGCAACAGGAAAGAAATAGTACAACCACTGCCCAAAGGAACATTCAGGATCATGATAACAGGAGATGTATTCAACGATGAAAACCAGGGAGAAATGGTTTCTGGTGAAGTAAAAGTTGATGCCATCTCATGGACACTCCTCGTAAAAACAGAAAATTAAAATACCGCCAGCAACAAATCAATGTCCTTGGAGGGGATATGAAACATCCGGCTAATCTCAGGATTGGTCAGGATGCCATGATAAATATATACGCCTTTCCTGAATCCTTTTGAATTTTTAATGTAGTTATCTATTCCGCCACTTTCGCCAATGGAAAGGAGGATAGGTATAAGTGTATTGCTCAAAGATATGGATGCTGTGCGGGCAACAATAGCCTGGCTGTTAGGAACGCAGTAATGAACAATACCATGTTTGATAAAAGCAGGATGATTCAGATCGGTACACCGGGTTGTTTCGAAGCATCCTCCCTGGCTGGCGTTCAGGTCAATGATCACTGAACCCTCCTTCATCTGTTTCACTAAATCTTCGGAAACTTTAAATTTTGGTACTGTATTAAACTGCATGGCACCAATGACAGCATCAGCAGAGGTAAGGGCCTTTCGCAACACCTTGGGATAAAAAACAGAGGTAAATATGCGTCGTCCCAGCTTTTCTTCCAGTCGGCTCAGGTCGTAAACAGATGTATCGAAAACCTTGACCAGGATACCGAGGCTTAGTGCTGCCCGGGCGGCATACTCGGCAGCTGTGCTTGTGCCAATAATAACAAGTTCCGCAGGAGTAATCCCGGTTACCTCACCGAATAATACTCCTTTTCCATGATGCGCATTGCTCAGGTATTCGCTGGCCAGCGTGATAGCTGTTGCACCAGCTATCTGGCTCATCTGATGGACAATAGGAAGAAAACCGTGCTCATTTTCAATGTTCTCGTAGGCGATAGTCGTTACTTTCTTCTGCATCAGCTGATGAATCGATTCGCTGCAATGTGCCTGAATCTGCATATTGGACAATACAGCCTGACTGCCCCGAAGCATCTCAATTTCATCACTGCTGAAAGGAGCTACACGTAATATGATATCACTCTGGAAAATCTCTTCCTTTTTATCCACTATCATTGCACCAGCTTCCCGATACTCCTTATCGCTGTAACTGGCCATTTTGCCGGCATCCTTCTCAATCAGTATTTCATGGCCATAAGACGTAAGCAATTCAATTGCCTGGGGCGTGAGGGGTACCCGGTATTCCACCTTGGAAAAATCAGAAGGTATCCCAATCTTAATTTTCTGCTCCTTGTTTTTCAGCTCTAACATCTCCTCCTGGGGCATCAGCATGTTTTTTGAAACCGACATGTTCTCTTTCATTCCTTCCCGGGTAGTCATTCGTTTATATTTTGATAAAATAAAAAATTCAACAAGTTACAACCTGCTGCTAAATTATTCAAAATAAAAATACCAGGTTGTATTTCTCAACTAAACAACTCGTGCAGTAAAATTTCTTCCTTCATCCGCCAGCACATCAATCTTCACTTCCACATAGTGTTGAGGTAAAAGTTGCTCTATCTTTTCCGGCCATTCAATCAAGCAATAACAACCACTGTAGAAATAATCTTCATACCCCAGATCAAAAGCCTCCTCCATATCCTTTATCCGGTAAAAATCAAAATGGTATATAGAACTGCCATCTCCTGAATTGTATTCATTGATAATGGCAAACGTCGGGCTGGTTACACGGTCGGTTGATCCCAAAATCCTGCATAAAGCCTGAATAAAAGTAGTTTTCCCTGCTCCCATCTTCCCATAAAATGCAAATATCCGTTGGGAAGAAAACTGCTCTACAAGTTCCTTTGCTACCCTGTCGAGTGTGTCTATTGTATTTACCTTAGCTGAATAAGCCATAATATATAATCTGCCGGGTACAATATTACAAAATGATAACCTTTAAAAGGTGATTCTGTTTCAAAATTATTAACTCTTCAGGTGAATTGGAATCCACATAAATCCTCATATCAGTAAAAAATATTAAATTTGACCAAAACTAAAAAATAAAACAGATGAAGATACCAGCAGATTTGAAATACACGGAAGACCATGAATGGATTCGTGTTGAAGGAGATATTGCCCTTGTGGGAATAACTGACTTTGCCCAGGGAGAACTGGGTGATGTTGTTTTCGTGGAAATCGAAACAGAAGGCGAAGAATTGGAGAAAGGAGATACTTTCGGCACAGTTGAAGCCGTAAAAACGGTTTCCGACATGTTCATGCCGGTAGGGGGTGAAGTAGTTGAAGTAAATGAAACTTTGGCTGATGAGCCTGAGTTGATTAATAAAGATCCATACGAAAAAGGATGGATGATCAAAATTAAAATGGCTGATGCATCTCAACTGGATGAATTACTTTCAGCTGAGGAATACAAAAAGATGACAGAAGCCTAAAATGGGAAAAAACCAGAATCATAAAATGGTTCTGGTTTTTTCTTATTATTCAATTACCCGCATTTTGAGGATCCGCACGACAGGCAGGTCAGGCATCCCTCCTGGTAAACCACTTCGTCTGATCCGCACTCTTCGCAGAGAGCGTCTTCGGCCAGTGTACCATCGGGGATATATTTTTTCAGTGCCCGTGCCACACCAGCTTTCCATGAATTGATCGTTTCGTTATCAAGCTGCAGACTGGTCACCAGTTCCACTATCTTGTGTATGGGCATTCCATGGCGCAATGTTCCGCTGATTAACTTGGCATAATTCCAGAAAACCGGGTTAAACTTGTATGACAGCCCTTCTATTGTCGTTTTATACCCTCGTTTATTCACGTATTGAAAATCGTATCGTGAATTATCATCGGCATCGTAACTTTTTATGATATACCCGTGAGTGATGGAACGGGGAAGCAGGATACCATCCTCATCGTCTGACAAACCGGTAAAAATTTCATAGGGTTTATTATCCATCAGTCCGATGAATGCGATCCATTTTTCTTTATTATTCTGGAAACGTACCACATCAGCTTCCAGAATCTCAGGACGTTTGGTCGGGAATCCCGACTTCTTCTTCTCTGTACCGTTACCGGCAACCAACACTCCTGACCGGGAACCGTCACGATAAACCGTTACCCCTTTGCAACCGCTTTTCCAGGCTTCGAAATAGAGCTGTCCGACCAGCTCTTCCGTAGCGTTCGATGGCAGATTAATGGTTACGCTGATGGAATGGTCCACCCATTTTTGAATACGTCCCTGCATCCTGACCTTTGAAAGCCAGTCTACATCGTTTGAAGTAGCCTTGTAGTAAGGTGATTCTTTTACCAATTCATCCAGCTCTTCCTGGGAATATTCCCTGTTGATATCATGACCATTCACTTCCATCCAGGTCTTGAATTTTTGGTGAAAAACGATAAATTCTTCCCAGTGATCCCCCACCTCATCGACAAAATCCACACGCACATCCTTATCGTTCGGATTTACTTTCCGGCGACGTTTATAAACCGGCAGGAATACCGGCTCAATTCCGGAAGTGGTTTGTGTCATTAAACTGGTGGTTCCGGTGGGAGCAATGGTGAGCAGGGCAATATTGCGACGGCCATATTTCGCCATCTCCTCGTAGAGGGCAGTATCTGCATTTTTCAACCTGTTAATAAACGGATTTTTTCTCTCTCTTTCCGTGTCATAAATAGCAAAAGGTCCGCGTTCTTTCGCTAAAAAAACCGAAGAACGATAGGCTTCCAGTGCCACAGTTTTATGCACCTCTTCAGAAAAATCAGTTGCTATGTCGCTGCCATATTCTAATCCTAAAGCAGCAAGCATATCTCCTTCAGCAGTAATCCCAATACCTGTCCGCCGTCCTTCTTTAGCTTTTTTACTGATATTCTCCCAAAGTCTTTTTTCCACCGCTTTAATTTCCTCCTCTTCGGGATCAGCATTGATTTTAGCAAGAATCGCGTCAATCTTTTCCAGCTCAAGGTCAATAATATCATCCATGATGCGCTGTGCATAATGAATATGTTCCTTGAACAGCTCGAAATCAAAGGAAGCATTTTTTGTAAATGGATGATTCACATAAGAATATAGGTTTATTGCCAACAACCGGCAGCTGTCATACGGACAGAGTGGGATCTCCCCGCAGGGGTTGGTTGAAACAGTACGGTAACCCAAATCGGCATAGCAGTCAGGCACCGACTCTTTGATGATGGTGTCCCAGAAAAGGATTCCCGGTTCAGCTGATTGCCAGGCATTTTTTACAATTTTATTCCATAATCTTCCTGCATCAATCTCTTTTTTATAAATCGGAGCAGAAGAATAAATGGGATAGGCTTGTTCATAAGATTCACCTGCTTCCACAGCTTTCATAAAGTTATCTTCTATTTTAACAGAGACATTTGCACCTGTTACTTTCCCCTGCTCCAGTTTTGCATCAATAAAACTTTCGGAGTCGGGATGTTTGATGGAAACGGAAAGCATCAAAGCACCGCGTCGCCCATCCTGAGCCACTTCGCGAGTTGAGTTGGAATACCGTTCCATAAATGGAACTATACCGGTAGAGGTAAGCGCAGAATTTTTCACCGGTGAGCCTTTGGGCCGGATGTGCGACAGGTCGTGCCCCACACCACCACGTCGTTTCATCAGTTGAACCTGCTCCTGATCAATCTTCATGATCCCCCCGTACGAATCAGATTCACCATTATTACCTACTACAAAACAGTTAGATAAGGAAGCAATCTGATATTCATTGCCAATACCCGTCATGGGCCCTCCCTGAGGAACAATGTACCTGAAGTCTTTCAGAACATTAAAAATTTCACCTTCAGTGAGAGGATTGGAATAACGCTTTTCAATCCGAGCAATCTCTTTAGCAAGCCGGCGATGCATATCGTCAGGGGTACGCTCAAAAATATTCCCAAAAGAATCTTTCAATGCGTATTTATTCACCCATACCCTTGCCGCCAGATCATCCCCCCTGAAATAGGAAAGAGATGATTTTACCGCCTCTTCCTGAGAATATGTCTTCTTGCCGCTCGCAGTCTTTACTGATAATTCTTCAATTGCCATAGTGTCCAGTTAATATTTTAATGTTCATTTAATTACCCTGAAATGATAAAAAATTTCTGACTTGAAATTCTGTACCGCAAGATAAAACAGAAACCATAATAATGGTATACTTTTTAGATTAAAAAATCTAAAAGTTATCAACTTCAAAGTGTTATTGTGTTGATTACATGCAACTTAACCTGTTACTTCCAAAAAAAAGTTTACAAAAAGCCAGAATTTAAGCGCATTTGATGAAATTTTTAGTATTACAATCTATAGCAAATAAAAGCCAATTTTTGCCCTATTATTTATCCACAAAATTGATGCAAAAAGGAGCTACGTGTTAAAAACTTTTTTAATGATTGTATGTGTTGCTCCGGTGTTGTTTATTACATAATTTTTGCATATTCCCGATACTTCTGACAGTTTATGCCGGTCAGCCAAAAGATCATTCAATATTTTTTCCAGTTCTTTGCTATTTTCCAAAGAATATGCACCCCCCAAATTTTTTAGCTCAACAGCTTCTTTGAATTTTTCATGGTTTGGTCCAAATATCACTGGAAGTCCGAAAGTAGAAGCTTCCAGAATATTATGAATACCAACTCCAAATCCTCCGCCAATGTAAGCCACATCTCCATACCGGTATAGTGAGGACAGCATTCCGACAGAATCAATGATTAACACATCAGCCTGATGAATTTCACTTTCGTTGGCTTTACTAAAACGTACACAGGACTTTTTCAACAAATTCTCCAACCTGTTCATATTTGGTTCTGTAACTTCATGTGGAGCAATAATTGTTTTCAGCCTGCTTTGTTTATTTAAAAATCCGGCCAGCAACTCCTCATCGGGCTTCCAGGTACTTCCTGCTACCAGAAGTGGAAAACTGCCCTTAAACTTTTCAACCAGGGGGATTTCCTTAACTCCTTGGGCAATGGTTGCCACCCTGTCGAAACGCGTATCGCCCGAAATGGTATAATTATTTAGCCCAACGGTTTGCAGCAAACGTGCTGAGTGTTCATTCTGAATAAAAAAGTGGGAAACCTTCAATAACATCTGACGGTACCTCTTCCCCAACATATTATTTTTAAAAAACGACTGGCCTTCCCTGAATATGGCAGAAATAATATAAAAAGGAATATTCCTTTTTTTCAGCTCATCGATATAAAAATACCAATACTCATATTTGATAAAAAAAACCTTTTCCGGTTGAACAATCCGGATGAACTGCCTGGCATTCTTACGGGTATCAACAGGCAGGTACATAACCATATCAGCCAGTTCATAATTTTTCCTGATCTCATATCCTGAAGGAGAAAAGAAGGTCAATAAAATACGGTAGCGGGGAAATTGCTTTTTGATCGCTTCTATTACAGGCCGGCCTTGTTCAAACTCGCCCAGCGATGCACAATGAACCCAAATATAACTTCCATTGGTTTCGATACATGCAGCCAGCTTTTTTCTCCAATTCCGCCGCCCACGAACAAACTGCCGGGCTTTCGAATTGAAAGGGGAAACCACCCGAATGATAACCGAGTAAAAAAATATTCCCAGTTGATAAAAAAATACCATCACTAATCGCTTTGATCCTAGTTTAAGAAAATCATATAAATTGTTGCTTTCTCATATACTCATAGATCGTGAGATTCATGATCAACAACAGAAATAAATAAAAAAAGTCTTCTACTGGAATTGTAAAAATCCGAATTCCCAGCATATGCATGTCATTATATTCAACCACGGGGAAAGCTGTAAGTATGCCGTTGACGACCAGGAAAGGAACCAGAGAGATCAGCCAGGTAAGGTAAAAGTTGAATAAATGGGATTTAAAATGGTTTCTGAAAATAGTATAACCAAAATAAATACTAAGCAGGAAAAAGGTAAAAAAGGTATACAATTTCTGTCGGGCAAACCAGGCCAGCAGGGCAAATGCTACCAACAACACCAGGCTGACAACGAGAAGAAGATTGGGTTTCCGAAACACAGGAAGCTTAACGTTCAGGATTTCATAAATAAATACACAACAGTAAGGAATAATCAAAAAGAAAAGCCACTCCTCAACGGGTAGATTCAACCAATAAATCCCTAAAATATACTCCGGATTAAAACCCCATATTTGCAGTTCTTCAAAGCGAAGGTCCCAAAGAATAAAAACAGCGCCCGAAAAAAGAACGGCAGGAAACAGGTATTTCCACTTGGTATAAAAACGCACCTGTTTTTCAAAACTAAAGGCCAGAGGAACAGCGAGTGATCCCAACATAAGTATCAGGTATGTAAAATTTTTTAGCTCCATAATGGGTTGTTTCGGGCAAAGGTAAATGAAATACTTGAATAATGAACAGAAGGAATTTGCTCCATTTTATGATCGGGTGAAGCTCCATCTTTATGGGTCTGATAGTCCGTTTCAACAGATCATTCACGGCAGCTTTTGTCTGGCCAAATCTGTAGGATTCTCCCCGGCCGTTAAGGCTTTCATCCGGAAACTGAACTTATATTCTTTATCTGTGAGACGGTACTGTTCATGTGTTAGAGCTCCCCAGCTGTTGTCACCGCCTACACCCATCTGTTTATAATCGATATTGACAGATGTCAGGTTGCGTGGTTTTACATCAATGGTATGATCATTTTTCACCCTGACCCCATCAATTATTCTTCCGTCAGGTCGCTCCATGGATTCAAAATCTTCCAGTATGTTATGATGGGCGCTCACTTCCAGCAGTGGCATTCCCTGAAAGAAAATTCCGTTTCCTGCCTCGCTGGTAACAGCCAGCCATCGCACATCGGTTTTGTTCCCGTTTTCCTGCGGACGCAGATAAGCCCAAAACTGATCAGCCACACTTCCCGAGTATAAACCAACAAATGCGCTGGTTTTGCGATCCTGATAACTCTCATTAGGGCCGCGACCCAGCCAGGTCATTTGATCAAATTCATATGGCATAACCAAATTCATCCCCATACGGACAATCTCCGGAAGATTGTCATCAGCCATCCAGAAATGGTTTCTCACCACCACATCACCTGAACCAAAAACAGAATAAACCGACTTATAATCAGCTATTTTGTTTCCTTCATCGTTCACCAGATCAAAAAGAAAAGAGACTTCAACATGATAAGTGGTCTTTTGGGTAACTGTTGCTTTCGTTACCTTCCGGGATTTACCGGCGTTTCTCCAAATGCTGCTGCGCTTGTGAAGTCCATTGCCAAAATCGTTATCGGTGGGTGCTCTCCAAAAGTTAGGTACCAGGCCGATTTTCAAAAACTCTGTCTCTCCTTTTGCAAACCGGGTCATGACACCTGCTGTCTTATCAAAACCCATAGCAAAATCCTCTCCTTTTATGGTTAACACCTGCTCCGTTTCAGCTATTGAAAGTTTGGGAAAAACGGTAACATCCATTTGTTCGGCAGCAACAAATACTGGTAATTTCAGCTGTTCGGCAGCCAGTTCTGCACCGGCTTCTAACATATTCCAACCGAATTTTAACCGGGCTTTGATATTCAAAAAATATTCCACTCCAGGTTCCGGGTCCAGGTTATAATCAATGGTGACAGTTTCAGATGTGTAGGGATCAATAGCCATGTCAGGTAATCTACCCTGGTCAATCATCTGCCCATCTCCTTCCAACTCCCAGATGAATTCGAACTCTTCCAGGTGCGAAAAGGCATATTTGTTATGAATAGATAAAACACCCTTATTCAAATCAACACCCTTAAAATCGATATACTGATAAACCTTCTTCACCTCAAGGAGGTGGGGCTTGGGTTGCCGGTCGGGGTTCACCAGTCCGTTCAGGCAAAAATTGCCGTCTGAAGGTACATCGTCAGGACCAAAATCTCCGCCATATGCCCAAAACTCTTCCCCATCAGGGCTGGTAGTAAGCAAACCCTGCTCTACCCAATCCCATATAAATCCACCCTGCAGGGCTTCATATTTTTCAATAACATCCCAGTAATCCTGCAAATTTCCAACACTATTTCCCATGGCATGGGCATATTCACATTGGATCAGAGGGCGATTGGGGTTCGATTTCGCATACCGCTCCATCCCCTGAATACTCATATACATAGGGCAATAAATATCCGTATTATAATCAAGCCCTGCTCCTTCATACTGCACCGGCCGGGTAGGATCAACCGACCGAAGGTAATCGTAGGTAGCATGAAAATTCACTCCATTCCCTGCTTCGTTGCCCAGCGACCAGATGATTATACTGGGGTGATTCTTATCGCGTTCATACATATTCCGTGTGCGAAAAAGATGAGCTTTCATCCAGGTCTTATCTTTAGCCAGAGACTCTTCCCTGTACCCCATCCCGTGTGATTCTATGTTCGCCTCATCTATCACATACAATCCATATTTGTTGCACAGTTCATACCAGAGGCCTGGCTGGGGATAGTGAGAAGTCCTGACAGCATTCAGGTTATGTGCCTTCATGGTAAAAATATCCTTCAGCATGGTTGCCTTATCCATTACATGACCTGTAACATCATGGTGTTCATGCAGGTTTACTCCTTTAAGATATACATATTGTCCGTTAATCAGTAACGTGCTATTTTTGATTTCTACCGTACGGAATCCCACATCCTGCCTGATAACCTCCAGAATTTCGCCTGCATGTTTAAGGGTAATCACAAGTTCATACAGATTGGGATACTCTGCTGACCACTTTTTTACGGCTGGAATTTCTGCCATAAATTGCACATTCTGCTTCCCGTTGCTCAGCACTTTTGAAAATTCTTTTATCGGATTACCCTGGTCGTAAAGGACTGTTTCTAAAACAACAGGTCCGGTTTTTACCCCCAGGTTAATCACATCGACCCCCAGGGAAAAAACTCCGTTGGAATAGGTTTCATCCAATCTGGCAGTCACCGTAAAATCCTGCACCTGTTGCTGTTTTCTAACCAGTAGAAAAACATCGCGGGTAATACCGCTCATCCGCCAGAAATCCTGATCTTCCAGGTAGGAACCATCGCACCACCTGAAAATCTCAAAAGCGACTGAATTTTTTCCCGGCTTCAGGTACCGGGTAATGTTAAATTCAGCCGGAGTTTTACTGTCTTCACTATATCCAACATATTGCTCATTCACCCATACATTGATCATGGAAGATGCTGCTCCAACATGCAGGATGAACTCTTTTGATTCCCATCCGGGAGGAACATCAAAAGTACGTTTATAAGATCCCACAGGATTATAATGATCCTGAATTTTCGGAGGTGTCTTTTCATGGGGATATTGAATATTCACATAAATGGGATAGTCATAACCTTCCATTTCCCAATTGGACGGCACTTTTATCTCATCCCACTTCCGTGTGTCAAAATCGTCCTTGAAAAACCAGTAAGGACGCGATGAAGGATTTTGTGCCAAATGGAATTTCCACTTTCCATTTAAAGAAATAACCATGGGTGATTGCCATTTATCTTCAGTCCTTGCTTGCTCGAGACTGGCAAAGGGTATAAAACCGGCATGAGGCATCTGCCTGTTTTTTTCTGATACTCCGGGATCTTCCCAGGATGGCATTTCTGTTTCTTCCCAGGAAATTTCAGAATAATCAGTATAACGACTACATGATCCTGCACAAAAGATCATGAGAAATACCGGAAGTACGATCTTGAACCATTTCATAACAAACAATTTATAAAAGATTATCTATATTAGAAATGGCTAAGATAAAAAGAAAATACCTTTTAACGCAGGTTTTTAATACAGGATGACAACTAGTTCATATGTCAAAACAATTTCCTCACTTTTTCCTTCACATCCTTTGGATTGGGATCTATATCGAATACCAAATCCGGGGTCATGCAGAAATATGGATTAGCTGATTTAAATTTTTTCTCTCCACCGCCTGTAATATTCAGCATGAACACCTCCTCTTTATTGATGGTATTCTTTTTCACTGCTTCTATAAGCGTGGCAGTTGCTATTGCAGCTGCGGGGTGAATATCGATTCCTTCGGTTTGTTCAAAAAGAGTTGCAGCAGCTCTGGCCTGTTCATTGGAAGCAACCAGCACATCACCGCAGGAGTCGGTCAATGCATCAAACAACCCACCACAAATGGAATAAGGAGGTTTCCGGTTCGACAACACTTTGGCATCAATTTCTTCGACCTGTTTTCGGGCAAAATTTTCATCAAATGGAAGCAGGTTACGTGATCCTGCTTTCCAGGCGTCAGCCAGTGGTATAAACGGAGCATTTTGCGAAACCATAATTTTCATTTTCCGTGTGCCGAAACGACCGTCAGCTAAAAGCCGAAGATTTGCCTCCCAGGCTGCAATGGCTCCTGTTCCGCTCCCAACTGCCTGGAAATAATAACCGGGAATTTCCCCGATAGCCATTACAGCTGACAAAACTGTGGTGGCCATACCATCCCGGCGGGCTACATTCTTAGCTCCTCCTTCAGGCAAAAATCCTTCCATACCCGCAACAATATTTGAAAGGGCAATAGCATCGAAATAGTCACTACCCGTCCGGCAACAAATCAGCTTCACACAGTCATTCAATGGTTTATCCAGCCACAAAGCATCCAGATTATCTTCAGGTACACAAAGAATCAGAGGAATATGATTTTCAGAACAAACCCGTGCAAAAGCCCGTGAAGTATTTCCGGCTGAAGCAACCACCAGAATCTTATCCATTTCCGAAGTCATCCGACCACATACCGAGTAAGCTTCAGTTTCTTTAAAACTACAGGTAGTCATCCCTGCACCCTTTTCCGGCCAATATCCGCTAAATGTGATCCACAGATTTTTCAACCCCAGTTCATGGGACAATCCTTCACTCTTATAGGTTACCGGCGCGGAAGAACCTTGTAATGTGCGTACAACAGGAAGCCAGTCGGCATACCGGTATAAACCCAACGAAGGATCCTTTACATCTATCTGTACCTGATCATAAAGTGCCCTGATCAGTGTAGGGGCATCTTCTCCAGGAGCATCCAAAGTCCAGGAGGTATCATCAAAAATCCTTCCCGTTTTTATCGATTGTAAACGATAGCCGGTCTTGGTAAAACAATTGTTCATGCTTTTTCTTTTCAGTGAATTCGCAAAAATAATAATTTGATGCCGTAAATAACAAAATGAAACGAGCATAACAAATTATTCCACAAAAAACAGGATTGAAAATACGCGAGTTCCATCTTATATCATGGGAAATAAACATCTTTAATATGAGGATACTGTTCAAAAGAAAAAAACACCTGATAATCATCCATAAAGTATATTATACTTTTATTTCCCATGTATCCATTACCCAAATAAAAGAATTTATATTAGATTTGGGAAAAAATTATTTAAAAAAACAAAGCTCCTGAAAAAAATTTTATGAAAATCTAAGGATTAAAAATCAATGAAATACAAATCCTTGTGAAGAAATAACTAACAATAATACGATAATTTATGAAAATCAATTTTTATACTAACAGCCTCCTCATCATGAGCTTTTTCATGATCAATTTGTTGTTGCATTCTCCCTCAAAGATTATAGCACAGGAGGTATTTAAAGGAAATGAAACCAAGGAGTTTATTTACGACATCCCTGATTCTCTTCATCAAAAAATTGAGCAAGCCATTCCGACAAAAGCAAGCGCAAATCCTTTTAAAAAAAGAAAATTACTGATCATTAACCTGAACCGATTAAATGGAAAGGAAAGGAAAGGACATCCGTCAATTCCTTATACAAATTTAGCCTTCAGGCTGATGGGTGAAAATACCGGTGCATGGGAAACCTCATTCAGCAACGATACAATGGTATTCAAACCTGAGCATCTTAAACAATTCGATGCCATTTGTTTCAACAATACTGCCGGTGTATTGTGTGATGATCCGAATTTAAGGCAAAGCCTGTTGGATTACGTTTTCAGTGGTGGTGGTTTTATTGGCATTCATGCAGCGGGAGCAACCTTCTGTCAATATCCTGTATATGATCAGTTTCCTGAGTTTGGAGAAATGCTCGGTGGATATGAAAACGGAGGCCATCCCTGGGGTCCTAAAGATACGATAACCCTTCACGTGGAAGAACCTCTTCATCCGGTTAATGCTGCATTTGACGGCAGAGGATTTGACGCCAGTGATGAAGTTTTTCAGTTTTCTAATCCTTATACCAGGGATAAACTGAGAATACTACTCACCATTGATACGGAAAAAACCGATATGAGTCCTGACAGGCGAATTTTACCTGAACGCAGAGCTGATGGAGATATTGCCATCAGCTGGGTAAGACGATATGGAAGGGGCAGGGTCTTTTATACCTCTTTCGGGCACAACCCACACCTGAGCTGGAATCCTAAAATCGTTCAACACTATTTCGATGGCATACAATTCGCTCTGGGTGATCTGGATGCTCCAACAATACCAAGCGGCAGATTAACTCCAGCATTAAAAACTCAGGAAAAACTCGGCTGGAAGCTGGGAATTGAAGCCTATACCTTCAAAGACAACACCCTGTTCGAAACTATCGACAAAACAGTTGAACTGGGTATCCAGTATGTTGGCGGTCTGAATGTGCAAAAAGTCAGTGCCGGTATTCCGAAAAATTTTGACTACAATCTCTCCGATGAGGAGCTGCTCCAGATCAGA
>Ga0172382_10002562_pt1 | contig 30104 bp, 32 predicted proteins | sample Leawel138RmetaG_FD_122245 | JGI IMG/M metagenome (GOLD analysis project Ga0172382, IMG submission 122245) | Leachate microbial communities from a municipal landfill in Southern Ontario, Canada - Leachate well 138R metaG | ecosystem: Engineered > Solid waste > Landfill > Unclassified | place...
CCATCAGCCACCGCGCGAGGTACTGGCTCTCGCGCGGGGCGATAAAAGCGCACTCAGCGCTGAGCGCCCACCGTGATGTCGATGCTGCCCACGACTGCGATTCCACCCTCAAGGCGATCGCCGACTTTCACCGGCCCCACGCCGGCGGGAGTGCCGGTATAGATCAGGTCGCCGGCCTCGAGGGCGAAATAGCGCGACAGGTGGGCGATCACTTCGGGCACGCTCCAGATCTGCGAGGAAAGATCGCCCTGCTGGCGACGCTCGCCGTTGACGTCGAGCCAGATCTCGCCGGCAGCCGGGTGACCGCTGCGGCTTGCGGGCACGATCTCGGAGCACGGCGCTGCGGCGTCGAAGGCCTTGCCGATTTCCCACGGACGGCCCGCTTTCTTGGCCGCACCCTGCAGATCGCGCCGCGTCATGTCTAGACCGACACCGTAGCCGAACACGTGTTCGAGCGCGTCTTCGGCTGCAATGTTGCGACCACCGCAGCCGATGGCAACCACGAGTTCGATCTCGTGATGAACATCGCTTGATTCGCTCGGATAGGGAAACACACTGCCCGAAGCGATCAGGCTGTCCGGATGCTTGGTAAAGAAGAACGGCGGTTCGCGATCGGGATCGTGGCCCATTTCGCGCGCGTGGTCGGCGTAGTTGCGACCCACGCAATACACACGGCGCACCGGAAAGCGCTGCGCGCTGCCGCTTACTGCGACACTGGGCACGGCCGGGGCAAAGACATACTGCTCGTTTTTATCGGATGACACGTCGGGAATCTCCTTGTTATGTGTGGCGCGAATGGATGCGATTGTGTTTCAGGGCGCGCTCGGGCATCGAACGGGGCTCAGCTCGTGGCGAAGAGCTTGCTCATGTCGGCGAATGCCTTGAACTCGAGCGCATTGCCACAGGGGTCGAGGAAGAACATCGTCGCCTGCTCGCCGGGCTGACCCTTGAAGCGGATGTGCGGCTCGATCACGAAGCTGACGCCCGCGGCCGACAGGCGGTCGGCCAGAGCCTGCCAGCTGGCCATGTCCAGCACCACGCCGAAGTGGCGCACCGGCACGTTGTCGCCATCGACCGCACTGGTCTGGCGGTGTCCGGCCTCGTCGGGTGACAGGTGCGCCACGATCTGGTGACCGTGAAAATTGAAATCGACCCAGCTGTCGGAGCTGCGCCCTTCGGGGCAGCCAAGCAGGTCGCCATAGAAGGCACGTGCCTGTTCCAGGCTGGTCACCGGAAAGGCAAGGTGAAACGGGGCTAGGGATGTCATCGGCGGATCCTTGAGCGCGGGGTGGATACGATACGTGGTGCGGACCGGTGCGGATTGCGCCCCGGACTCGCCCTTGCGGAAGTCTATCCGTGTATCGGTTCGGCCAGCACACCCTGCGCGAGGAATTTGAATCCGGCAGCTGCCGGCCACAGCGGTCGAAGACGATGGCCCGCACCTGAAGCCGTTTCTCGCCGCCTGACGGGAACGCCAGGGCGATTCGCCGCTGCAGACGGGCAACCGGATGACGACAAAGATGTCGTCAGTGCAAACGGGACGCGAAAAACGCTGTCAGACTTGAAACCTCACGGATTCAAGAGTGCCTGCCATGTCCATCTCGCCTTTCATTGCCGCGCACGACAACAACCCCGACTGGCGCACCGCGCTCAATCACTGTCTGGAACAGCTGACCCGCGCTGCGAAAACAAGCGCAGGCGCCGAGCCGGTAGCCGAATACACGCTGGGCTGGTGCTATCTGACCGATCCCTTTGCCGATGCGGCAGAGGCGATTCTCGCCGAACTCAGGCAGCACCTGCCCGGCGTGAGCTGGGTGGGCACGGTCGGGATCGGCATCGCTGCCAGTGGCGTCGAGTACATCGACGAGCCCGCCATTGCCCTGATGCTCGCTCCCTTGCCGCGCGCCTCCTTCAGGCTGTTCTCGGGGCGCCAGCCCTTGCCGATGACGCCGGAAACTGGCGAGTTCAACGCACACACCGCGCTGGTGCATGCCGACGGCACGACGCCCGACCTGCAGGAATTGCTGCCCGAGCTGGCCGCGCGGACTGCGACCGGATACCTCTTCGGCGGGCTGTCTTCGGCGCGCACCCATACCTTGCAGATTGCCGACGCAGTGCTTACCGGCGGCCTGTCGGGCGTCGCCTTTGCCGAGGAAGTCGGCCTGGTGTCGCGGGTGACCCAGGGCTGCCAGCCCATGGGGCCGGCACGGCGGGTAACTCGCGCCGAGGACAATACGGTGCTCACCCTCGACGGCAAACCGGCCCTCGCCTGCGTGCTGGAAGACATGGGACTGGCGAACGATCTTGCCGTCGAGGAAATGGCCGAAGCCTTGTCCTCGACCCTGGTCGGCCTGTGCCGCAACACCGATGACCAGGCCTCGACACCGGCCCGCTTCGGTCCGGACACCTTGGTGCGCCACATCGTCGGGCTCGACCCCCGCGCCCGCGTGCTGGCCATCGGCGACGCAGTCGAACCGGGTTCGCAGCTCACCTTCTGCCGCCGCGACCCCGACGCCGCACTGCTGGACGTGCGACGCATTGCGACTGAAATCAGGAATGAGCTCGGCACGAGCACGCAGCGCGCCGTGGGCGCCATCTATGTCAGTTGTATCGGCAGGGGCGGCCCTCACTTCGGTGCGAAAAACGCCGAGCTGCAGGCCATCCACGACGTACTTGGCGAGCTGCCGCTGGCTGGCTTCTTTGCCAACGGCGAGATCGCGCGCGACCGTCTGTATGGCTACACCGGGGTGCTGACCGTGTTTACCACGCCAGCCTGACTCAACGCCGGCGCACGTACAGCCAGCCAAGACCGCCCGCGAGCAGAATCAGGAGAGCGATCCTGCCCTCGTGCTGCCGTGCTTCGTCGAGCAGGTTCAACAATGCCAGCCCGAAGACGTAGCCCAGTCCGGTAAACAGCGATGCCCACACCAGCGCGGCGAGCAGGTTGAGCACCAGGAATTCGGCCAGCGGTACGCGTGCAATCCCCAGTGCCACTGGTCCCGCGACGCGCAGTCCGTAGGAAAAACGCAGCGCAAAGATCAGCCACCGACGGTGGCCAAGCAAACGCGGGCGCAGTTTTTCGACTTTTTCCGCAACCGCGGGGAAGCGCTCCAGCACGCGCTCACCACGCCAGCGACCGAGCAGATACCAAGTCTGATCCACGAGCGCGTTCACCGCCGCCGCGAACAGCGTGACACTCCACCATGAAGCGTGACCCTGGTGCGCTGCGTAGCCGGCGAGGACGACGACCGTCTCCCCCTCGAACAGCCCCCCGAGCAGGATGGCCAGATAGATATGGGTTTGCAGCAGCAGGGCGAGATCAGGCATTCACACTCGATTCCGGAAACTCAGTGTCAAACAGGGGCGGATTGCCGGACTGACATGGTGGCGCAGGTTCGACTGCGATAAGCTCTGGCACATTCAACCCGCCCCATCCGCAAGCGCTGCGACACCGCCCGTCCAGGCATTCTGCCCCCAATGCACCGCGCCAGGTGAGCCCCCTGAAGGAAAATCCATGGAGTTCGACCCACGCCAGTTCGCTCCCGCCATCGAGCGCAATCGCCACCTCATCCTGCCCATCCTGCAACGTGTGTTGCCCTCCGTGGGCACGGTGCTGGAGATCGGCAGCGGCACCGGCGAACATGCGGTGTACTTCGCCCAGGCACTGTCGGGCCTGAACTGGCAACCGAGTGACACGAATCCTTCGGCGCTCGCGTCGATCGCGGCATGGATCGAACATGCTGGCGCAAGAAACGTCGCCGCACCGCTCGCGCTCGACGTCCGTGCGCCGGAGTGGCCGCTCGCCCGGGTCGACGCCCTGGTGTGCATCAATGTGATCCACTACTCGCCATGGGCAAGCACACCGGCCTTGCTCGCGGGCGCGGCACGGGTGCTGCCGGCGGACGGCATCGTGTATTTATACGGGCCCTATCGACGCGCAGGACGACACACGGCGCCAAGCAACGAGGCGTTTGACGCCTGGCTCAAGTGTCGAGACCCGGATTTTGGTGTACGGGATATTGAAGCGGTCGAGGCAGAAGCAGCCGCTTGCGGGCTGCGCCTCGATGAAGTCATTGCGATGCCGGCAAACAATTTCAGCCTGGTGTTGAGACGCCAGCGCGCAGGCTGAAGCACGCGCCAAATCCGGGGGACGCTGCCCTGCCCCCCGGAAACGCACTTAGAACCTGAGCCCTCAGGCCTTGGGCATACGCCCCATCAGGTAGAACTGCTCGTTGGGCGGCGTACCGGTGAGGTGCACCAGGCGGTTGCTCATGCTGAAAAACGCAGTGATCGCGCCGATGTCCCAGATGGCCTCGTCGTCAAAGCCGTGTTCGCGCAGCGCGTCCATGTCGGCCGCTTCGATTGCGCCACCTCGGGTCGACAGCTTGACCGCGAAATCGAGCATCGCGCGCTGACGCGGGGTGATCTCGGCCTTGCGGTAGTTGGTCGCCAGCTGGTCGGCGACACGCGGGTTCTTGGCACGGATGCGCAACACCGCGCCGTGCGCCACGACGCAGTACAGACACTCGCCCACGCCCGAGGTGGCCACCACGATCATCTCGCGCTCGGCTTTGGACAGACCAACATCCTTCTCCATCAAGGCGTCGTGATAGTCGAAAAAGGCGCGAAACTCGGCCGGACGGTGGGCCAGCATCAGAAACACGTTGGGAATGAAACCAGCCTTCTCCTGCACTGCCAGCATCCTGTTGCGGACGTCCTCGGGCAGATCGCTAAGCTCGGGAACGGAAAAACGGCTGATGGAACGATCGGTCATGCGGGTCTCCTCACGAAAAACATGCCTGTTTGTTATAGGCGACAAAAAATCAGCGAACTGGCGCTGCGGTGGCCGCTCACACTGACCCGGCCACCGTCGCCGTAATTAACGCTTGATCAGCGATTTACATCGACGACGACGCGACCACGGATCTTGCCGTCGAGCAGGTCCGAAGCGGCCGGGATGGCATCCGACAGCGCGATCTCATGGGTGATGAGGTCGAGCTTGCTGACGTCGAGATCACGCGCCAGGCGGGCCCAGGCTTCAAGGCGATCGGCGCGCGGGCACATCACGCTGTCGACACCGGCAAGGGTGACGCCGCGCAGGATGAAGGGGGCGACAGTGGCGGGGAAGTCCATGCCCTGGGCGAGGCCGCAGGCGGTGACCACGCCACGATAGCGGGTGCTGGCGCAGACGTTGGCCAGGGTGTGGCTGCCGACGGTGTCGACCGCACCGGCCCAGCGCTCTTTCGCCAGCGGACGGCCGGCAGCCGAAAACTGCGCGCGGTCGATGATCTCTGCGGCACCGAGCGACTTGAGGTAATCCGCTTCCTGCGGGCGTCCGGTCGAGGCCACAACGGTGTAGCCGAGCTTGGCCAGCAGGGCAACGGCAACGCTGCCCACGCCGCCATTGGCGCCCGTCACCAGAATCTCGCCCTTGTCGGGCGTCACGCCGTGACGCTCGAGCGCCATCACGCACAGCATGGCGGTGTAGCCGGCGGTGCCGATGGCCATCGCCTGCTTCGGCGTAAAGGCCTTGGGCAGCGGCACCAGCCATTCGCCCTTGAGCTTCGCCTTCTGCGCCAGCCCGCCCCAATGTCCTTCACCCACGCCCCAGCCATTGAGCACCACGGCGTCGCCTGCGGCGATGCCTGCATGGCTGCTCGACTCGACCGTGCCGACCAGGTCGATACCCGGCACCAGCGGAAACTTGCGCACAACCGGGCCCTTGCCGGTGATCGCGAGACCGTCCTTGTAGTTCAGTGTGCTGAACTGGACGTTAACGGTCACGTCGCCCTCGGGCAGCTGTGCCTCGTCGATGTCGCTCAGCGTGGCGCGGTAACCGGCGTCGTCCTTCTCGATCAGAATGCCCTTGAACATGTGTTGCTCCTCCTGTGGGTGTACTTATGCACCACGCGGCAAAGCCGCGAGGAAACCTTGATAAAAACGATCCAGTGGATCGGCATTGCGCACCAGCTTGGCTCTCAACACGGCACCTTCCCAGCCGATCCAGAAAAACTCGGCAAGTGCCGCCGGATTGGCGTCCGGCGCGAGCTCGCCGCATTGGCGCGCCGCCTCGAGACAGTCCGCAAGACGGCGCTGCCAGTCACAGAACACGGATTCGAGCTGCACCCGGTAGCTCTCGTTGAGCGCGCCCAGCTCCTGCCCCAGGTTGCCGATCAGACAGCCGCGACGAAACTCGAAGCGCGACATCCCCGCCTTGGCATCCGCCACGAAGGCGGACAGACGGTCGAGCGGCGGCGTGTCTTCGTCCAGCAGCCAGCGATCCAGCTTGCGCGCAAAGTAATTCGCGTATTGCTCGATGACGGCCGCACCGAACTCTTCCTTGCTGCTGAAGTAGTAATAGAAAGACCCCTTCGGCACCCCTGCCCGCTTCAGCACCAGATCGATACCGGTGCTGGCAAAGCCATGCTCGGTCAGGATCTCGGTGCCAGCGCGCATCAACACCTCGCGGGTATGGTCTCGCCCACCCTCCTGGCGTGGAGGGCGGCCGCGTCGGCGAACAACAGTAGCGTCAGTCATGGCTTTATTATTAGACCGGTCAGTTAATAAATCAACAAATATTTTTCAGGCTGCCTGACCTGCCTGCCGGCAAGTCAGCCATCACCCCGCGCCGGAGCGCCCTAGCGACTGCCCCAGATCTTCTCCAACTGCGCATCACGGCCGCAACCACGCCGGTAGTAGTTGTAGCGCAGCGGGTTCTTCTTGTAGTAGTCCTGATGGTATTCCTCGGCCGGATAGAACGCGGAGGCCGCGACGATCTCGGTATGGATGCGCGGCACCTTGCCGCTCTTGAGCAAGGCATCGCGGCTGGCTTCTGCCACTTTGCGCTCGGACTCGTTCTGCCAGTAGATGCCCGAGCGGTACTGCGAACCGACGTCACAGAACTGACGGTTCTTCGCAGTGGGGTCGATGGTGTGCCAGAAGTACTCGACCAGCTGCGGATAGCTGACCCGGGCCGGGTCGTAGACCACGCGCACGGCCTCCGTATGACCGGTGCCGCCCGCACTCACCTGCTCATAAGTCGGGCTGGCCTGCTTGCCGCCCGTATAGCCTGATTCCGCAGAGATGACCCCGGGCAGTTTCTCGAAATCGGATTCGGTGCACCAGAAACAACCACCGGCGAAGATCGCGCTTGCAGTCGCTGCAGCCCCCGCCTCCGGACTCGGGGCACTGCCACCCTCTGCGGCAAAACCCATGAATGCCGCGCCGCTTCCGATCAGCACTGCCGTCAGCGCAAGGGCTGCTGTATTCCGCTTCATTGATGTCATTCCTTGAGTGGATTCGTGGGTACCAACCCCGGCGCTCACTGCGCGCGCGACGGGCCTGTGGCGGCACCCGCGCCCGACGCCGCAGCGCCAGTGTCAGGGTCGATTGCAGCTGTGTTCATTAACGCATCGAACTCGGCCCGACCGAGATAATCGAGATCCCAGTGCGAGGTGTGGGCAAGCTTCACCTCGTCCTGAATTATCCGGAACTTGCGCAATTTTGCCGGCATGTCCATGGCAGCACTCCTTGGTGAACTGGCAAGGTTCCGACCCGCCCAACAGGGCAATCGTTCCGTTCCTGCAGAGAATCCAGCCTCGCATCAATGTGCGTTGCGTGGTGTCAGCGTTCACATCCTTTTTCCGTTGCCGGCCTTAGAGTCGACGCATTGATGACCCGCCACGATTACCCTGCGATGCGAGCTTGCTTCCGAATGCTGACTGCGACTGTGCTGCTGCTCTGCGCCTTGCCGGGCGTGGCGGGCAGCGACGCGCCCGCATGGACCGATGAGCCGCCGGTGCTGGCACGCATGCTTGAGGACGGGTATCGCGCCGAGCGCAGTCACATGACCGGCCTGGCGGCAGCCAGCTACTGCACTGCAGCACGCTACGGCAGCATCGAAGCACAGTTTCTGCTCGGTCGCCTGCTGCTGAAGAACCGCAGGCTTGCCGACCAGCCTGACAATGCGGTCAATCTGCTGGCACTGGCCGCACGTCAGGGTCACGAGGGCGCACAGGTCTTGCTCGCCTCGGGTCTATCCTCGCCTGCTGCCATCGGCAACGACCTGCCGGAATGTCTCTATTCGGGCGCGCCGGGTGCGCTCGCCGACTCCGGGGCGGCGGTCCCTTTCGAAGTGGTCGAACGCTTCGTCTCCTCGTTGTCGGTCGAACGCCGCCGTCATGCGCGTCTGATCCAGCGCCTGGCGCCGCGTTACGACGTCGATCCGCGCCTGGCACTGGCTATCGTGCGCACCGAATCCAACTTCAATGCCGACGCCCGTTCGCCCAAGAATGCGCAAGGGCTGATGCAGCTGATTCCCGACACTGCCGAACGCTTTGGCGTGCGCAATATCATGGACCCGGAACAGAACGTGCGCGGCGGCCTCGCCTACCTGCGCTGGCTGCTGCAGCGCTTCGAAGGTGATGTGCTGATGACGGCGGCCGCCTACAACGCCGGGGAAGGCGCGGTCGAGCGTTATGGCGGCGTACCGCCGTATGACGAGACCCGGGAATATGTGCGCCGCATCATGGCTTTCTATCGCGCATCGCAGCACGAGTACCCCGTCATCCGCGCGCTGGCCTCAGTGCACGCACAGAAAAGCTGAGCGCCAGCAGGCCGGGAGCGTCATGCCACCCGCCTCCACCGGCAGCGTGCGGTTTCGGCTTGCATTCCGCCGTCGTGCGAGCGATATTTGCGTCCTCTCCAGTCAGATCGACCACCATGCGCATGGATCCACCGCTGGATAAATCGGGAGAGGACCTGTCAGGCCAACATGCAACGGCCTGCTTGCAGCCGACTGCAGATTTCATGCTGGCAGAAGGTATCGACGGCTGCCCGATTCCGATGTTCGTCCTTGATTGCAACCATGTCGTTGCGCACTGGAACCGCGCCCTCGCAGCCCTGTCCGGCCTGCCCCCGGAGCGCCAGATCGGCACTCACCGCCAATGGGAGGCCTTCTACCCCAGCGCACGCCCGACGCTGGCCGACCTGGTGCTCGACGGCGCACTCGAAGACAAGGTCGACCAGTTCTATCAGGAAAAATCCCGCCGCTCAGCACTGATGCCCGGCGCATTCGAGGCCGAAGACTTCTTCCCCTCCATTGGGGACGGGGGCCGCTGGCTGTTCTTCACCGCCGCCCCGCTGCGCGACGCCAGCGGCGAAGTCGTCGGCGTGATCGAGACCCTGCAGGACGTCACCGAACAGAAGCGTGCCGAGCAGGCCTTGCGCGAAAACGAAGCGCGCTATCGCATGTTGAGCATCACCGACGAGCTCACCGGTCTGTTCAATGCCCGCCATTTTTTCGCCCGTCTCGCGGCCGAATGCGAACGGGCAACCCGTTACGCCCAACCGCTGTCGATGCTGCTGCTCGATGCCGACAACTTCAAGCAAGTCAATGACACGTACGGGCATCTTGAAGGCGATTGCGTACTGCAGACGCTGGCACGGGTGATCATGGACAGCACCCGCGGCGCCGACGGCAGCTTCCGTTACGGAGGTGAGGAATTCGCCCTGCTGCTGCCAGGCACCGGACAGGACGAAGCTGAACGACTCGCCCGTCGTCTGTGTTCAGCCTTCGCCGACACGGCCGTGGTGCTGTCGTCAGGCATCGTGATCCATTGCACCATCAGTATCGGTATCTCCCAGTTTCAGCCTGGCGAAAAGCCGGCCGCTTTCATGCACCGCGCAGATCAGGGCATCTATGAGGCCAAGAACAGAGGGCGCAACTGTGTTGTCGCCGTTTCTGCAGATGCGCAACCCTGAAGCCGGCACAACACAGCGCAGCCGACGCAAGCCCACCTGGCGTGTCCTGTGCTATGGCCTCGTTGAGGCATGGGTGATAAAATGTGGCCTGTTTATAGGGTTTTTGCCCTGATGCCTGTCAAGACGCGGCCTTCCGTGCGATGTTTTATGGCAGGCAGGCGGCCTGAGAGGCTGCCTGGGGTCCGAACACGCTTTCAGTGGAACCGCTTCTGAGGCGGTTTTTTTGTGAGCAGAAAACCGTTTTCAACTTTTTGCTTTGCCTCGCGCCAGTCAAAGGATCCAGCATGTCGGAACATCGCGCCCAGAACGCCGCTCAGCGGCCCTCCCGCCTCGCCCTGCCGGTTATCGCCGTCGCTGCAGCCGTGCTGCTCGCGGGTTGTGGCCAGCAGAACAAGGTTGATCCGGAACTTACCGCGACGCTTATCGAGCCTGTTGCCAAGCTCGAGGTCAAGGTTTCCAAAGTCGCACCGGGCAGCCGCACCGGCGAACAGATCTACAAGGCCATCTGTGCCAGCTGCCACGACTCCGGCGCGCTGGGCTCACCCAAGACCGGTGACGCCGGTGCCTGGGCGCCCCGTATCGCGCTGGGCTTCGATGGCCTGACCAGCTCGGCCATCACCGGCAAGAACAGCATGCCCGCACGCGGCGGCGCAAGCGACCTGACCGACACCGAAGTGAAGCGCGCAGTCGCCTTCCTGGTGAACCAGGCAGGCGCAAACTTCACCGAGCCGCCGCTCGAGCAATAATCGGGGCCTGGTCCCGGAATGCAGAAGGGCAGCCGCTGGCTGCCCTTTTTTACACCCGCCAGCCGCCCCGACAGGCCTGGCGCAGCGTCGTCAGGCGCCGGGCTTGCTGCGCGCTTCGAGCATTGCCATCAGGTTGGCCGCACGTGCGCGCCCTTCCTCGTTCGACACCGGGCCGCTCTTCTTGCGGTCGTTGATACGGATGTCGCCCCCCATCTCGGCAATGAATCGCGAGGGCTCGCACACGCGCACCTCCTTGCCCGCCTTGCGCCGTTCGCACCAGGTGATGTTGAGGCTGCGCTGCGCACGGGTGATGCCGACGTACATCAGGCGCCGCTCCTCTTCGACCTTGTCCTCGTCGATGCTGCTCTGGTGTGGCAGAAAACCCTCTTCGACGCCGATCAGGAACACGTGCGGAAACTCCAGCCCCTTGGAAGCGTGCAGGGTCGCGAGCTGCACGCCGTCATAGTCGGGATCTTCCTTGTCCAGCATCGAGATCAGCGCGATGGTCTGGGTCAGCTCGATCAGGTTTTTGCCGTCTTCCGCACCCTTGCGTCCGAGCCAATCGACGAAATCGCGCACATTGCTCCATTTGGTCTCGGCCTCGCGCGTCGTGCAGTGCTCGAACAGCCAGGCCTCGTAACTGATCGCAGTGAGGAGGTCCTCGAGCAGCTGCGCTGCCGGCTCACGCGTCGCGCGGTACTGCATGCGGTTGATGAAGCCGGCGAACTGCTGCACGCCTTCGAGCTGCTTGGGGTTCAGGTGCTGCGCCGCGCCTTCCTCGAACACCGCGGCGAACAGGCTGATGTGACGGTGCCCCGCGTAATTGCCCAGCGCTTCGATCGTTGCCGCCCCTACGCCGCGCCGGGGCACGGTAATCGCGCGAATGAAGGCAAGATCGTCGTCCTCGTTCATCAGCAGACGCAGATAGGAGATCAGATCGCGGATCTCGGGTTTGTCGAAAAAGCTCTGCCCGCCTGAAATCACGTAGGGGATGTGCTGGTTGCGCAACTGCTGCTCGATGATCCGCGCCTGATGGTTACCGCGGTACAGGATCGCGTAGTCCTTGAAGCGGGTGCGGTTCTCGAACTTGTGCGCGGTGATCTTCATCGCCACGGTTTCGGCTTCACGATCGGGGTCGGGGCAGTTGGTGACCACGATCTGGTCACCAATGCCGTGCTCGGACCACAAGCGCTTCTCGAACAGCTTTTCGTTATTTGCGATCACCGAGTTGGCCGCTTCGAGGATACGGCGCGACGAGCGGTAGTTCTGCTCAAGCTTGATCACCTTCAGCTTCGGATAATCAACCTGCAGCAAGCGCAGGTTCTCCACGTCGGCACCGCGCCAGGCATAGATGGCCTGATCGTCGTCGCCCACCGCGGTGAACGCGCCGCGCACACCGGAGAGCAGACGCAACAGGCGGTACTGCGCACGGTTGGTGTCCTGATACTCGTCCACGAGCAGGTAGCGCAGCCGGTTCTGCCAGCGCTCGCGCACCTCGGGGTTCTCGTCGAACAGCCGTACCGGCAGCGAAATCAGGTCGTCGAAATCGACCGCCTGATAGGCGCGCAGCGTGCGTTCGTACTCCTTGTACAGCAGCGCCGCAGTGGAGGCGATCTCGTTGTCGGCCAGTTGCGCGGCCTCCTCCGGCGTGATCATCGCGTTCTTCCACGACGAGATCTGCCACTGCATCTGCTTGGCGATCCCCTTGTCGTTGTCGCCGGACACGTCAGAGACGATCTGTACGGTATCCGATGAATCGAGAATGGAAAACTGCGGTTTGAGCCCGCAATGTGCCGCTTCCTGGCGGATGATCCGCACTCCGAGCGCGTGGAAGGTGCACACCGTGAGACCGCCCGGCACGCGCCCGCCCATCAGGTGAGCGACGCGCTCCTGCATCTCCCTGGCCGCCTTGTTGGTAAAGGTAATGGCCGCGATATTCTTCGCGCTGATCCCGCACTCGTTGATCAGGTGCGCGATCTTCTGCGTGATGACCCGCGTCTTGCCGCTGCCCGCACCGGCAAGTACGAGGCAGGGGCCGTCCAGATAGCGGATGGCTTCACGTTGGGGGGCATTGAGGAGGGCTGACATCTGCGGGGACCGGAAAAGCAATGCCGCCCGGACAGGCGGCATCGTTGAAGTGTACCCCAAGCCTCGACCGCGCGCTGCCGGCGCGATCGGGCGGGCGGATCAGAGTGCGCCGAAGATCTTCTTCGCCAGACTGCCAGCCGCGCCGACGGGGTCCTTGCGGATCGCGCGCTCTTCCTCGGCGATCATCAGGTACAGACCATCGAGCGCCTTGCGCGTCACGTAGTTCTCGATCTGGGCATCCTCACCTTTCACCAGACCGATGCCGGCCGCCTGCCCTGCCAGCTTGTTGTACTGACCGGACAGCGCGAGCTTGTCGGTGCTCTTCTTGACCGCGGGCAGAAACAGCTTGGTCAGCTGGTCCTGGGTCTTTTCGCGGAAGTAGTTGGTCACCGAATCGTCACCACCCGTCAGGATGTTCTTGGCGTCGGTGACGCTCATCTGCTTCACCGCATTCGCCAGCAGTGTCTTCGCCTCCGGTACGGCGGCTTCGGCGGCGCGGTTCATCGTGGTCACGAGCTGGTCGAGATCCTTCCCACGGCCGGTCATCCGGATCAACGGTTCGGCCTGGGCCAGCCCGTCGGGCAGCGGAATCCTGACCTTGTCATTGTCGAGAAAGCCACCGCTACGACCAAGCAGTTCGACTGCGCGGGTGGCGCCCTGGCTCAGGGCCTCTTTCAGGCCCCCCGACGCTTCGCTGTCGGTAAACGCGGCCAGTCCGCCGCCAGCCCACACCGGTGCGCTGATGACAAGAAAGGCGAAAGCTCTCAGAATGGAACGCATGGCATCCTCCAGAAGTTCAAGCGCGTAGTATGAAGCACGGGATCATTACCGCAATTGCGGTTTTCATCTCCGGCCTCTGCAGGGTCACGGTCTGGGCGCATCAACGGTTGGCACCCGGGATGTGGTTTTCGACCTTGCAAGGCGCGCACGAGCCATTTTCCCACCCCGACACCCACGCCCCGGCAATCGCCCCCAAAACACCTGTTCGTGCGAAAGTCCTTTCCGATCACAGCGGCCTGGGCTTGAAGGCGGGGCTCAATGTCAGCCGCGAGAGTGCACCCGGTTTCGTTCTCGTACTCGACATCGGGCATTTTCACGCCGCACCCGCGTGGGTTCGGCAAATCCACATGAGAGCGGTTTCCGCGCGAGCCTGCATTGATGTATTTTTGCCGCGCATGCAAACCAATCGCCCCCTGCGCTATCCAACAGCCTGACCGGCCTGCTGACAGCGGCCCAAACTGACCGGACAACATGCTCAAAAAGACCATCCCGCTGCTGCTCACACTCATTCTCGTTACTGCCGCTCACGCCCAGGAGCGTCGCAACGTGAGCGGCTGCGACATCCGGCGCGGCACCTTGTGCACCAGCCTGAACCTGAACGGCGCGGATCTGGCCGGCGTCAATCTGAGGAATTCGCAGTTCACCCGCAGCAGCCTTGCCGGCGCAAACCTGCGCGGTGCAAACTTGGGGGAAGCCAACTTTTCCTACACCGATCTGCGCGGCGCAGACCTGCGTGAGGCATTGATGTCGCGCATCAACCTGAAAGGTGCGCAGCTGAACGAGGCCAGACTTGGCGGCGCCGATTTGCAGGACGCAACGTTTCAGAACGCGGATCTGACCGGCGCCGATCTCTCCAGCACGATCCTCACCGGGGCGGATTTCACCAACGCCAGGCTGGGCGGCGCACAGTTGCAGAATGCGGACATGCAGCGCGCCAACCTGCGTGCGGCAAACCTGAAAGGCGCCTCGCTTGTCGGTGCCAATCTTCAGGGCGTCAATTTCAACCGGGCATCGCTCATTGATGCGGACCTGACCGGCGCCAAGCTTGGCGGCGCCATCTTTCTCGGCACGCAGACCGAAGGCTGCATTGGCTGCCCCAACTGAAGGCATGCAGCTTCGGGAGAAAGCGCCAGGGCTATCAACCGCATCACCCCGAACCGCTCAACCCACGCCTTACCTGAGCGCGAACTCGAACGTACTCACCACCCGCAGGCGCTTGCCGATGGTGCTGGACGAATCCATGTCGCTTCCATCGTCATCGAGTACCCGGATAACACCCTGGTTGGCATTCTTGAGCGGCCCGAGCGTAGCCCCTGCATCTGCCGCGAACTTCTTCGCCTGTTCGCGGGCGCTGAGTGTCGCCTCCTCCAGCAGTTGCGGCTTGACGTCGTTGAAGCCGCGCAACTGAAAGCGCGGGCCACTGAAGCCCGCGTTACTGCCGGCTAACTGGACACCCGCCTGGATCAGCGGATCGACCTGATTTGCCGCCTCTGCCACAAGGTCGACGCGGGTGGATTTCACAACCACCTGCCCCTGCCCGTTGAAGCGCAACGCAACGTCATTCCCGCCCCATTCCCGGGCGAGCAAATCCTGCACCTGAAGCGGCCGGACTTCGATCTCCTCGGCGGTAAAGCCCTGTTCGTGCAGGAAACCGAGCACCTTTTCGCGGTCGGCCGTCAGGGCCAGCTGGACCTGATCAAACTCGTTGCCTGCGCGCCGGAACCCGAGCGCCCACGATGCAAAGTCACTCTTCACATCGAGCTCTGCCAGCCCCTTTACCGTAACCGAACGGTCAGCGCTGCGAAACGCCTCCAGCCCCTTGCCGACCGACCAGCCAGCAAAGGCGAGCGCACCGGCCAGAAGCAGCGCGGGGAACACACCGACACGACCGTCCGCCATCGCCAGACTCCTTAAGCGACACCGGCGCCGTGCGCCTGCTGATCAGCCCAGTAGCTCGAACGCACCATCGGCCCACAGGCTGCATTGCGGAAACCCATCTTCAGGGCTTCGGTTTCGAACATCTTGAAGGTATCGGGATGGACGTAACGCAACACCGGCAGGTGACCGCCCGACGGTTGCAGGTACTGACCGATGGTCAGCATGTCAACGTCGTGCGCACGCAGGTCGCGCAGCACTTCGAGGATTTCGTCGTCGGTTTCACCCAGGCCAACCATCAGGCCGGACTTGGTCAGCACCTCGGGGTGACGTGCCTTGAACTGCTTGAGCAGCTCGAGCGAATAGGCATAGTCAGAGCCTGGGCGGGCCTGTTTGTACAGACGCGGCACGGTCTCGAGGTTGTGGTTCATGACGTCGGGCGGCGCCTGATCGAAGATGTCGAGCGCGATGTCCATGCGGCCGCGGAAGTCGGGCACCAGCACCTCGATGGAGGTCTTGGGCGACGCCTTGCGGGTCTCGCTGATGCACTCGACGAAGTGCTGTGCGCCACCGTCGCGCAGATCGTCGCGGTCAACGGAAGTGATCACCACGTAGTTGAGGCGCATCGCGGCAATCGTCTTGGCCAGATCAGCCGGTTCGTTTGCATTGAGCGGGTCGGGCCGACCATGACCGACGTCGCAGAACGGGCAGCGCCGGGTGCAGATGTCGCCCATGATCATGAAAGTCGCCGTGCCCTTGCCGAAACACTCATGGATGTTGGGGCAGGAGGCTTCCTCGCACACGGTGTGCAGCTTGTGCTCGCGCAGCGTGTCCTTGATCTCGTTGAAGCGCTCGGCCTCGATGCCGCCGCCGAGCTTGATGCGGATCCACTCGGGTTTCTTCAGCCGCTCGGCCGGCACGATCTTGATCGGGATACCGGCCGTCTTGTCAGCGCCACGCTGCTTGCGAACGGGGGTTTCCATGGTCTCTGTCTCTGATGTTGGTTTGAATTCATCGGGCGCATTGTGCCCTTCAGGGCACCGCACTCATGGCGGGGGCGTCCATGGCCTGGCGCGCGACCGGCGGCAGCAGGCGGTTCAGATTGGCAAGTACGCGCTCGCCCGCACCCGCGACGGTTTCGGACACGCCGAAGTCGCGCAGCTGCACGGTCTTGAGCCCTTCGTAACCACAGGGATTGATCCAGCTGAAGGGCGTGAGGTCCATATCAACGTTGAGGCTCAGTCCATGATAACTGCAGCCCTTGCGCACGCGCAGGCCAAGCGCCGCCACTTTGGCACCGTCGATATACACACCCGGCGCACCGTCCTTGCGCACGGCATTCAGACCGTATTCGGCCAGGGTATCGATGATCGCCTGCTCCATCAGCGACACCAGCTCGCGCACCTTGAGCCGGCGCCGGTGCAGGTCGAGCAGCAGATAGACCACCAACTGGCCGGGGCCGTGATAGGTGATCTGACCGCCACGGTCGATCTTGACCAGCGGAATGCCGGCATCCTTGCGCAGCAGATGCTCGGCAAGCCCGGCCTGCCCCAGGGTGTAGACCGGAGGATGCTCAAGCAGCCAGATTTCGTCCGGCGTGCCTTCATTGCGCCCGGCGGTGAACACCCGCATCGCCTCGAGTGCCGGTTCGTACTCGACAAGACCGAGGCGCTTGATGATCACAGCACCACCTTGACCATCGGGTGCGACGTGAGCTCGCGATACATCGAATCGACCTGCAACTGCGACACGGCGCGGAAGGTGCAGGTGATCGCGAGGTAGTTGCCCTTGCTCGAGGGCCGCATCTCGACCGTCGCCACATCGAAATCCGGCGCATGGGTGAGCACGACCCCGGTCACCGCCTGGGCGAACCCATCAACCCGCGCGCCCATGATCTTGATGGGAAAGTCACAGGGAAACTCGAGCAGGGTCTGTCTGGTTTCCTGCCTGTTCTGATCATCCACGACGCATCACCGTATTCTTGAAGTCCTGATACCACGCATGCATCTGCAGCCCCACCGGGCCCGGTGTCCCCCGACCGACAGCTTTGTCGTCGAGCCGGGTGATGGGCAGCACTTCCTTGGTCGACGACGTCATCCACAGCTCATCGGCATGGCGCACCTCGTTTTCGAGTATTTCACGCACTTCATGCCGCAGCCCGTGCCGGACGGCGAGTTCGAGCACCACATCGTAGGTGATGCCGGGCAGCATCAGATGACTCTTTGGCGGCGCCAGCATCACGCCGTCCTTCACCACGAAGATGTTCGACGCTGCACCTTCGGTCAGGAAGCCGTCGCGGAACAGGATGGTTTCGACGCATCCCTGATCGAGCGCGTGCTGACGCAGCAAACAGTTTGCGAGCAAGGCGACGGTCTTCAGGTCACAGCGCAACCAGCGGAAATCCGCCGCACTGACGCAGGCCACGCCCTCTTCGCGCTGGAAAGCCGGCGGGGTGACCAGCTGTTCGCTCAGCACGAACACCGTCGGGCGCACCACCTTCGGGAACGCATGATTGCGGATGTCGTCCGCCCCACGGGAGACCTGCAGGTACACCGACTGGTCTTCCCATGCGTTGCGGTCGATCACCTCGCGGATGATCGCCGCCCACTCATCGGGGTGGTGCGGATTGGGCAGGCGGATGGACGCCAGCGTGCTTTCGAGACGGGCGACATGCTCCTCCAGACGGAAGGGATGGCGCGAATACACCGGGATGACCTCGTAGGCACCATCGCCGAAGAGGAATCCGCGATCCATCGGCGACACCCGCGCTTCGTCGAGTGGCTGATACCGTCCGTTCAGATAACACAGGCTCACAACACCCTCCACCGCCCCTTGTCGCTCAGAGGCTCTTGATCCACAGCACCAGCGCGTCCCAGAAACGGCCAAAGAAACCGGCCACCGGCACGTCCTGCAGCGCCACTACAGGATATTCCCCCAGCACCTTGCCGTCGACACTGAGCTTGAGGGTGCCGATTTCCTGGCCCTTCTGCAGCGGCGCGAGCACTGGTTGCATGCTCTCGAGCGTAGCTTCGATCTTGTCGGCCTGACCCTTGGGCAGCGACAGCACGAAGTCGCTGGTGAAGCCGGCGGCGACTTCGTTCTCCTGGCCTTTCCACACACGGAACTGCGACAAGGCCTGATCGGCGGAATAGAGCTTCACCGTGTCGAAGAACTGGAAGCCGAAGTTGAGCAGCTTGAGCGACTCCTGCGCGCGCACGGTATCGGACGACGCACCGAGCACCACCGAAATCAGACGACGCGGACCGCGCAGGGCGGTCGATACCAGGCAGTAGCCGGCGGCGCTGGTATGGCCGGTCTTCATGCCGTCGACCGTACCGTCCATCCACAGCAGGCGGTTGCGGTTAGGCTGCTTGATGTTGTTGTAGGTGTATTCCTTCATCGAATACAGCCCGAAGTAGTCGGGGAAGTCGCGAATGATCGCCGATGCGAGCAGCGCCAGGTCGTTCGCCGTGGTGTACAGCGCGGGATCGGGCAGGCCGGTGGCATTGGTGAAGTTGGTGTTGGTCATCCCCAGACGCTTCGCTTCACGGTTCATCAACGCGGCGAAAGCCTCTTCGCTGCCGGCGATGAGCTCGGACAGAGCCACGCAGGCATCGTTTCCGGACTGCACGATGACGCCACGAATCAGCTCCTGCACCGTCACCGGCTTGTTGGGCTCGATGAACATCCGCGAACCTTCCTGGCGCCAGGCTTTCTCCGACACGTTAACAGGCTGCTCGGGGGTAATGCTGCCGGACTTGAGCGCCGAGAAGGTGAGATAGGCGGTCATCAGCTTGGTCAGCGATGCCGGCTCTATACGCATGTCCGGGTCATTGGCCGCCAGCACCTGACCGGTACCGTGGTCCACCAGCACCCAGGCGTTGGCCGCGAGTGCGGGTGCGGGAATGGTTTGTGCAACTGCAGCAAGGGAAAACAGCGAAAACAGGAAAGCAACTAAAAAACGCATCGGAAATGACCAGGTAATTTGAAGGACGGGCGACCCGAAATTATAGGACGCTGCCAGAGAGCTGACCAAGGCGGACAGTTTTTGTTTCAAGCTTGGCAAAAAAATCAGCGCACGACGACGAAGGGTTTCATTTTCAGCGTCGTTGCAATGCGGTCTGCCACCGACCGGGCCTCATCGACCGATGCGTAGGGACCGGCATGGAGACGGAAGCGGCTGCCGTCGGCGAACAGCTCAAGGCGTTCGGCAAATGTGCTCATCTGCTCTTCAATGGTGGCACGAAAGCCCTCGGCATTGTCGAAGGACGTGAAGGCGCCCAACTGCAGGAACACCCCTCTGTCGGCGGAAGACAGTGCTTGTACCGGTGTCGGTGGCGATGGTGCTAGCGCCGCCACCGGCTTGGCCACCAGCTGTGGCGGGTCGCGGTTGGTCATCGGCGGCACCGGATCGGCACTGGCGACCATTGGCAATTCGTCGGGCAGGATCTGCTCGACTTCGACTTCGGTACTGCCCTCGTTGAGATAACCGAGCTTGTAAGCGGCCGTATAGGACAGGTCCATCAGGCGGTCCTTGTGGAATGGACCACGATCATTGATCCGCACCACCACCGAGTTGCCGGTTGCCAGGCTGGTGACCCGCGCGTAGCTCGGGATCGGCAGCGTTGGATGCGCCGCGGTCATCGCATACATGTCGTAGGGCTCGCCGCTCGACGTAGGCTGGCCATGAAAGCGACGGCCATACCAGCTTGCCCGCCCGCGCTCGCGGTAGGGGCCAAGCGCGGTCAGGGGCACATAGTCCTGGCCAAAAACGGTATAAGGCCGGTTGGCAAAACGGTGCAGCGGTTCGAGCCGTGGCGTGGCATCAGGCACGGCCTCGAGGTTCGACGGCGGCGAGTCATGCGGGCCGTCATCCTTGTAGTAGCCGCCGCCACGCCCGGACTTTGACACAGTCTTCCCAGGGTCGGGCGTCTGTGCCTGCGAACCGGGCGATCGCACCGGCGTCTGGCCACAGCCCGACAGCACGAGGGTCGCCGCCGCCAGCAGTGTCGCAGTGAAGGGGCGCGGACGGGACATTGCCTCGCGCGCTGCTGCGCACGCAAATCTAATGCTGAGGATCATCGGATCAGCCTCTAATTCTTGTTCACCAGCCTACCGCGGTGAACGCTCATCAGGATACCCACTCCCAGACTCAGGGTCACCAGCGCAGTTCCCCCGTAACTGATGAAAGGCAAGGGCACGCCCACCACGGGCAGGATGCCGCTCACCATACCCATGTTCACGAAGGCATAGGTGAAGAAGATCATGGTCACCGCCCCGGCGAGCAGGCGCGTACCCAGCGTGGGCGCTCGCGCCGCAATCATGAAGCCGCGTGCAAACAGGGCAAGATAGATCAGCAGCAGGACGAGCGCACCGAGCAGGCCAAACTCTTCGGCGAGCACGGCAAAAATGAAGTCGGTATGGCGTTCGGGGAGGAAGGACAGATGGGTCTGGGTACCATCCATCCAGCCCTTGCCCATGACACCACCGGAACCGATGGCGATGGTGGACTGAATGATGTGGAAACCCTTGCCGAGCGGATCCTGCGTCGGATCGAGCAGGGTGCACACACGGTGCTTCTGGTAGTCACGCATCCCCACCCATTGCACATCGGGCTGACACAGTGTGTCGCCGAAGGCCACGATCGAGCCGATGGCGACGATGCCCACCACGGCAACCGGCACGATCAGCTTCCACGTCAGGCCGGCGAAGAAGATCACATAGAAGCCGGCCGCCGCCACCAGCAAGCTGGTGCCGAGGTCGGGCTGCTTGACGATGAGCCCGACCGGAACCGCCAGCAGCAGACCGGCCAGGATGAATTCGCGCCAGCCGATGCGCCCTTCGCGCTGCTGAAAGAACCACGCCAGCATCAGCGGCATCGCAATCTTCATCAGTTCGGAGGGCTGGATGCGGGTCACGCCGATATCTAGCCAGCGCTGTGCGCCTTTCGACACCTCGCCGAACAGGGCCACGCCGACCAGCAGCACGACACCCACGACGTAAAGCGGCAGCGCGAGCGACAGCAGACGCTGACTCGGCAGCGAGGCCGCGCACCACATCACGCCGACCGCCACTGCCATGTGCGTCATCTGCGAGTCCAGGCGTTCGGGCGAAGCGCTCGACATCAGCACGAAGGCATAGCCGAAGAGTGCGGCAAGAATCAGCAGCAGCACCGGATCGATCGGGCGCAGAAAGGCCTGCAGCAGACGCAAGGGGTGGAAGCTGCTATCGCTCAATCTGCACTCTCCACCGCATCGACATCTTCTGGCGCCGGCTGGTTGGGACGCTTGCCCAGCAGATGATAGTCAATCACCTGGCGTGCTATCGGCGCCGCCGACTGCGAACCGAAGCCGCCATTCTCGACCAGCACTGCCACGGCGATTTTCGGCTTGTCGGCAGGCGCGTAGGCGATGAACCAGGAATGATCGCGCAAGCGCTCGCGGACCTGGCCCTTGACGTATTTGGATCCCTTTAGCGAATACACCTGTGCCGTTCCGGTTTTGCCGCCCGACTCATAGGGGGCACCGGCAAACGCACGCGCGCCGGTGCCGACCTTGTTCACCTCCACCATGGCGCGGCGCACGGCCGCCACATGCTCCGGCTTGAGCGGAATCTGCCTCACTGGCTCGGGCTCCACGATCCTTTTCTCTCCGGTACGGCTGTCGATGACATAACGTACGAGATGTGGCCGGAAAACCTTGCCATCATTCACCAGTGCCGCGACTGCATTGGCCATCTGCACCGGCGTGTAGGCGTTATACCCCTGCCCGATGCCAATCGAAATCGTGTCGCCGCCATACCAGCGCTGCTGTTCGGGTTTGCGAAAGCGCTGGCGCTTCCAGGCCGGCGACGGCAATACGCCCTCGGCCTCGCCGGGCAGATCAAGCTCGGTTCTTGAACCAAACCCGAACTGGGACATGAAGCCTGCAATCGCGTCGATCCCGAGATCGTTTGCCAGCTGATAGTAATAGGTGTTGCACGACACCACGATCGATTTGTGCAGGTCGACCAGACCGTGTCCGCCGACCTTGTCATCCATGAAGCGGTGACCGGCAAAGTTGAAGTAGCCTGGATCAGAGATCGTCTGTTCCGGCGTGCGCTTGCCCGTCGTCAGCCCGGCGAGCCCCATGAAGGGCTTGAAGGTCGAGCCGGGCGGATAGGCGCTGTAGATGGCGCGGTTGAGCAAAGGATGGTCGGGTGACTCGTTGAGACCCTTCCAGTCCTGCGTGGAAATGCCATCCACGAACAGGTTGGGGTCGAAGGAAGGCGCCGACACCAGCGCCAGTACGCCACCCGTGCTGGGGTCGATCGCGACCAGCGCACCGCGGCGGTCGCCGAACGCGGTCTCGGCGATCTTCTGCAGTTCCATGTCAAGGTTGAGTTCGAGGTCGCTTCCGGTCACCGCCGGCGTACTCGAGAGCCGCCGCACCGCGCGACCGCCGGCATTGACCTCGACCTGCTCGAAACCGGTGACGCCGTGCAGTTCGGCTTCATAGGACAGCTCCAGACCGCTCTTGCCGATGTGGTCCGATCCACGGTAGTTGGCCACGTCGTCGCGCTCTTCGATACGTTCGATGTCACGCAGATTGATGCGTCCGATGTAACCGACGACATGCGATGCGCTCGCGCCGAGCGGATAGTCACGGAATAGCCGGGCCTGAACGTCGACTCCAGGGAAGCGATAACGCTGGGCGACGAAACGGGCGACCTCTTCATCGCTGAGGCGATTGCGGATCGGCACGCTCTCGAAGCTGCGACTTTCTTCAAGCAGCTTGCGAAAGCGTCTGCGATCGCGCGCATCGATGGGAACGACCTGATTGAGCGCCTCGATGGTCTCTTCCAGGCCGTTGGTACGCGCCGGCGTGATCTCCAGCGTATAGGCGGCATAGTTGCGCGCCAGCACCACCCCGTTGCGGTCGACGATGGTGCCGCGGTTGGGCACGATCGGCAGCAGCGCGATGCGGTTATCCTCGGCACGGGTGTGGAAGTACTCGAACTTCTGCACCTGCAGATAGTAGAAGCGCGATGCGAGCAGCACAAAACAGGCCAGCGCAAACGCCGCCGCCACCAGCACACGGCGGCGAAAACGCAATGAATCCTGTTCGGGGGCATGAAATGAAATCATGTCACCGGACATCAGATGGGTCGGTTGTCGTCACGATCTGCGGGCTGGTACTGGGGCAGCAGCAGCAGATAGGTCAGCGGCCACCACAGCAACACGCCGGTGAAGCTCGACAGAAAATATGACCAGCCCGGAAACTCCGCACCGGCAATCAGGCGTACCGCCACCATCAGCGCCTGCGAAACCAGCAGCATCGGCAGCACGTGCAAGGCCTGCTGCAAGGCCGAAAACCACATCAGCCGGCGCGCCAGGCCGTTGGCGAGATAGGCGAGCACGACATAGGCCAGGGCATGCTGACCCATCGCGGCCCCCTGCCCGATATCGACCAGCAAGCCGAAGAAGAAACCCGCGCCCATGCCGATGCGCAGCGGTTCACGGATACACCAGAAAGCCAGCACCAGCGCCACCCAGTCGGGCACACCTGGCAGGCGGCCGGTAGGGACATACACCAGACCAAGTGCAATCAGCAGGCTGAAATGGATGAACCACAGCCTGACCGGCAGGAGGATGCGACTTGAACGGTTGGTCGGCTGCATGTCAGGGCGCCGCTACTGGCTTGGCGGGGGGCACGGCGTCTTCGTCCGCCGGACGTGGCGGCGGCAGCACCTGACGCCCAAGCACCAGCACCTGTGCGCTGCGCTCAACCCCCGCCAGCGGGCGGCACATGATGCGGGCAAAGGCGTCGGATTCGCGGTCGACCGATTCGATTTCGGCCACCGGCAGGCCGGGCACGAACACACCATCCAGCCCGGAAGTCACCAGCGTGTCGCCGGCCTGGATATCAGCCGTGGCGATCACGAACCTGACTTCGAGCCGCCCCTGCCCGATGCCGAACAACACCCCGCGCAGCCCGTTGCGCAGCACCTGCACCGGAATCGCCTGATTGCGATCGGTCAACAGCGTGACTTCGGACTGGATCGGGTACACACGGGTCACCTGGCCGAGCACGCCAGCGGCGTCCACCACGGCGAGGCCAGGCTCGACCCCTTGCTGCGCACCGCGATCGAGAATGACCTTGCGTGCAAACGGGTCCGGCGCGTCATACAGGATGTCCGCGGCAATACTGCGCACACCCACGCGCCGGGACATTTCCAGCAAGCTGCGCAGCTGCGCGTTCTCGCGCTCGAGCAGTTCAAACCGCAGCAGGCGTTCCCCGCTGCCGAGCTGTTTGCGCCTCAGATCCGCATTCTCAAGCTGCACGCGCACCAGGGTCGCGAAATACACCGAGGCATTGCGCACGAAGTCAGCCGGTGTGGCAGCTGCCATCTGCAAGGGGTAGGTCGCAACCGACAAACCCTGCCGCAGCACTTCGAGATAGCGAAAACGCAGATCGGCCACCAGGATCATCAGGCACAGCGAGACGAACAGCAGCAAGCGGACCAGCGGTGCCGGTCCACGATTGAAGATAGGGGGCGGTTGATGGCCGGCGAAGGTCATCCGGAGCGTCCTGGTTCAGCAAGGGCCCGGCAACAGCACCGCCGGGCCCTGCAGGTCAATCCGAGGTAAAGATGGAGCCAAGCTTGTCCATCTTGTCCAGCGCCATGCCGCAGCCGCGTGCAACGCAGGTCAGCGGCTCTTCGGCGACGATGACGGGCAGGCCGGTTTCTTCCATCAGCAGACGGTCGAGATCACGCAACAGGGCGCCACCACCGGTGAGCACCATGCCGCGATCGGCGATGTCTGCGCCCAGTTCCGGCGGGGTCTGCTCAAGCGCGATCTTGACCGCAGAAACGATCTGGTTGAGGGGCTCGGTCAGCGCCTCGAGAATCTCGTTCGACGAGATCGTGAAGCTGCGCGGGATGCCTTCGGCCAGGTTGCGGCCCTTGACTTCCATCTCGCGCACCTCGGAGCCGGGGAAGGCCGACCCGATCTCTTTCTTGATGTTCTCGGCGGTGGTATCGCCAATCAGCATGCCGTAGTTGCGACGAATGTAATTGACGATGGAGTCGTCGAACTTGTCGCCGCCCACACGGACGCTGCCGGCATAGACCATGCCGCCGAGCGAGATCACGCCGACCTCGGTCGTGCCGCCGCCGATGTCGACCACCATCGAGCCGAGCGCATCCGACACTGGCAGTCCGGCACCGATCGCGGCAGCCATCGGCTCCTCGATCAGGTACACCTGCGAGGCACCCGCTGCCAACGCGGCGTCGCGGATGGCGCGGCGTTCGACCTGGGTGGAACCGCAGGGCACGCAGACGATGATGCGCGGGCTCGGCGAAAGCAGGCGCGAGTCGTGTACCTTCTTGATGAACTGCTTGATCATCTGCTCGGTGACGACGAAATCGGCGATCACGCCGTCTTTCATCGGCCGGATGGCCGTGATGTTGCCCGGGGTCTTGCCGAGCATCTGTTTGGCCGCAGAGCCCACTGCCTGAATGGTGCGCTTGGCATTGGGGCCGCCTTCGGTGCGGATGGCCACAACCGAGGGTTCGTCGAGCACGATGCCCTTTCCACGCACGTAAATCAGCGTGTTGGCGGTGCCGAGGTCGATCGCTAGATCGCTGGAAAAGTAAGAACGCAGAAAACCGAACATTGGGGATTCCGAAACCGGTGAGAAGATGCGCCGCAGGGGGCTGGCCCTGAGCAGGGCCAAAGACGATTATGATAACCTACAAACCTTTGTGGATTCAGCAGGTTTTGTTACTTCATGTCGCTTACCAATGAACAGGTCGGGCGCATCGCCCGTCTCGCCCGTCTTGCGATTTCCGAAACCGAGATCGATGCCACGCGCAAAAAGCTCGACGGCATTTTCGGCCTGATCGAGCAGATGCAGGCAGTAGACACCACGGGCATCGAGCCCATGAGCCATCCGCAGGAGCTCGCCACCCGGTTGCGCGACGATGTCGTAACCGAATCCGATCACCGCGCCGCCTACCAGGCTGTCGCCCCGCAGACCGATGCCGGGCTCTACCTGGTGCCCAAAGTCATCGAATGAACCTTCACGGGGCGCCCGCCACACTTCGTGTTCCCGCCGGGCGCATCCCGTGGCCATCCTATCAGCAAGCAGCCACGACATGATCAATGCGTCACTCCCCGCCCTGCGCACCGCGCTGGACGACAAGCAGATTTCAAGCGTCGAGCTCGCCGGGCTCTTCCTCGACCGCATCGAGGCCCGCAACCCGGCGCTGAACGCCTTCATCACCATCGACCGTGAGGGCGCGCTGGCCGCCGCCGGCGCCGCCGACGCACGCATCGCCCGCGGCCAGGCCGGCCCCCTGACCGGCATCCCGCTCGCACACAAGGACGTGTTCTGCACCGAAGGCGTGCTCACGACCTGCGGCTCGAAGATGCTCGAGAACTTCGTCAGCCCCTACGACGCGCACGTCGTGTCGCTGCTGAAGAACGCCGGCGCCGTCAGCCTGGGCAAGACCAACATGGACGAGTTCGCGATGGGCTCATCCAATGAGAACTCGCATTTCGGCCCGGCGCGCAACCCGTGGAACCCCGGCCATGTGCCCGGCGGCTCTTCCGGTGGCTCGGCCGCAGCGGTCGCAGCGCGCCTGGTACCGGTCGCGACCGGTACCGACACCGGCGGCTCGGTGCGCCAGCCCGCCGCCTTCACCGGCGTCACCGGCATCAAGCCAACCTACGGCGCGGTCAGTCGCTACGGCATGATCGCCTACGCGTCGTCCCTCGACCAGGGCGGTGCGTTCGGGGCCTCGGCCGAGGATTGTGCCCTGCTGCTGTCGGCGATGACCGGTTTCGACCCGCGTGACTCCACCAGTCTCGACCGCCCGACAGAGAACTACGCTGACGCACTTGCGCCCGCCGCCTCGGACAAGCCACTCGCCGGCCTGCGCATCGGTCTGCCGCGCGAGTTTTTCGCCGACGGCATGAGCGATGAGGTACGCGCCGCCATCGACGCCGCACTCGAGCAATACCGCGCGCTCGGCGCCACCACGGTTGAGGTGAGCCTGCCCAACGCCAAGCTGGCGATTCCCGCCTACTACGTGATCGCGCCGGCAGAAGCCTCAAGCAACCTGAGCCGCTTCGACGGCGTGCGCTTCGGTCATCGGGCAGCAGAGTATGGCGACCTCAACGACATGTATTGCAAGAGCCGCGCCGAAGGCTTCGGCGCCGAGGTCAAGCGCCGCATTCTGGTGGGCACCTATGTGCTGTCGCATGGCTACTACGATGCCTATTACCTGCAGGCACAGAAGCTGCGCCGCCTGATCGCCGAGGACTTCCGCAAGGCACTGAGCGAATGCGACGTCATCGCCGGCCCCACCAGCCCGACCACCGCATGGGCGCTGGGCGCGATGGGTGATGACCCGGTGCAGATGTACCTCGCCGACATCTACACCATTGCGGTGAACCTCGCCGGCCTGCCGGGCCTGTCTCATCCCTGTGGTTTTGGCGCAGGCTCGCTGCCCGTGGGCATGCAGCTGATCGGCAATTACTTCGCCGAAGGCCGGCTGCTCGCGACCGCTCATCAATACCAGCAGGCAACTGACTGGCATCTGCAGCGCCCTGCCGATGCCCGGTGAGAACGCAATGATCCGCTGCCCGCTTTCCCGTTACCGTGCCTCGCTTGCTGCTGCCGCCGCCGCAGTGCTGATGGCCGCCTGCGCCACCCCGACGGTCTTTCAGCCGGACACCGGTAACGTGATGGAGCACCCGTCTGAAGCGGGCGGACGCCTCAAGCCCATGCCGATCCGCCCACTCAACGTGCAGACCGACTGCCACTTCAAGGACGAGGCCGGATACAGCGCCAGCGCACTGCTCGACGTCAGCTATTCGGAAGTGCGCCGTTTTTCGGCCTCGGTCAGCGTGCCCAAGCGTGGCAGCTGCCACTTCGAACTCGACGATTTCGAGCAGGTACGCAAGGAACCCCACGTAGAACTGCGCGCCCGCGACGGTTGTGTGGTGCGCATGTGGGAACAGGGCGACCAGGTCACCGTCGCCTTCGCCCAGTGCGCCAGCCGCTGCGATCGCAACACCTTTGATTATGTATGGCCCATCCTGGTGGATCGGCCGAGCGGTCGCTGCAACTGACCGCCAGCAATAACGGATACAGACATGAGCAGATCGGATTGGGAAGTCGTCATTGGCCTGGAAGTTCACGCCCAGCTCAACACCGCTTCCAAGATATTTTCCGGCACCAGCACCGCCTTCGGCGCCGAACCCAATGTACAGGCCAGCGCAGTGGATATCGCCCTGCCCGGCGTCTTGCCGGTGCTTAACCGCGGTGCGGTCGAGCGTGCGATCCGGCTTGGCCTCGCGCTCGGCTCGCACATCGCACCCAAGAGCGTTTTCGCACGCAAGAACTACTTCTACCCCGACCTCCCCAAGGGCTACCAGATCAGCCAGTTCGAGCTGCCGGTGGTTCAGGGCGGCACCATCACCATCCGCGTCGGCGAGGGCGAATCCGCCTATGAGAAGACCGTCCAGCTGACCCGCGCCCACCTCGAGGAAGACGCCGGCAAGAGCCTGCATGAAGACTTCCACGGCATGAGCGGCATCGACCTCAACCGCGCCGGCACGCCGCTGCTCGAAATCGTCTCCGAACCCGACATGCGCTCGTCAGCCGAGGCCGTGGCCTATGCCCGCGCCCTGCACGCACTGGTGCGCTGGATCGATATCTGCGACGGCAACATGCAGGAAGGCTCTTTCCGTTGTGACGCCAACGTCTCGGTACGCAAACGCGGCGCCGAGCAGTACGGCACCCGGCGCGAGGTCAAGAACCTCAACTCCTTCCGCTTCCTGCAGCAGGCCATCGACTACGAGGTGCAGTGGCAGATCGACACCATCGAGGACGGCGGCACCATCCAGCAGGCCACGGTGCTGTTCGACCCGGACACCGGCGAGACGCGCATGATGCGCTCCAAGGAAGATGCGCACGACTACCGCTACTTTCCCGACCCCGATCTGCTGCCGCTGGTGATCGACGAAGCGTGGATCGAGCGCGTGCGCAGTGAGATGCCCGAACTTCCAGTGGCGATGAAGGACCGCTTCATCGCCGAATTCGGCCTGTCGGCCTACGACGCCGCCGCACTGACCGCCTCCAAGGAGGTCGCCGCCTATTTCCAGGCCGCGATCGATGCCGCAGGCAGCGCCAATGGCGCCCAGGTCGCCAAGCTGTGCGCCAACTGGATCATGGGCGAGCTCGCCGCCCGCCTCAACAAGGCCGACCTCGACATCAGCGCGTCGCCTGTTACCCCGGCCCAGCTCGCCGGGCTGGTATCGCGCATCGCCGACAACACGGTCTCGAATGCCATCGCGCGCAAGGTGTTCGACGCACTGTGGAATGCTGAAGGTGCGAGCGCAGACGAGATCATCGACAAGCAGGGCCTGAAACAGGTCACCGACAGTGGCGCGATCGAAGCCATGATCGACGGGGTGCTGGCGGCCAACCAGAAATCGGTCGAGGAGTTCCGCGCGGGCAAGGAAAAAGCCTTCAACGCGCTGGTCGGACAGGTGATGAAGGCCAGCAAGGGCAAGGCCAGCCCGGCCCAGGTCAACGAACTGCTGCGCAAGAAACTCGCCGGCTGACTTCGCTGCACTGATCGTCTGAAGCGCCCGGCTGCCGCGATGGCAGGCGGGCGTTTTTCATTGGCGAGGCATGTCCTGCGATGGCTGCATGCAGCGGACGCGAGGCGCCGGATCATTCCCCATCCCCTGATTCCCTTTCGCTCCGGTGCTGACTATGCTTCACAGATGTCATCAAGTACCGGAGTCCTCGCCATGCGCACCTCGTCATCCCTTCTCGCCACCCTTGTGCTGAGCAC
>Ga0172382_10002563_pt1 | contig 30104 bp, 31 predicted proteins | sample Leawel138RmetaG_FD_122245 | JGI IMG/M metagenome (GOLD analysis project Ga0172382, IMG submission 122245) | Leachate microbial communities from a municipal landfill in Southern Ontario, Canada - Leachate well 138R metaG | ecosystem: Engineered > Solid waste > Landfill > Unclassified | place...
CTGAATGACGCCCCCCTGCTGTTGCCCGGGCAGAACACCGCGGTACGAGGCGAGGTCGATCGCTGGCTGGGGGAGACACGGCTTCGAAGGTCGGTCCCGCCGTCAGCACCACCTTGCGCCCGGCAAGACGCTTCGGGGTGAAGAAGGCGATGACGGCCTCAAGGATCTCCTCCGGTTCGAGCATCCGCCCCATCCCGGTCTCGCCGCACGCCTGCTCTCCAGCCGCCGGCCCGACGACCGTCACTCCGTCGTCCCCCAGCGTTGCCACATTGCGCTGTGTTGCAGGATGTTCCCACATCTGTCGATTCATGGCCGGAGCCACCAGCAACGGGACGTCCCGCGCAAGGCACAGCGTGGTCAGCAAGTCGTCGGCCCGCCCTTGGGCAAGCCGCGCCAGGCAGTCGGCTGTGGCAGGCGCAATCAGCACCGCGTCAGCATCACGGCTGAGATCAATGTGGGCCATGTTGTTGTCCATGCGCGCATCCCACAGATCCGTCCACACCGGATTGCCGGACAGCGCCTGATAGGTCACCGCGGTGACGAAACGCGCGCCACCCTCGGTGAGTACAACATGAACATCGGCACCCGCCTTGATCAGAAGTCGGACCAACTCCGCTGCCTTGTACGCAGCGACGCCTCCGGTGACACCGAGAACGAGTTTCCTGCCCTGCAGTTCATTCATGACATTCAGGTTAAACTATCAATACATTGGAATAAACGGTATCGCCATGGCAATCACCGACTGGCCCGAATGCGAACGTCCTCGAGAAAAACTGCTCGGCAGCGGCGCACACGCCCTTACCGACTCGGAACTGCTCGCCCTGTTTCTGCGCGTCGGCATCCGTGGCCAAACCGCGGTCGACCTCGCGCGCACTTTGCTGTCCCGCTTTGGTTCGCTCACGCGCCTGTGCCATGCCAGCGCAGAAGAGTTCTCCGCCGTTCCCGGCATGGGGCTGGCGAAGTATGCACAACTGCAAGCGGTGATGGAACTGGCGCGACGGGCCCTGGCCGAGCAGATGCGCGAACGCAGCCTGTTCGATTCACCAACCGCGGTAAGAGACTGGCTTCAACTGCACCTCGGCCACCTCCCCCATGAAACCTTCTGCATTCTCCTACTCGATGCCCGCAACCGCCTCATCAAAGCCGTCGATCTGTTCAGGGGCACCCTGACCCAGACCAGCGTCTATCCGCGTGAAGTCGTCAAACTGGCACTCGAACACAACGCAGCGGCCGTCATCCTCGCCCACAACCACCCGTCCGGCGCAGCCGAGCCCAGTTCCGCGGACGAACTGCTCACCCGTACCCTGCGCAATGCGCTGGACCTTGTAGACATAAGGGTTCTAGATCATTTCATCGTCCCCGCCCACGGTCGACCACTGTCATTTGCCGAACGCGGATTGCTGTAATCACCGGCATCAACTGAATGATGCAAAACCTGATAATGCACTTGCCTTACCCCCACCCCTTACGCTATCCTCCATCGTTTTCGCAATCCGAATTCCCTGGAGCATCGTATGGCTCGCGTCTGCCAAGTGACCGGTAAAGCACCGATGGTGGGAAACAACGTTTCCCACGCAAACAACAAAACCAAGCGTCGTTTTCTCCCCAACCTGCAAAACCGTCGGTTCTGGAGCGAATCCGAGAACCGCTGGATCCGCCTGCGCGTATCCAATGCCGGTCTGCGGACGATCGACAAGAAGGGCATCGACATCGTCGTTGCCGAACTTCGTGCCCGCGGCGAAAAACTTTAAGCCCTGGCGTTAACCCTGCGGCCCAGTGCCGCACGAACTGAACGGAGAACGCCATGGCAAAAGGCATCCGCGAAAAGATCAAGCTGGAATCAACCGCCGGCACAGGTCATTTCTACACCACGTCGAAGAACAAGCGCACCACCCCGCAAAAGCTCGAATTCAACAAGTACGACCCGGTCGCGCGCAAGCACGTCCCGTACAAGGAAATCAAGCTGAAATAGGGATGCAGCGGCAGGCTGCGGCCTGCTACGCTCGGCGCCTGGCGCCGTTCGTTACATGCTCCGAAAAGATAAAGGCCACCTTTGCAGGTGGCCTTTATCTTTTCGGCTGCGCCACCGGGGCGCAGCCCAAGCAAAATCAGGCGCTTTGAATATTCGAAGCCTGCTTGCCCTTCGGACCCTGGGTCACATCGAACGAAACCTTCTCGCCTTCCTTCAGGGTCTTGAAACCGCTCATGGTGATGGCGGAGAAGTGTGCGAACAGATCGTCACTACCATCATCAGGCGTAATGAAACCAAAACCTTTGGAATCGTTGAACCACTTAACAGTGCCAGTTGCCATATTGCCTTAATCCTTCAAAGTGACTTAGTACAGCCCGGGGCCCTCCCGGACGGTGCATCAACCCGGCATTCGAACATTTCGCCTTAGGCAGTTGTCGGTTACCCGACAAGCTGACGACCAACTCATGATCAGCAACACACGATCAACACACGTCTCGGTTTTTACGCACTTGTCCGCATAGCGTCAACGGATAATTGCAGCTACATGGCTGCTGCGACGCAGCATTTACCCACACCTTTCAAGCTTCCATGGCACGCTTCTGGCTTGGATAACAAGGCAATTGATGCAACGACGCGGCGCGGGGAAGACCTTGATATCCCGTTTTCCAACCCCAGATATTCTCGCAAGCGCTCGGTTGCACTCTGCATCGAGTTGATTAGAATGAGTCGCATGGCCACTCAGAAACAAGACGGATTCGTACTGGAAGCAAAGCGGACGACTACTCGTCCGCCCCCGCTCTTCAAGGTGCTTCTGCTGAACGACGATTTCACACCAATGGATTTCGTAATCGAAGTTCTGCAGAGATTTTTTGCCATGGACCGCGAACGCGCCACGCGGGTCATGCTCCAAGTCCATAGAGAGGGCATGGGCGTGTGTGGTGTTTTTCCACGGGACATCGCCTCAACCAAGGTGGAACAGGTCGTTTCCCATGCTCGTCAGCACCAGCATCCGTTGGTATGCGTGATGGAGGAAAATTGAATGATCGCGCAAGAACTTGAAGTCAGCCTGCACATGGCGTTTGTCGAAGCACGGCAGAAGCGCCATGAATTCATCACGGTGGAGCACCTGCTGCTTGCACTGCTGGACAACCCATCTGCCGCAGAGGTGCTTCGCGCCTGCGCGGCGAATACCGACGAGCTTCGTCGTGAACTGACCAACTTCATCAACGAGCACACTCCGAAGGTTGAGGGGAGTGACGAGATCGACACCCAGCCGACGCTTGGCTTCCAGCGCGTCATTCAGCGCGCGATCCTGCACGTTCAATCGTCAGGTAAAAAGGAAGTCACCGGCGCAAACGTGCTGGTTGCGATTTTTGGCGAGAAAGATTCACATGCCGTCTATTTCCTCCAGCGGCAGAACATCTCGCGCCTTGATGTGGTGAATTTCATCTCCCACGGCATTGCAAAGACGCCCCAGGATGGTGCATCCCCACAGAATCGCAGTGAACCCGAACCGGGCGAGCAGGAGCAGGAAGAAAAATCTGCGGGCGGCGCGCTGGAGAACTACACCCAGAATCTGAACCAGCAAGTCTTGATGGGAAAGATCGACCCGCTCATCGGACGAGACAAGGAAATCGAGCGCGTCATCCAGACCCTGTGTCGTCGGCGCAAGAACAATCCGCTGCTGGTCGGCGAGGCCGGCGTTGGCAAGACCGCCATTGCAGAGGGCCTGGCACACCGCATCGTGGAAGGGCGTGTACCGGAAATCCTGGCGAACGCACAGGTCTTCTCGCTGGACATGGGCGCCTTGCTGGCGGGCACCAAGTACCGGGGCGACTTCGAGCAACGGCTCAAAGCCGTGCTCAAGCAACTCATCGAGAACAAGGACGCCGTCCTCTTCATCGACGAGATCCACACGCTGATCGGTGCAGGCGCCGCATCGGGCGGTACGCTCGACGCATCAAATCTGCTCAAGCCCGCACTCTCTTCAGGACAGTTGAAGTGCATCGGTGCGACCACTTACAACGAGTTCCGCCAGATCTTCGAGAAGGACCACGCCCTGTCACGGCGTTTCCAGAAGGTCGATGTAGTGGAACCCTCGATCGCGGAAACGGTGGAGATCCTCAAAGGCCTGAAATCGCGTTTCGAAGAGCACCATGGCATCAAGTATTCAGCCTCGGCGCTGGCCAGCGCGGCGGAGCTGTCGGCCAAGTACATCAATGACCGCCACCTCCCCGACAAAGCGATCGATGTCATCGACGAAGCCGGCGCTGCGCAGCGCATCCTGCCCAAGTCGAAGCAAAAGAAAACCGTCGGCAAGAACGAGATCGAGGAAACCGTCGCCAAGATCGCCCGCATTCCGCCGCGCTCGGTATCCAACGACGACAAGACCGCACTCAAGACACTCGAACGCGATCTCAAGAACGTCGTGTTCGGTCAGAACGCTGCCATCGATGCGCTTGCCAAGGCCATCAAGATGTCGCGTTCCGGGCTGGGCGATCCAGCCAAGCCCATCGGTTCCTTCCTGTTCTCCGGCCCCACCGGCGTGGGCAAGACCGAAGTCGCGCGACAGCTCGCCTATACGCTCGGCATCGACCTCGTGCGCTTCGACATGTCGGAGTACATGGAGCGTCACGCAGTCAGCCGCCTGATCGGCGCACCTCCCGGTTATGTCGGCTTCGACCAGGGCGGCCTGCTCACCGAACAGATCACCAAGAAACCGCACTGCGTGCTGCTGCTCGACGAGATCGAGAAGGCGCATCCCGACATCTACAACATCCTGCTGCAGGTCATGGACCATGGCGCCCTGACCGACAACAATGGCAGGCAGGCCGACTTCCGCAATGTGATCATCATCATGACCACCAACGCGGGCGCCGAGACAATGCAGAAGTCGGTAATCGGTTTCTCCGCCAAGCGCGAAGCCGGTGACGAACTGGCCGATATCAAGCGCATGTTCTCGCCCGAGTTCCGCAACAGGCTCGACGCAACGATCTCGTTCAAGGCGCTCGACAGCGACATCATCCTGCGCGTTGTCGACAAGTTCCTGATGCAGCTTGAAGCACAGCTGCACGAAAAGAAAGTGGAAGCCCACTTCACCGATGAGCTCAAGGCATGGCTGGCTGAACAGGGATTCGACCCATTGATGGGTGCCCGGCCGATGGCCAGGCTGATCCAGGACACCATCCGCTCGGCACTGGCGGACGAGTTGCTGTTCGGGCGACTGTCCGGCGGCGGCAAGGTAACCATCGACCTCGACGAGGACGACAAGGTCAAGCTGGTGTTCGATCAACCCGAAGTTGCAACCGCCTGATCCCTCCGGGGTGTTGGCTAGACAAGGCGCGACCCATGTGGTCGCGCTTTTTTTGCCCCTGCCCGGCTATTCGCCAACAGGGACGCTCCGTTATGATCACGGACTGAACCCGATCCGACATCAATCACACAGGGAGCTTTCATGCCTATTCAGACAGCCGATCTTTGCGACGCCCACGAAGACAAGGTCAGCGTGCTTGCGCCGATGTTCCGCAGCTTCGGCGGCCGCAGCGCCTTTGGCGGCGTCATCAGCACCCTCAAGCTGTTCGAGGACAACTCGCTTGTGCGCAAGGCACTTGAGTCCGCAGGCAACGGTCGTGTACTGGTTGTCGACGGCGGCGCCTCGATGCGATGCGCACTCGTGGGCGACCAGCTGGCAGAGCTCGGCGTCAAGAACGGCTGGGCCGGCATCATCGTCTATGGCTGCATCCGTGACTCCAAGGCCATCGGTGACATGGATCTCGGCGTGTTCGCGCTCGGCACCCACCCACGTAAAACGGTCAAGCGCAACACGGGCGAAGTTGACCTCGCAGTCACCTTTGGCGGCGTCACCTTTACGCCGGGGCATTACGCCTATGCAGACGAAGACGGCGTGATCGTCTCGGCCACCGCCTTGATCTGAGCACTGAACCAGTTTTCCGCTGATCGTCGGGGATGTCCTGTGCGCCGCAACAGGACATCCCCGACTTTTCATTTCACCAGCCTGTTTCGCGTTCCACGATACAAAATTTAACTTTCAACTTGCTGTTTATAAACATTAACATTTTTTCTTATGTCTTATATAAGACCTATTGCTGCTTAGCGGAATGCCACCTATACTGTTTTGCAACCGGCGCTGACTCCTCCCTCGAAGATGCGCTGGCAAAAATCGATCCGTTTGGCCGGACCCTGATCCCGGCAAACCGTGGTTGTCCCCCTTATCAAACAGACAAGGAAGCATGATGAACCTGACCCGCGAACAGCAAATTGCCGCCCTCGAAAAAGACTGGGCCGAGAATCCCCGCTGGAAAGGCATCAAGCGCGGCTATTCCGCTGCTGATGTCGTCCGCCTGCGTGGTTCCTTCCAGGTTGAGAACACCCTGGCCCGTCGTGGCGCCGAGAAGCTGTGGAGCCTGGTAAACAACGAGCCCTACGTAAACTGTCTGGGCGCGCTGACCGGTGGTCAGGCCATGCAGCAGGTCAAGGCTGGCATCAAGGCCATCTATCTGTCCGGCTGGCAGGTTGCCGCCGATAACAACGAATACGCTGCCATGTACCCGGACCAGTCCCTGTACCCGGTTGATTCCGTGCCGAAGGTCGTGGAGCGCATCAACAACGCCTTCACCCGCGCTGACGAAATCCAGTGGTCCAAGGGTGTAAACCCGGGCGACGCAGGTTACATCGACTACCACGCACCGATCGTGGCTGACGCCGAGGCAGGCTTCGGCGGCGTGCTCAACGCCTTCGAACTGATGAAGGCCATGATTCGCTCCGGCGCTGCCGGTGTGCACTGGGAAGATCAGCTGGCTTCGGTCAAGAAGTGCGGCCACATGGGTGGCAAGGTGCTGGTTCCGACCCAGGAAGCCGTGCAGAAACTCATCGCTGCCCGTATGGCTGCCGACGTCTATGGCGTGCCGACGCTGGTGATCGCCCGTACCGATGCTGAAGCAGCCGACCTGCTGACGTCCGACTACGACGAAAACGACAAGCCCTTCCTTACCGGCGAGCGCACTGCCGAAGGCTTCTACAAGACCAAGAAGGGTCTGGACCAGGCAATCTCCCGCGCCATCGCCTACGCTCACTACGCAGACCTCGTGTGGTGCGAGACGGGCACGCCGGATCTGGAATTCGCCCGCAAGTTCGCCGAAGCCGTGCATAAGGTCCATCCGGGCAAAATGCTGGCCTACAACTGCTCGCCGTCCTTCAACTGGAAGAAGAACCTGGACGATGCCACCATCGCCAAGTTCCAGCGCGAACTCGGCGCCATGGGCTACAAGTACCAGTTCATCACTTTGGCTGGTATTCACAACATGTGGTACAACATGTTCGACCTCGCGCAGGACTACGTTGCACGCGGCATGTCGGCCTACGTCGAGAAGGTTCAGGAGCCGGAATTCGCTGCCCGCGAACGTGGCTACACCTTCGTGTCGCACCAGCAGGAAGTTGGCACCGGCTACTTCGACGAAGTGACCACCGTCATCCAGGGCGGCAAGTCCAACGTGACCGCGCTGACCGGCTCCACCGAAGAAGAGCAGTTCCACTAAGCCGAACGACTTGAGGTCCGGCTTCACCGGATCTCAATGTCTGTCGCAAAAAAAACCGCCTGATGCATATGCACCAGGCGGTTTTTTCGTTCAGCTCAGAGGACTTCTCGCAAGCCCCCACGATGATCAGTTACGTCCGGCGCCCATTCCATCAGGCTTGCCCTTCCCCATCTTGTGATCCCGAGCACCGTGGCGACCGCCCATCCGGTCGAATTCGGCATCGAACACCGTTTTCTGAGCGTCCGACAACTGCGCATAAAAGACCTCCACCGCCTTACGCATCTCGGCCATTTCAGCTTGACGCAGCTTGCTCATTTCTTCCATTTTCGCCATTCGATCGAGAACGGTCGTCGGGCGTTCGGCATCGCTGCGCGCCGTCATTTGCTCCACCATGCGCTCACCACGCGCCTTCAATGCAGCCTTGAAGTCATCCCAGGCAGGTTTCTGGGCAGGCGTCAGCGCCAAGGCCAGTTCAAGCTTGGCAGCCTGAACTTCGCCACGCTGATCCATGCGTGCTTTCATCTTCTCCGGACTCATCTGCTGCGCGCCAGGCCTGCCGTCCCTCATGCCGTCGCAGTCCCCTCCGCGTGCAACAGCCGACACGCCGATCGCGGAAGTGGCAATGATTGCTGCGGCGATTGAAGTCTTGATCCAGTTTTTCATGATGATGCTCCTTGATTCTGTCCGTTGATCTCTCGCCCGTTGAATGTGAATGCTTGTCGTTGGGCGACGGGTTCATTTGATCACCGCAATGTAAGTCGCAAGTGTCCGGATCCAGCCGAATTGCACGTTGATGTCTCAGACCGGGCGTCTGATACGCTGAGATACAAGAATGACGACGCTGCGGCTTAAGATTCGGTCTGAGGAGAACCTGAATGTCAAACCAGCAAGACCACATCCTGATTGTTGACGACGACCGCGACATCCGCGGACTACTCGCGGACTACCTTGAGAAGCAGGGTCTGCGCTGCACGACAGCCGCTGACGGACGCGAAATGAAGACTGCCCTCGAACGCCACCGGATCGACCTTATCGTGCTCGACGTCATGATGCCCGGCGAGGACGGACTTACCCTGTGCCGCAACCTGCGCGCTGGCAACGGACCGAATGCAGCCACGCCGATCCTGATGCTCACTGCACGCGGAGAGGATATGGACCGAATCCTCGGACTCGAGATGGGCGCAGACGACTACCTGCCCAAACCCTTCGTCCCACGTGAGCTCTATGCCCGCATCCGGGCCATTCTTCGCCGCGCGCGCGCACTGCCCCCGAATCTCGAAGTTACGCCATCGGCCAACGCGCGCGAACTGCATTTCGCCCACTGGCGACTCGATACAGTTAACCGGCATCTTGTCGACGAGGACGGGACCGTCGTTGCATTGTCTGGCGCCGAATATCGCATGCTTGGCGTCTTTCTTGCCCACCCCCAGCGCGTGTTGTCACGCGATCAGCTAATGGAATTCACCCAGGGGCGCGAAGCCGAGGTGTTTGACCGCTCCATCGACCTCCTTATCAGCCGCTTGCGCCAGCGTCTCGGCGACAATGCCCGAGAGCCCGCCATCATCAAGACGGTGCGCAACGAGGGCTATGTGCTGGCCTGCGAGGTCACACCCGGCGGTAGCGGGAACGCGCTGCAATGAGACTGCCCTGGCCAAGAAGCCTGTTCTCACGTCTGATGCTGATCTGGCTCGCCGGCATCACCCTCGTGCTTACGGTGAGCATCATTCTCTTTGTCGGCGAGCGCGACCGGGTCGGACGCAATGCACTATTCCATGGCATTGCGCAGGAAGTCGCCGCAACTGCAGATGTACTTGAGCGCATGCCCGAGAACGAGCGCGAACGTTGGGTGGATCAACTTGGTCGCAGACGCCTACGACTGAGCCTGCGCCCGCTGCCGGACGACCTGCCGCCGCTGCCGATTCAACATCCGCTCCTCCCTGCCCTCAAGGAAGCCATGCCGGATCGCGAAGTCGCGCTCTTCGCCAGCAGGCACGGACACGAAGGCCGTCCAGCGCTATTCATTTCGCTGCGGCTGAGCGATGGTTCGCCGCTCAGCATCCGTATGCCAGGCATTCCCTTTGCGCCCGACCTCCGCCCCCCGGCCCCCGCCCAGCTGATCTCTGCCCTGCTCGCACTGGTCGTGGGGGTCAGCCTCCTCACCTGGTTCAGCGTGCGTATTGCAACCCGACCGCTATCGCGCATGGCCGACGCAGCGCGAGCTCTCGGAGAGGACCCCGAACGCGCGCCAATGGACATCCGCGGGCCAACTGAGGTGGCCAGTGCAGCCGCAGCCTTCAATCAGATGCAGAAGCGCATCGGCGAACACATGCATGAACGCACCCGCATCCTGGCTGCCATCTCGCACGATCTTCAAACCCCGATCACCCGACTGCGTCTGCGCGCGGAGATGATCGACGATGATCCGTTGCGTGAAAAGGTGCAGTCCGATCTCGACGCGATGCAAAGCCTGATCAAGGAAGGACTGACTTACGCACGCAGCATGGAGGGAAGCAAGGACAGACAGCCCATCGATCTGACCCGCCTGCTCGAAGCGCTGCGTGACGACGCGCTCGACATGGGATGGACGGTCACGCTCGACGGCAGCATAAGCCGGCCGTTCAGCGGACAGCTCACCGCGCTGCGACGCGCACTGTGGAACCTGATCGAGAACGGAGTGAAGTTCGGCGGGCAAGTAGACATCACGTTGAGCGGACATCCCGATCACATCGAGATCCGTTTTCGCGACCACGGCCCCGGACTGGAAGAAAACGAACTCGAGAAGGTGTTCGAACCTTTCTACCGTACCGAATCTTCGCGCAACCGCGAAACCGGCGGTACCGGCCTGGGGCTCGCCATTGCGCGCAACCTGCTGCACACCCAGCACGGTGACGTGCGCCTTGCCAACCACCCCGAAGGCGGGCTGGAGGCGAAGGTCACCCTGCCTGGCACACAGGTCTGAACCTCTCGCCCGAAGTGCGTACCCACACCACTGACGGTATCAGGACTCAACCTGATACTGTTCGGCGAGCACGCTGAAGCGGCCGACCTCCGCGTTCGCCCAATCCGACGGCCTTCCAAGCTCCTCGGCAAGGATTGCGGCCACGGCCGGAGCAGCCCTCACGGCCGCTGCAGCATCAAAAAACAGTGCCCGGTGGCGACGTGCGAGAACGTCCTCAACCGTGCGTGCAAATTCGGTGCGGGCGGCATAACGAACCTCGGCTTCGGTCAGTGTCAGCCCCTCGGCAATGACGTTTCCCACACCAGGCAGACGCGACACCTCCTTGCGGTCGAGCCCATACACATCACCGTCGCCCTTCGCCGGGGCACCGTGCAAACGCAGCAGCGCGGTTGCCGCGCGACGCGACGGGAGCCCGCCAGCCGCTTGCGCCGCATCGATTGCATCCTCTGCCATAACGCGATAAGTCGTCCATTTACCCCCCGTAACACTGACCAGCCCCTCGGCCGAGACGTCCACGAGGTGCTCGCGCGACAACTGTCGCGTGGGAGAGTCACCGCCTCCGCCGATGAGTGGCCTGAGGCCGACGAACACGCTGCGCACATCCTCCCGACGCGGCGGATGCTCGAGATAGCGTGCCGCAGTATCGAGAATGAAGTCGATCTCGCCAGGCAGTGGTCTGGGTTCAAGTGGCAGGTCGCTGCGCGGAGAGTCAGTTGTGCCCAGCAAGACCTTTCCTTGCCAGGGGATCATGAACAGCACCCGCCCATCGTCGGTATGTGGCACCAGGAGCGCGTCCTGGCCGGGAAGAAACTCACGATCCACAACCAGATGCACGCCCTGGCTGGGGCTGAGCATGGCATGGGCATCGGGCCGCGCCAAGCGACGCACACTGTCGGCCCACACGCCGGATGCGTTGACGACCACCTTGGCGCCAACACGATAAGACTGCCCAGTTTCCGCATCGCGCAGGTCGGCCCTGCAGACTTTCCCGCCTTCGACCACAAGCCCCGTCGCCGCACAATAGTTCAGTGCAACCCCACCGAAATCGCTTACCGTGCGCGCAAGTGTCAAGGCCAGACGCGCATCATCGAACTGCGCATCCCAATAGGCGATCCCGCCGCGCAAGCCGTCTCGCTTCGCGGTGGCCAGCGCGGCGAGCGTAGCGTCGACATTCAACACCTTGCTGCGCGCAATGCCACGACGGCCGGCAAGGAGATCGTACAGCCCCAGCCCGGCAGCGAGCATCGGCTTGTCGTGCCACCTGTACGCAGGCACGACAAAACGCATGGGATGGACCAGATGGGGAGCGTTCTCGAGCAGACGGGCGCGTTCCGCCAGGGCTTCCCGCACCAGCGGCAGATTGCCCTGGGCGAGATAGCGCACGCCACCGTGAATCAGCTTGGTCGCCCGTGAACTCGTCCCTTTGGCAAAGTCTTCGGCATCCACAACCAGTACGGAGTAACCCCGCGCAGCGGCATCCACGGCACAGCCAAGCCCGGTTGCCCCGCCGCCGATCACGACCACGTCCCACACTTTGGGTTCGGACAAACGGGCGAGCAAGGCCTGTCGCGCACGCTCGGCCAGACCTGTTCTCGCCGTCCCCGTCATGAATGCCCCCAGCTGCGGGCACAGGCGATGCCACGAGCCCAGGCCGTGCGTCGCGCCAGCCGCCGGTCTTCGGCAAGGCCCGGCTCGAACACGCGGTCGACCTGCCACTGCCGCGTCAGCGCATCCGTGTCGGGCCACATGCCGATCCCCAGCCCGGCGAGATACGCTGCACCAAGAGTGGTGGTTTCGAGCATCTTCGGGCGCACCACCGGCACGCCGAGCAGGTCAGCTTGCATCTGCATCAGCAGATCGTTGGCGGCCGCGCCGCCATCCACGCGCAGCTCGCGCAGCGGGCTGGCCCCGTCGAGTTGCATCGCCTCGACCAGATCAAGCGTCTGCATCGCGATCGCTTCGAGTGCAGCGCGCGCCACATGCGCCGCCCCCGTTCCACGCGTCAGCCCAAGCAGCGTTCCGCGCGCATTCGGATCCCAATAGGGCGCCCCAAGACCGGTAAACCCCGGAATCATGACCACTCCGCCGCTGTCCGGCACGCTCCCCGCCAAGGCTTCGATGTCGGCCGAGGTCTTGATCAGGCCAAGCGAATCGCGCAGCCATTGCACGATGGCGCCCCCCATGAATACGCTTCCCTCCAGCGCATAGATGGGCGGCCCGTCACCCGACCAGCCAATGGTCGTCAGCAGGCGATGGGTGGATACCACCGGCTCGGCGCCTGTGTTCATCAAGAGGAAGCAGCCGGTACCGTAAGTGTTCTTCGCCATGCCCGGGGCAAAGCAGCACTGACCGAATGTGGCCGCCTGCTGGTCACCGCCGATACCGGCGATCGGAATCGACGCACCAAACACCTCGGTGTCGGTTTCGCCACAGACACCGATGCTGTCGACAACCTGCGGCAGCACCGAAGCCGGTATGCCGAAGCCCTTGAGCAGACTCTCGTCCCAGCACCGGGAATGAATATTGAACATCAGGGTGCGTGCTGCGTTGCCCGGATCGGTCAGATGCAGCCTGCCGCCGGTCAGATGCCAGATCAGCCAGCTGTCTATCGTCCCGAACGCGAGCTCGCCGCGCTCGGCGCGGTCGCGTGCGCCCGGCACATGTTCAAGCAGCCACGCCAGCTTGGTCGCGGAAAAATACGGATCGAGCTCGAGGCCCGTGCGGGCGCGAACATCCTCGCTCCAGCCACGCGCGCGCAAGCTCTCACAGTAATCGGCCGTGCGCCTGTCCTGCCATACGATCGCGGGCGCGACCGCCCGTCCGTCGCTGCGCGACCACAGCACCGTGGTTTCGCGCTGATTGGCGATCCCGATCGCGGCAATTTCGCTGGCCTTCAGTTTCGCGTTATTCAGCGCGATACGCGCGCAATCGAGCTGCGCTTGCAGGATTTCATGCGCATCATGCTCAACCCAGCCCGGCTGCGGGAAATGCTGGGCAAACTCGCGCTGGGCATGACCGCACACCCGTCCATCCGCATCGAAGACCATCGCACGCGAACTGGTCGTTCCCTGATCCAGGGCAAGAACATGTGCCATTGGCAACTCCCGGGCAGAATTCAGACAAAGCGTAGCCTCTCAGGGCGGAACTGACCAGCGATCGGAACAATCCGGAGCCAGCGCTGCGGAGATATGGTTCAATGCGGCCCTCACACATTGCAATGCAGCATCAAGGCCATGCCCGCCATCTGGATGATCATCGCCAGCTTTCTTTTCGCCTGCATGGGCGTTTGCGTAAAGCTGGGAGCCACCCAGTTCTCCACCGGAGAGCTGGTTTTCTACCGCGGGGCGGTGAACATCGTGATGATGGTCACTGTTTCGCGCATGACAGGTATCGCCCTCAGCACCCCGCACTGGCGCATGCAACTGTCTCGCAGCGTTTCCGGCTCACTCGCGTTGATGTGCTATTTCTTCACCATTGGCATCCTGCCGCTGGCCACCGCGGCCACCCTGAGTTACACGTCGCCGATGTTCGTTGCCCTCCTGCTGATCCTGCTGTTCGGCGAACGCCTCCGCCTCCCTGTAGCGCTTGCCCTGCTCGCGGGCTTCGCCGGCGTCGTGCTGCTGCTGCGCCCCACCCTGCAACCGGGGCAGTGGCTTGGCGCGCTCACAGGGCTTGGCGCCGGGATGATCTCCAGCCTGGCCTACATCAGCGTGCGTGAACTGGGCAAGGCCGGCGAGCCCGAGGTGCGCACCGTATTCTGGTTTTCCTGCGTGACCAGCCTGCTCGGCGCCGCCTGGGCCCTGACCGGGGAACTGCATCTTCCCGATGCAGGCGGGCTTGTCATCCTGCTCGGCCTCGGCCTCTTCGGCGGCCTCGCCCAGCTGGCCATGACGCGCTCTTACCGTTTTGGCAAGACCGTCGTATCCGCCGCCCTCAGCTACAGTACGGTCATCTTCGCCAGCCTTTTTGGCATGGTGATCTGGGACGAAACCCATCCACCTTCGGCCTGGTTTGCCATCGCGTTGATCATCGTCAGCGGCCTCATGGTTTCCTTCGCTTCACGCCACAGGGCCGGCGATTGAGCCCGACCGCAGCGAAGGCTATAGTAGGCACACAAGTACAACACCACGGAGTCCATCATGATCAGCACCGACCACAAGGACAATCTCGTAGCAGTAACCGTATTCGGCGAATTCACCCTGGCCGACTACCGCGAGTTTGAAGAGTTGGTGAATTACAAGGTCCAGTTTGTCGGCTCTGTGGATCTGCTTTTCGATCTTCGTGAAATGGCAGGCTTTACGCTGGACGTCGCCTGGGAGGAGATCAAGTTCTCACGCGAGCATGCGCACGACTTCCGCCGCATCGCGATCCTCACCGAGGATCAGTGGATTACCTGGAGCGCCTGGATTTCCCAGCTCTTCGTCGAAGCGGAAGTACAAGTCTTCAGTTCGAATGAAGATGCGCGCGCGTGGATCGCCACGGCCCCAGAGACAGCCCCGTGAGCGCGTCTTATTCAGCCTTGATCGGCGCGCGCGATCTGGCCGAACGCATCCACGACCCTGACTGGGTCATCTTCGACTGCCGGTCCGACCTTGCCAACCCGGATTTTGGCCGAGACGCATACGCGAGCGGCCACATCCCCGGGGCCTTCTTCATGGATCTCGAGGACGATCTCAGCGGCCCCAAGACCGGCACCAACGGACGTCACCCCCTGCCCGATCCGGCGGCGCTTGCGGCACGTCTCGAAGCCTGTGGCGCAGGAAACCACTCCCAGATCGTCGTGTACGACGATGCAGGCGGGATGTACGCAGCACGGCTATGGTGGATGCTGCGCTGGCTCGGTCATCACCGCGTTGCAGTGCTCGACGGAGGGCTCCAGGCCTGGTGCAGCGAATCTCAGGCGCTCAGCACCGTGCTCCCGGAAGCGCATCCGACGCCGTCGTACTCCCTGTGTCTGCAAGCGTGCCGTGTCGATGTCGACACAGTTCGCGCACACCTGGGCCAATCCGACATGCTGCTGGTCGATGCCCGCAGTCCGGACCGCTTCCGCGGCGAAAATGAAACCCGTGACCCCGTCGGTGGCCATATCCCAGGCGCCATCAACCGGTTCTTCGGCAACAATCTGGACGGCCGCGGCCACTTCAAGAGTTCGCAGCAGCTCAGGGCCGAATTCGAAGCGCTGCTCAATGGCCGGGATCCGTCCCAAGTCGTGCATCATTGCGGGTCCGGTGTCACCGGCTGCCACAATCTGCTCGCAATGGAAGCTGCGGGCCTGCCGGGTTCCCGCCTTTATGCCGGATCGTGGAGCGAATGGTGCGCTGACCCGGCACGTCCGGTGGCGACCGGACCAGCCTGAGACTGCCTACCAGTCGATACGCTCAACCAGTCCGAGCGAGCGCCCGAGAAAACGTTCGCCTATGGTCTGAAAGCGCAAGGGGACGTCGGTCACAACGTAGCGGTAACTGGCCGGCCGCTTGCCCACATGAGCCAGACCTTCTGCATGCAGGCAGCGAGCGGCAAGCTCCGCGGTCGTGACAGCGGAATCGATCAGGCGCACCCCCTCCCCCACCACGTCACGCAACAAGGGTTTGAGCAGCGGGTAATGCGTACACCCGAGGACAAGACTATCCACTTCTTCGGCCAGCACCGGACGCAGATACTCCTGAGCGGTCATGCGCGTGACCGGATGGTCGAGCCAGCCCTCCTCAACCAGCGGCACGAACAGCGGACAGGCCTGTGAATAGACGCGCACCCCGGAGTCGAGTGCATGCATCCGAATTGCATAGGCGTTGCTGTTGATCGTCGTCGGCGTTCCAATCACACCAATCCTGCCCGCGGGAGACGCAGTCACTGCAGCCTGCGCTCCGGCCTCGATGACATTGATGACGGGAATACCGCCGGCCCGGGCTGCAACCACATGGGCAGCCACCGCGGCCATCGTGTTGCAGGCCACGATCAGCATCTTCACATCCTGCTGCAGCAGGAAATCGGTGATCTGCCCGGTGAAGTGTTCGATCGTGGAAACCGACTTGACCCCGTAGGGCACCCGTGCGGTATCCCCGAAATAGACGATGCTCTCCAGCGGCAGCCGCTCCATCAACGCACGCACCACGGTCAATCCGCCCACCCCGGAGTCAAAAACACCGATCGGCCGCGCCGCATCCGCCCTCATATGGCCCCCGTCAATGTGCCCACACTCGCCCAGCCCATGACCTTCATTCGAGCACGACAGCAGCAAATTTGCGCTTACCGACCTGCAGCACCACGGTTTCGCCAGCTTGCATCAAAAGCCCCTTATCCCCGACGCGCTCGCCGTTGAGCCGCACCGCCCCCTGATCGATCATGCGCATTGCCTCTGACGTGGTGCCCGTCAAACCCGCCTGCTTGACGACCTGGAACACTGGCAGGCCCTCGCCCACGACCACCCGGACTTCAGGAAGGTCATCGGGGATTGCGTTACGCTGGAAGCGCGCCTCAAAGTCACTCAGAGCGTCTTCGGCGGCCTGCTGACCATGGAAGCGGGAAACCAGCTCCTGCGCCAGCATCACCTTTACATCGCGCGGATTACGGCCCTCGTCGATCGAACGTCGCAGGCCCGCGATCTCGGCCGTGGAACGGAAGGACAGCAAGTCGAAGTAGCGCCACATCAGCGTATCCGATATCGACATCGTCTTGCCGAAGATTTCCTTCGGCGCCTCGGCGATCCCGATATAGTTGCCGAGGGATTTCGACATCTTGTTCACGCCATCCAGACCTTCGAGGAGCGGCACCATCGCCACGCACTGTGGCGCCTGCCCGTAGTGCTTCTGTAGTTCGCGCCCCATCAGCAGGTTGAACCGCTGGTCCGTGCCCCCAAGTTCCACGTCAGCTTTCATTGCAACCGAGTCGTAGCCCTGACAGAGCGGGTAGAGAAACTCGTGAATCGCAATCGACTGATTGTTGGCATAGCGCTTGGAAAAGTCATCGCGCTCAAGCATCCGTGCCACGGTCTGCTGTGCAGCCAGGCGGATCATCCCCGCCGAACCGAGCGCTTCCATCCATACGGAGTTGAAGCAGATCTCGGTTTTCTCCGGATCGAGAATCTTGAATACCTGATCCTGATAGGTCCTGGCATTCTCCATAATCTGCTCGCGCGACAGTGGCGGGCGCGTGCTGTTCTTGCCACTGGGGTCGCCAATCATCCCCGTGAAGTCCCCGATCAGAAACAACACCTGATGGCCCAGCTCCTGAAAATGGCGCAGCTTGTTGATCAGCACCGTATGCCCCACGTGCAGATCCGGCGCAGTCGGGTCGAAGCCCGCCTTGACCCGCAACGGCCGTCCGCTCTTGAGCTTCTCGACCAGTTCGCTTTCAATCAGCAGCTCGTCGACTCCGCGCTTGATCAGTTCGATCGCGGCCTGCACTTCACTCATCATGTATCTCCAGTCATTCGTTCACCGGCCCGCATCAATTCTTTGTTAAACTCAAAAAAGTTTTTGCCCGGGTCAAATCATGCAGGTCAGAAAAACCACGATTCTAGCCGAACTGCCGTCCAAGCTCCTTAGCAGCAAACGTCCTTGGCTCATCGCAGGCGTCGCGAGCATCTCACTCCTCGGCGTCGTGGCGGCAACCGCCGTCGTGCCTCAGACCTCCCCCGCTGCGCCTTTCATCGCCAGCAACGTGGTCGAGGACATTGCAATCACCCCCGTCAGCGTAGAGGCAGCTCACACACTGCCGTATGTGCACGACGACAGAGTTCAGCCTGGCGACACGCTTCCGGCGATTTTCCGCCGCCTCGGCATCGACGACAACGACACGCTCTCCTTCATCCAGAACGACGAAGCCGGCTCACAAGCCGTTCGTCAGCTGCGAGCAGGCCGTTCGATGACTGCCATGGTCACGCCCGACGGCAAGGTACTTTCCATCAGTTTGCCGCTGAGCGGCGGCCACTACACGATCGAACGCGATCAGGCAGATCAGGATTTTCAGGTCCGCAGCGATGAAGCCGGGGCACTTGAGACGGTGGTCGAGATGCGCACCGGCACCATTCGCCACTCGCTTTTCGGTGCGACCGACGAAGCCGGGCTTCCCGACAGCATCGCCAGCAAACTGGTGGACCTCTTCGGCACCGAGATCGATTTTCATACCGACCTGCGCAAGGGCGACAGCTTCAGCGTAGTGTATGAAACCATCTACGACGATGGCTCAAGCGTCCGTTCCGGGCGCGTACTTGCAGCCGAGTTCATCAATCAGGGCAAGCGCCATGTCGTGGTACTGCATGACAAGGGCAACGGCAAAGAGCTGTATTACTCGGGCGACGGACACAGCCTGCGCCAAGGGTTTCTGCGCTCGCCCCTTGAGTTTTCCCGTGTCACATCAGGCTTCGGCCGCCGCCTGCACCCGATTCACAAGAACTGGCGCACCCACAAGGGCGTCGACTTCGGCGCACCGCGAGGCACCCCGGTCAAGGCGACATCTGACGGCGTCGTCTCCTTTGCCGGCCGACAGGGCGGCTACGGCAACATCGTGGTTCTCCGGCACCGCGGCAAGCTCTCCACCGCCTATGCCCACCTCAACAAGATCAGCAGCAACCTCAAACCCGGCATGGCAGTCGACCAGGGCGATGTGATCGGCTTCGTCGGCTCCACCGGCTGGGCGACTGGCCCTCATCTCCACTACGAGGTGCGCGTGGACAACGTCGCGCACGACCCAATGACGATTGCCCTACCCGCCGCAGACGCACTCGAAGGCAAGGAACTCGCACAATTCAAGCGCAACGCCGAGCCCCTGCTGCAACGCATTGCGCTTCTCAACTACAAGAGCACGGTCGCAAGCCGCTGATAGCCGGCACGCTGAAAACAAAAAAACGGGGCGCATCAGCGCCCCGTTTTCATTTCATCCCGACCAGATCAATCAGGCCGAGAAAGAAGACCCACAACCGCAGGTGCTGGTTGCATTCGGGTTACGAATGACAAACTGCGAGCCTTCGAGGCCTTCCGTATAGTCGATTTCAGCGCCGACCAGGTACTGGTAACTCATCGGATCAACCAGCAGCATCACGCCATTTTTTTCGAACGTGGTGTCATCTTCGTTCACTTCCTCATCGAAAGTGAAGCCGTACTGGAAGCCCGAGCAACCACCACCGCTGACAAATACGCGCAACTTGAGCGAAGGATTACCTTCCTCTTCGATCAACTCGCGCACCTTGCCGGCTGCGTTATCGGTAAATACCAGGATGTCCGGGGTTTCAACTTCTGCGTTCATGTTCTCTCCTCTGTCAAGGGCAGGGGGCGATGATGCGCCATCCGCCCTCCCACGTCAAAGTCGGATCATATCCGACCGTACAAGTTCCGTCAGGGGTTCACAGAACCACTACCGGGCGTCACGAACATGATACTCATGTTCCAAACCACAACACTTCAGAGATCCGCGAAACCGCAGCCCCATCAACATGGTTACGCACCCAGTGTACGCCGAACCGTATTTCACCTCGACGCACACGCCCCCTGCAATCCTTACATTCGGGAAGCCCGAAAATGCAAAAAGCCGCCCTGAAGGACGGCTTCTCGTGCAGCGTAAAACGCGATTAGCGCTTCGAGAACTGCTTTGCGCGACGTGCTTTGCGCAGGCCGACTTTCTTACGCTCGACTTCACGTGCATCGCGAGTCACCAGCCCTGCGGTACGCAGATCCGGCTTCAGGTCGGCACTGTAATCGATCAGCGCACGGGTGATGCCGTGACGCACCGCACCGGCCTGACCGGATTCACCGCCACCAACCACGTTGACCATGATGTCAAAGCGATCTTCGTTGCCGGTAAGCACCAGCGGCTGACGCACGATCATGCGGCCGGTTTCACGGGAAAAGAACTCATCAACAGGCTTGCCGTTGACGACGATGTTGCCGGAGCCCGGCTTGATGAATACACGGGCGACCGCGGTCTTGCGGCGACCGGTACCGTAATTGTAAGTCACAGCCATTTATGGCTCCTTCAGATCTCGAGAACTTTCGGCTGCTGGGCGGCATGCGGGTGCTCGGCACCGGCATAGCACTTCAGCTTCTTCAGCATGGCATAACCCAGCGGACCCTTAGGCAGCATGCCTTTCACGGCCTTTTCCAGCACGCGCTCGGGGAAGCGTTGCTGCAGCTTGGTGAAGTTGGTCTCGTAGATACCGCCCGGGTAGCCGGAGTGGCGATAATACTTCTTGTCCAGCGCCTTGTTGCCGGTCACGCGCAGCTTCTCGACGTTCACGACAACAATGAAGTCACCGGTATCGATGTGCGGCGTGTAGATGGACTTGTGCTTGCCACGCAGGCGGCGGGCCACTTCGGAAGCAAGACGGCCAAGCACCTTGTCCGTGCCGTCGACAACGAACCAGTCGCGCTGTACTTCGTGCGGCTTGGCAGAAAACGTTTTCATTTGAAACCTCGATCTTGTCAGGCCTGGCGTGCCGGCCACCAAACGGAAAGCTCGAAATCATAGACCCTTCACGTACCTCATGTCAATGAGAACGCGCGAAAGAAATCCGGCACAGCATCCAGGACCGAGCGTAGAAAAAAAAACGCAGCCCCTGCGGGACTGCGTTAAATCCACACCAAAGGAGGAGGGTGGAGGAGACACTTTTTGGATCGTTGGCTGCTTTTGCAACACGTTTGCGATCCGACTGAGGTGAATTATCCATAAAGAGATAGGCTCGAGCAAGCGTTATTTGTGCGCCGCACTACAAATGTTTTGATTACACCATAAGTCATATTTATATAAATTCAAGCCGATGTTTTATATGACCTTTCACAATAAAACAAAAGACAAAAACAAATTTAATATGCCATTCAAATAAACAGACAAGCCCTGAAGTTGTGCACTGCACAAATCATACTCATCAAGCTTTACTGCCCCACGGCCGCACTTCGGTAGAATCCTGCAATCCTGCAATCCTGCAATCCTGGCATCCCTGCCAAACCTTCAACTTCCCAAGGAGAAAACCAACCATGGAATGCACCATCAAATGGGTCGATGGCATGAGCTTCCGAGCCGAGACCGGCAGCGGCCATTTGATCAACATGGACGGAGCCCCGGATGCCGGCGGGCGCAACCTTGCAGCACGACCAATGGAATTGATGCTTGCGGGCGCGGGCGGATGCACGGCTTTCGACGTTGTGCTGATTCTCAAGCGTGGACGCCAGGACATCCGCGACTGCTCGGTCAGGCTGGAGGCCGATCGCGCCGATACAGACCCGAAAATCTTTACCCGCATCCGCTTTCATTACACGGTTACGGGCAAGAATCTGAAGCCCGAGAGTGTCGAGCGCGCAATCCACCTTTCAGCAGAAAAGTACTGCTCGGCATCGATCATGCTCGGCAAGACCGCCGAGATCACACACGAATGGACAATCGTCGAAGCGGAATGATTCGGCGCACGGAGGGCGCCACGCGCCCTCCGCTCAAACGCGGTAGACCGTTTCGGTCATCACCCGCGAAAACAGCCTCATCAACCCCTTGACGGGCGCTGGAAGCTCGTTGGCACCCAGTCGAACCGCAGTATTGGCGTGGCTGATCTCATCCGTCTTCATCTGCTCGACAATTGCCCGTGACTTGCGGTCCTCCGCAGGAAGACGTTCGAGATGACCGTGGAGGTGCGACTCAACCTGACGCTCGGTCTCCGCGAGAAAACCGAGATTCCAACGATCCCCGAAACGGCCGGCAAGCATGCCGACGGCGAGGGAACTTCCATACCAAAGCGGATTGAGCAGACTCTTGCGCCCACCGAGTTCGGCAATACGCTGCTCAGTCCAGGCAAGGTGCTCGGTCTCTTCATGAGAGGCCTGCTCAAGCGCCTTGCGGATAGACTCGTCCTTCGACATCAGCGCCTGCCCCTGGTAAAGCGCCTGCGCACAGATCTCGCCACAGTGATTGACGCGCATCAGTGCAGCAGCATGACGTTTCTCGTCTTCGTCCAGCGGCGCATCGGGCAAGTCATTGCCAGGCACCGGCCTGACCGTCATTGCGGGCGCAAAAACCGTCCGCAATGCCTTGTCGAACTGAATGATGACCTGATCAAGCATCACCTGCCTCCCTGCATTGGGTTCGCCATCGTCCCGTAACCAGACTTCAGGCGGCGCAGCACCTCATCGACACTTCGCGGAGGTGCCGGCCCGTCGCAGAACAGTTCGTACGCCAGCGCGGCACGGGGCCGGTTGTAGGTATTGTCGAGGATAGGTACCCATTCGCTCCCCTTGACCGGCACCCACTCACTACGATTGCTGCGGCTGGCATAAATCCGGCGCTCGTTCGTGTTGCAGCGGATCCCCTCGAACGTGACGTTCTCGGCGCCACCCGGGGTGCGAATCACCAGCACATAGCGCACGACCCCATCTGCACCAACGGTGAGCGTATCGCGGTCGAACATGAAACGGTTCGGCGATGACGCGCTGACAAAGAACTCTTGCAGACTGCCTTCGGAAGGCGCAGCCGGCATGACCACATCACCTTCCGTCCAGTTGGCAACGCGGTCTTCGAACGATTCCTGCGCAAACACGTTCGACGATGGCAGCACAGATAACAGCGCGGGCGTCACCAGCCCGAGCAGCACGCGACGCACATTACGGAGATTCAAGACAATAGCTCCCGTTACGGGGCCTGTGGCCCCATATCTGCAAGATGAACGAACGCGAACCCTCCGCGTCAGGCGGTGGGCCCTTCGTCAAGCCGGTAGGCATCGGGCAACTCGAAAGAGCGAGCGCGAAACAACACCCTGGACAGTTCGGTAAGCGCCAATTGGTACACTTGCCGCTTGAACTCGATGACCGCATCGAGCGGAACCCAGAAGTCGTTCCAACGCCACGCATCGAACTCCGGGTGAGTACTGGCGCGCAGGCATACATCCGTATCACGCCCCACCAGTCGCAACAGAAACCAGATCTGCTTCTGTCCACGATAGGTGTTGCGCCATTCCCGCTTTATCCAGTGTTTGGGAACGTCATAGCGCAACCAGCCGCGTGTGCGGCCAAGGATCTTGACGTGCTCCGGGCGCAAACCGACCTCCTCGAACAATTCCCGGTACATGGCCTGCTCCGGCGTTTCGCCGTGCTTGATGCCACCTTGCGGGAACTGCCACGAGTGTTCACGAATGCGTTTACCCCAAAACACCTCATTACGCGTGTTGACCAGGATGATGCCGACGTTCGGGCGATAGCCTTCACGATCGAGCATGATCAAACCTTCAATTTGGCTTAGTTGACATGGATTTTTCCACACTTGCGACCACTTTGAAAGCACGCTCCATCCGTCGTTCCCTGCAAACCGCTTGGCGCGACCTCCGCACCCCGGCGCCGGCATACGCTAGAATTCACCGATTCGACACTACAATCCGACGAAATTCCCATGCGCGCCAGCCAGTTTCACCTGTTCACCCTCAAGGAAGCCCCCTCCGACGCCGAAGTCGTCAGCCAGAAGCTGATGCTGCGCGCAGGCATGATCCGCAAGGTCGCCGCGGGCATCTACAACTACATGCCGATGGGTCTGCGTTCGATTCGCAAGGTCGAGGCCATCATCCGCGACGAACTTGATCGCGCCGGTGCGATGGAGATCGTCATGCCGATCGTGCAACCCGCCGAGCTGTGGCAGGAGACAGGGCGCTGGGACAAGATGGGTGCCGAGATGCTGCGCTTCAAGGACCGTCACGACCGCGACTTCGCCATGCAGCCGACCTCGGAAGAGGTGGTGACCGACATCGCTCGCCAGGAGCTGAAGAGCTATCGGCAGCTGCCGAAGAACTTCTATCAGATCCAGACCAAGTTCCGCGACGAGCGTCGCCCCCGCTTCGGTGTGATGCGCGGTCGCGAGTTCGTGATGAAGGACGCCTACTCCTTTGACCGCGACATGGACGCTGCCGGCCGCAGCTACGACAACATGTATGCCACCTACTGCCGGATCTTCGACCGTATCGGCCTCGAATATCGAGCCGTTGCGGCCGACACCGGCGCCATTGGCGGAGACCGCTCGCACGAATTCCAGGTGATTGCCGAGACCGGCGAGGACGCCATCGTCTATTGCCCGGACTCCGACTACGCTGCCAATATCGAACTCGCCGAGGCGCTCGCCCTGCAAGCCGCGCGCGGCGAAGCTCGGATCGCACTCGAGAAGACGCCAACCCCGGGCAAGGCGACCTGTGCCGATGTCGCCGACCTGCTTCAGGTTGGGCTCGATACGACGGTCAAATCGCTCGTATTGGCAAGCGACGAGAGCGACGACAAGGGCGAGATCGTCAAGACCACCGTGTGGCTGCTGCTGGTCCGCGGCGACCACTCGCTGAACGAAGTGAAGGCCGGCAAGATCGAAGGCCTGGGAAGCGATTTCCGCTTTGCGACGGAGGCCGAGATCATCGAGCACTTCGGCTGCAAGCCTGGCTATCTGGGCCCGATCGGGCTCAGGAAGCCTGTACGCATTGTTGCCGACCGCAGCGTTGCCAACATGTCCGACTTCATCTGTGGCGCCAACGAGGAAGACTTCCATTACACGGGCGTGAACTGGGGGCGCGATCTGCCCGAACCCGATTTCGTTGCTGATATCCGCAATGTGGTCGAGGGCGACCCCTCACCCGACGGCAAGGGTGTGCTCGCCATCCAGCGCGGTATCGAGGTAGGCCATGTGTTCTATCTCGGCAACAAGTATTCAAAAGCGATGAATGCGAGCTTCCTCGATATTGACGGCAAGCCAAAGCACTTCGAGATGGGCTGCTACGGCATCGGGGTAACCCGCATCGTCGGTGCCGCCATCGAGCAAAACCATGATGAGCGCGGAATCATCTGGCCCGCCGCGATCGCGCCGTTCGAGGTGGTGATCTGCGGCGTCGGCTGGGGCAAGTCCGAACTTGTGCGCGACGAAGCGACCAGGCTCTACGAGACGCTGAAAAGTGCCGGTATCGATGTCATCCTTGACGATCGTGACGAGCGTCCCGGCGTCATGTTTGCCGACTGGGAACTGATCGGCATCCCGCACCGGATCACGATTGGCGATCGCGGACTGAAGGAAGGCATGGTCGAGTACCAGACCCGGCGCGATGGCGAGCAACACAAGCTCGCGCCTGCAGACATCGCCGCCCACGTCATCGCTCGGCTGCGCGCCTGAGCCGGCCAGCCCCCAATCTCATGACCACCTCGCGCCCTTTCCGGAACACGCGCCGCCTGCTGGGGGCGGTGCTGCTGTCACTTGCTGCGAGCCAGGCATTTGCGGGCGCGCAGCAGTACGAACCGCTCGCGGCGAGCGTGCGCGCAGCCCTGTATGAAGCGGTCAGTGACGCGGCCCCGCCGACCTTGCCGATCGGGGACGCAGGCGAACGCGCCCGGTGGCTGAGCGACATGTCGCGCAGACTGGAAAAACGCATCCCCGACGAGAACTACCGCACCGAACTGCTCACGTCGATTCATTACGAGGCGACACGAGCCGGACTCGACCCCCAGATGGTGCTCGGACTGATTCAGGTCGAGAGCAATTTCCGCAAGTACGCGATCTCTTCCGCAGGGGCGCGGGGCTTCATGCAGGTCATGCCGTTCTGGCTGAAGGTCATCGGGCGCGAGGAGGACAACCTGTTCCACCTGCGCACGAACCTGCGTTACGGCTGCACCATTCTCCGCCACTATCTCGATATCGAGAAAGGCGACCTCTACCGTGCCCTGGGGCGATACAACGGCAGCCTGGGCAAGCCGACCTACCCCAACCTGGTGCGCACCGCCTGGGAGCGCCACTGGTCATGGACGCCCACACGTCTTGCGGCCAGCGAGGGCGCGGTAACGCCCAACTGAAAACCGCGCCCGACGGCGCGCAATCAGCCGGCCACGGCCGTCAACGACTTCATTTCCTGACTTGAAGGCTTGTCCTGCGGGCGCTGCTCGGACTTCCCTGCGGCTGCAAGTGGCTGAACATCGCCCGACACTTCGCCGCCCTCCTCGATCAGAATACGTCCATAGCGGATCTTGCCGCTGACCCGGCCGGTGGAATGGATGAACAACTGCTCCCGAGCGGTCAACTCGCCTTCGAACACGCCATGAATCTCGGCGATGTCGATCCCGACCTTGCCACTGAAGGCGCCCGCTTCGGCAATACGGATCACCCGGCTGTCCATCGTCGCCTCGACGCGACCTTCGACCACCAGCGTGTCGCAATCGAGAATCTCGGCCCCCTTGAGCTTGACGTCAGGACCGACGATCAAGCGGCTGCCCGTCGCTTCCGCCGCACCTGCGCCCACCTCGGCCCGGTTCAGGCCCGGCTCCACGGGTTTTGACACACTGTCGGGCGCAGGCGACACCGTACTCGGCGATGCGCTCGCGCCGGAAGACGTCGTACTCGTCGTAAGCGCCGGCGAAGTGCTGCCGACAGGCCTTGAACTGCGTCCTACAGCGGGTTCGGCAGATTTGGGGAACATGCTGGGCTTGTTGAACATGGCATCTCCTGATTGAGGCGACGCTCCGGGATGGAGCATCAAGGCAGCGTATTGCAAGCACCGTACCCGGCACGAAAAAGCATTACACAACAATAACCTGAAGGCGGACGACGCGCAGCATCACTCCACGCGCCCGTGCGACACATGCGAATGTGTCGCCTCCAGGCGACAGATGCTGGCCGCGAAGGATGAATAGCTTGCTGCAAATACACTTCCCGATGTCGTGAAACGGCGACGACCCGGCATTGAAACATCATCTTGCACTTGCTTACCGGAGGCAGCCGCCCGCCCCGCCTACACTCGGTTCGTTGCGTTTTACCACTCGAAGCATAGACGACCCCATCAGCCAATGCTCCTCCAACCGTCTTCCGACCGCACAAGCCGTCGCGCGCATCTGCCGCAGCCGACCACACGCGCGACCGGCAGCAGCGCCGGACAGGCCATCATCAGCCGCAGCGAGCGCATGCAGACTTTGCTGGATGAAGCGCGGATGCTTGCCAATACCGATGCGAGCGTGCTGATTCAGGGAGAGAGTGGCAGTGGCAAGGAGTTGCTGGCACACTTCATCCACCAGTCCAGTCCGCGCGCAGCAGCCCCCTTCATCGCGATCAACTGCAGTGCCATTCCGGAACACCTGCTCGAATCCGAACTGTTCGGTCATGTCCGCGGCGCCTTCAGCGGCGCAATAAACGCCCATCCGGGCCTGTTCGAGGCCGCCAACGGGGGGACACTGCTTCTCGACGAAATCGGAGACATGCCGCTGACGCTGCAGAGCAAGCTCCTGCGGGTGTTACAGGAGCGCTCGGTGCGGGCGGTCGGCGCCACACACAGCCGGCCGGTCGATGTGCGCATTCTGTCGGCCACGCATTGCGACCTTCACAGCGCGCGGGCCGAAGGACGCTTTCGCGAGGATCTCTATTACCGGATCAAGGTCGTCGGCCTGCGTCTGCCCTCGCTCGACGAGCGGCGCGAAGACATCCCTTTGCTTGCCGCACACTTCCTGGAAGAGATTGCGCGACGCGACGGAAAGCGTCTGCGCGGATTCTCGTCCCGGGCCATGCAAGCCCTGTGTGTTGCCGACTGGCCGGGAAACATCCGTGAGTTGCAGAATGTGATCGAGCAGGTCTGTGCCCTGAGTACGGGCACGCAGATCTCGCTGGCGCAGGTCGAGCGGGCGCTGCACGGCAGCTCGTTCAAACGCCTGAGCTATGCCGACGCGAAAGCGCGCTTCGAACACGACTACCTGACCCAGCTACTGTCATTGACCGGCGGCAATGTGTCGGACGCAGCCCGGCTGGCGGAACGCAATCGCACCGAATTCTATCGCCTGCTGCAGCGCCACCAGCTCGATCCTGCGCAATTTCGCCGCAGCTGCGATTCAACTCGCGGCGCGGGGGGCTGAGTACCGCTCAGGCGGTGCCGCCGACCGTCAGTCCGTCGATACGCAAGGTCGGTTGTCCGACCCCCACCGGCACGCTCTGACCGTCCTTGCCGCACGTGCCGACACCGGGATCGAGCGCCATGTCGTTGCCGATCATGCTCACCCGGGTCAGTACATCGGGGCCGTTACCGATCAGGGTTGCACCCTTCACCGGACGCGTCACCTTGCCGTTCTCGATCAGGTAGGCCTCGGAGGTCGAAAACACGAACTTGCCCGACGTAATATCGACCTGTCCGCCGCCGAAGTTTGCCGCATACAAGCCCTTCTTGACCGACTTGATGATCTCTGCCGGATCCTTGTCGCCATTGAGCATGTAGGTATTGGTCATGCGCGGCAGCGGCAGGTGGGCATAGGACTCGCGTCGACCGTTGCCGGTTGGCGCCATGCCCATCAGGCGGGCATTCATCGTGTCCTGCATGTAGCCGGTAAGGATGCCGTCTTCGATCAGCACGGTATTTTCGGTCGGGTTGCCTTCGTCGTCGATACTCAGGGAGCCGCGACGGTCCGGGATGGTGCCGTCATCGACCACCGTAACGCCACGTGCGGCGACCTGCTGGCCGATACGGCCGGCAAACGCCGAACTGCCCTTGCGGTTGAAATCGCCCTCAAGCCCGTGTCCGATTGCCTCGTGCAACAGGATACCCGGCCAGCCCGGGCCGAGCACCACCGGCATGGTGCCGGCCGGCGCCGGGTCGGCATCGATATTGACGCTGGCCTGATGCACCGCAGCCCTGGCGTAGTCGCGGAGGCGCTCGTCACAGAAGTAGCCGTAGTCGTAACGTCCGCCCCCGCCCGCACTGCCCTGCTCACGGCGACCGTTGGACTCCATGATCACCGTGATCGAAACCCGCACCAGCGGACGCACATCGGCGGCCATATGGCCATCGTTGCGTGCTACCAGCACGACCTCCCAGGAGCCGGCGATGTGCGCCATGACCTGGGTGACGCGCGGGTCTTCGCCGCGGGCAAAACTCTCCAGCCGCTCCAGCAGCTTCACCTTGGCGGTGTCATCGAGCGAATCGAGCGGATCGTCCGCACGATACAAGCGGCTACGCGTCTTGTAAGGAGTGATCACTGCCTTGCGCCGATCGCCAACGTCGGCGATCGCACGCGTTGCCGTCGCAGCGCCAACAAGCGCATCCAGCGAGATGTCGTCCGAATAGGCAAAGGCGGTCTTTTCGCCACTGATGGCCCGCACACCGACACCTTGCTCGATGTCGAAACTGCCCGACTTGACGATCCCCTCCTCAAGACTCCATGCCTCGGAACGCTGATACTGGAAGTACAGGTCGGCGTAATCAATCTGGTGCCGCATCAGCTTGCGGAACACCTTTTCCAGCTCGGCCTCACCCAGTCCATAAGGAGAGAGCAGGTATTTGTCGGCAACTTTCAGGGGATTCTTGCTCATCATGTATCCAGTTTAGGCGCTACCGCTTTGACCCGGTTTGCGCGAATTCGATCGTTGTGCCACTCAGGCACGGGCTGCCAGCTCGCCGAGACAGCGGTGGCGCAGCGCCGGCAGGCTGTCGCGCAGCGAAGCCAGACGGGCGAAATCCACGTCCGCCGTCACCACACCGGGCCCCTTGTCGAGCACACCCAGCACTTCCCCCCAGGGGTCGATGATCATCGTATGCCCCCAGGTCACCCTGCCACCCGGGTGCTCGCCGCCTTGCGCAGGCGCCATGACGTAGCACTGGTTCTCAATCGCACGGGCGCGCAGCAGAACCTCCCAGTGCGCACGGCCGGTCGTGTAAGTAAAG
>Ga0172382_10002564_pt1 | contig 30092 bp, 24 predicted proteins | sample Leawel138RmetaG_FD_122245 | JGI IMG/M metagenome (GOLD analysis project Ga0172382, IMG submission 122245) | Leachate microbial communities from a municipal landfill in Southern Ontario, Canada - Leachate well 138R metaG | ecosystem: Engineered > Solid waste > Landfill > Unclassified | place...
CCGTGTCGAACGACAATTTCGCCACTTCGCTTCGCCAGCGAGCTTATGACTTTTTCAGGGGAGGGCGCGCGCGATCCAAACCTGCTGGATACCGGGGCAACGTAGGTGCCACGCGCCACGCGCATCAGTTTGCCTTCCTTGGTCAGCCGTGAGAACGCCTGATCGACGGCGGCCCGGCTTCCCAGGTGCAGGAATTCTTTGGGCGACAGCACACCGCCCTCGGGGAGGGAGCGGGCACGTCGAAGGATGGTTTCTGGCAAAGTCTTCATTGGTGGTGCCTCTACATGATGTAAGAATTATATATCAGTTTCTGACATCATGGAACTGAGATAACCTTGATCTTCTACCAGCAGGAGTGCTTGATGGAGTGGTGAGTTTGGGTAGTCTAGAGTGCTGCCGGAACCGCCATCCAAGCCCAGCGAAGTACTACTGCATACGCCTGGATATGCCCCAAGTTACCGGCCAATTTCTTGGGGCAAATTTGGGGCAATTTGATCGCCAAACCATGCCATTTCAGGCCATTTTGCGTATTTCAGCGTAGTACGGCGTAGTTGCAATAAGATACTGATAAATAAGGAAAAATACCCTATTTTGAGCCATTTAACATTCAATCAGCCCCCACTATGGGGGTGTGGCTGTCGAGGGCTTGCTCCAGGGACGACATCGCGGGCCTTTGTCCAATCAAAGCGGGGGATTCTACGTGATGGCCCGGGGGTAGCGGAACCTCGGGGCCCGGGGCCGGGCAGGTGCGCCACCCGCTTGCGGTTGGGGCCCCCGTCCCTTACCTTTACGTCCATGTCCGACGCCCCCGAAATGACCTGTCTCAAGCTCGCCAGTGAACTGGGCGCGACCCTCGCCGCTCGGGGCTGGCGGGTGACCTGCGCCGAATCCTGCACCGGGGGCGGGGTTGCCTTTGCCATTACTGAGGTGGCGGGCAGTTCCCGCTGGTTCGAGGCTGGCTTCGTGACCTACGCCAACATCGCCAAGGAGCGCCTGCTCGGAGTGAGGGACGAGACCCTCGAAAGCGATGGCGCGGTCAGCGAGGCGGTGGTGCGGGAGATGGCCCAGGGGGCGCTCTGGGAGGCGGGGGCCGATATCGCCGTTGCCGTCAGTGGCATCGCCGGCCCCGACGGCGGCAGTGCTGCCAAGCCGGTGGGCACCGTGTGGTTTGCCTGGACCACCGCCGCCGCCACCGAGACCCGCTGCCACCATTTTGCCGGCGACCGCCAGGCGGTGCGCCAGCAGGCGGTGCTTGCCGCCCTGGAGGGCCTGATCCGTCTGTGTCGCAATACTGTATAGTTGTACAGTATAAGGCTTTTGCGCTATGCTCCGTTCCACTTGCCCCGCCCGCCGGGGCCATCACTGACCGCCACGTTACCGAAAGGGGAATCCAATGGACGCCAACAAGGAAAAAGCACTGCAGGCCGCCCTCGGCCAGATCGAACGCCAGTTTGGCAAGGGCGCCGTGATGCGCATGGGCGACCGGGAGCAGTTGGCCATACCCAGTATTTCCACCGGATCCCTGGGCCTCGATGTCGCCCTCGGTATCGGCGGCCTGCCCAAGGGGCGCGTGGTGGAGATCTACGGGCCGGAATCCTCCGGCAAGACCACCCTGACCCTGTCGGTGATCGCCGAGGCCCAGAAGCAGGGCGCCACCTGTGCGTTCGTCGACGCGGAGCACGCCCTCGACCCGCAGTACGCCGAGAAGCTCGGCGTCAACGTGGACGATCTGCTGGTATCCCAGCCCGACACCGGGGAGCAGGCCCTCGAGATCACCGATATGCTGGTGCGCTCCAACGCCGTCGATGTGGTGATCGTCGACTCCGTGGCGGCGCTGGTGCCCAAGGCGGAGATCGAGGGGGAGATGGGCGACAGTCACGTGGGCCTTCAGGCCCGCCTGATGTCCCAGGCGCTGCGCAAGCTCACCGGCAACATCAAGAACGCCAATTGCCTGGTGATCTTCATCAACCAGATCCGCATGAAGATCGGGGTGATGTTCGGCAGCCCGGAAACCACCACCGGCGGCAACGCCCTCAAGTTCTACGCCTCGGTGCGCCTCGATATCCGCCGCATCGGCTCGGTCAAGGAGGGCGAGGAAGTGGTCGGCAACGAGACCCGGGTCAAGGTGGTCAAGAACAAGATGGCGCCGCCCTTCCGGCAGTGTGAGTTCCAGATCCTCTATGGCAAGGGCATCAACCGCCTCGGGGAGGTGGTGGACATGGGGGTCAAGGAGAGTCTCATCGACAAGTCCGGCGCCTGGTACAGCTACAAGGGCGACAAGATCGGCCAGGGCAAGGCCAACGTGGTCAAGTTTTTGGAGGAAAATACCGCCGTTGCGGCGGAGATCGAGGGCCTTCTGCGGGAAAAATACCTGAGTGGCGGCGCGCCCCCTCCCCGGGCCAAGGAGAGCGCCGGCCTGGTGGAGGAATCCGTCGACTGATCCCGGCGGCGGGGCCGGCGCCATGGGGAACGACAGTCGCCGTCGCCTCGCCGCTTTTCAGAGCCCTTCGCCACGCCCCCCGCGCCCCTGATGCATCTCGTTCTCGCTGGTGGTGGCCACGGCCATCTGGCGCTGTTGCGGGCGTTGGCCGCACGGCCCCTGGCGGCTGTCAGGGTCACCCTGGTTACCCCGGAGTCCCGCCAGTGGTATTCCGGCATGTTGCCCGGCTGGATCGCCGGGCAGTTCGACCCCACTGACTGCACCATCGATCTAGCGCTTTTGGCCCGGAGGGCTGGCGTCAAACTGGTGATGTCAGCCGTCACCGGGCTGGATGCCGGGGAGCGCACCCTGTTGCTCGCCACTGGCGAGACCGTCCTCTACGACCTGCTTTCCCTCAATCTCGGTGCCACGCCACCCACACTCCCGGCTGCTCCCGGTGCCATCCCCCTGTTGCCCATCAAGCCCATGGCGGACTTCGCAGGGCGATGGCAGGCCCTGATGGCGGAAGACCGCCCGGCAGGGCTCCGGGTGGCGGTGGTGGGGGCCGGCGCGGCGGGTGTCGAGGTCGCCCTGGCGGTGAACCACGCCCTGCGGCTCCGGGGTTCCGGGGGCTCCGTGGCGCTGGTGGACCCCGCCGGGCCCCTGTCCGCCCTCGCCGCCAGGGCGCGACGCCTGGCCCTGGCGGAGTTGCACCGCCGCGGGGTTGCCCTGATCCACGACAGTGCCCTCGGGGTTTCCCCCGATGGCCTGGTGCTCTCCTCGGGCGGGGTGCTTGCCGCCGATTGCGCGATCCTCGCCTCGGGCGCCGTTCCGCCCGATTGGCCGCGGGCTTCGGGCCTCGCCGTCGACGGGCGGGGCAGGGTGCTGGTGAACCCCTCGATGCGCAGTATTTCCCACCCCGAGGTGTTCGCGGTGGGGGATGGCAGCGCCCGTGAGGATCGCGCCCTGGTGCCCTCCGGTGTTCACGCGGTGAAAGGCGGCGCGGTGCTCGCCCACAACCTGCGGGCCCTGCTCGAGGGCGGTGCGGCAAAGCCCTACCGGCCGCGGGAAAAGGTGCTGCACCTTCTCGGCTACGGTGAGCGGCGGGGGCTGGCCTGCTTTGGGCCCGCTGCGGTGGAAGGGTGCTGGGTGTGGTACTGGAAGCGCTGGATCGACCGGCGCTTTATCGCGCGCCATCGCTGACTGCAGGGCGTGGGGTCGGGCCTCGCTGATTCCCCACCCTTGCGTTAACCTGTCGGCTCTCCGGGGTTGGGCCGACAGCATGTCGGTACCGTCCGCGGGCCACTGTCTCAGATCGGGATGCCATTACCATGCGGGATACCCTGCCCCTGCTTCAGATCAGCGATTTTCCCGCTCTCCGGCGCGGGGTGCTCGACACGCTCCAGGTCAACCTGGGGTATCGCTGCAACCAGCGCTGCCTGCACTGCCATGTCAACGCGAGCCCGGATCGTCGCGAAATGATGGACGATACGACCCTCGCCCTGATTCCCCGGGTGCTGGCCGCCCGGTCCATCGCCACACTCGATATCACTGGGGGCGCGCCGGAGCTGCACCCGGGGTTTCGCGCCCTGGTGGAGGTTGCCGGGGGGCGGGCGCGCGGGTCATCGACCGCTGCAATCTCACCATCCTGCTCGAGCCAGGGCAGGAAGATCTCGCGGAATTTCTCGCCGCCAACGGCGTCGAGATCGTGGCCTCGCTGCCCTGTTATTCGGCGGCCAATGTCGACAGCCAACGCGGCGATGGGGTGTTCGATAAAAGTATCGAGGTCCTGCGACGGCTGAATGCCCTCGGCTATGGCGAGGCGGGTGGCGGACGGGTGCTGAACCTGGTCTACAACCCCCAGGGTCCTTCCCTGCCGCCGGACCAGGTCGCTCTCGAGGCGGACTACCGGCGCGAACTTGACCGTCACTTCGGCATCCGCTTTAACCATCTCTTCGCCCTGGCCAACATGCCCATCAAGCGCTTTGGCTCGACCCTGGTCAGTCGCGGCCAATTCGAGCCCTACATGCGCCTGCTGCGGGAGAGTCACCGCGATGCCAACCTCGACGGCGTCATGTGCCGTACCACGGTGAGCGTCGACTGGCAGGGCTACCTGTACGACTGTGATTTCAATCAGCAGTTGGGGCTTCCCCTGGCATTGCCGGGGGAAGGGCGCACCGCCCACCTGCGGGATTTGCTGGCGGATGGACTCGATGGCAACCCCATCGCCGTGGCGGATCACTGCTACGGTTGCACCGCCGGGCAGGGCAGCAGTTGCGGCGGCGCCCTGTAGCCGATGATCGACCCCTTTCCCCGCCACAATCCTCAAACCTGATGGATCCCACCGTGAAGAAAGCGCTCCTGCTCATGGCGTTGGCCCTCGCCATTGCCGCGTTCGTCGCCCTCGATCTCGGGCACTGGCTGACCCTGGAGGGCCTCAAGGCCGCCCAGTCCCGGGTCGAGTCGCTGCGGGATGACGCTCCCCTGGCAACCGCCGCCGGGTTCTTCGTCCTTTACGTGGTGGTTACCGCCCTGTCGCTGCCTGGGGCGGCGGTAATGACCATCGCCGGCGGCGCCTTCTTTGGCCTCGCCTGGGGCACCCTGCTGGTGTCCTTTGCCTCCAGCCTTGGCGCGACCCTGGCCTTTCTGGTGTCCCGCTACCTGTTTCGCGACTGGGTACAGCGCCGTTTCGGCGGTCGTCTCGCGGCCCTTGACGAGGATATCGCCCGGGATGGTGGCTTTTATCTCTTTACCCTGCGGCTGGTGCCGGTTTTCCCCTTCTTTATGATCAACCTGCTGATGGGGTTGACGGCCATCCGCGCCACCACCTTTTACTGGGTGAGCCAGCTGGGGATGCTGGCGGGAACGGTGGTGTACGTCAACGCCGGCACCCAGCTGGCGCGCCTCGACAGCCTCGCGGGACTGCTGTCGCCACCGTTGGTGCTGTCCTTCGTGCTGCTGGGGATTTTCCCCCTGGTGGCCAGGAAGATCGTCGATCGCGCGCAGCGGCGCCGGGTCTACCGGGGCTGGACGCGCCCCAGGCGCTTTGATCGCAACCTGGTGGTCATCGGCGCCGGTGCGGCCGGCCTGGTGAGCGCCTATATCGCCGCCACCCTGAAGGCGAGGGTCACCCTGGTCGAGGCCCACAGGATGGGTGGTGACTGCCTCAACTACGGTTGCGTCCCCAGCAAGGCACTGATCAAGAGTGCCAAGGTCGCCCATCAGGTGCGCCATGCCGGGGATTTCGGCATCGTGGCGGCGCCGCCCCGCACCGACCTCAGGGAGCTGATGGCCCGGGTGCGGCGGGTGATCGCCGCCATCGAGCCCCATGACAGCGTCGAGCGCTATACCGGCCTCGGGGTCGAGGTTCTGGCGGGCCATGGCCGCCTGGTGGACCCCTGGACGGTGGAGGTCGCTCTCGCCGGCGGTGGCACCCGGCGCTTGACCACCCGGGCCACGGTGATCGCCGCCGGCGCGGCGCCCCTGGTGCCCGACATCCCGGGGCTGGCGGACGTCGGCTGCCTCACCAGCGACACCCTCTGGGATCGCCTCGACGAGCTGGACGAACTGCCGCGCCGCATCGCCCTGCTGGGGGCGGCCCCATCGGCTGCGAACTGGCCCAGGCCCTCGCCCGCCTCGGCGCCGAGGTGACCCTGGTGGAGATGCTGCCCCGCCTGCTCGCCCGGGAGGATGAGGAAGTGGGTGGCTTCGTCGCCGATACCCTCGCCGCCGAGGGCGTCAGGGTGCTGACGGGCGCCCGCCCGTTGCGCTGCCAGACGGGCACCGAGGGCAAGGCCCTGGTGGTCGAACAGGAGGGGGAGGAGCTAATCCTCGGTTTTGACGAACTGATCTGCGCGGTGGGCCGCAAGGCGCGGCTCGAAGGCTATGGTCTTGACACCCTGGGCATTCCCGCGGATCGCACCCTGGTCACCAATCACTACCTGCAGACCCTCTACCCGAACATCTACGCCGCCGGCGATGTGGCCGGCCCCTACCAGCTGACCCATGTGGCGGGGCACCAGGCCTGGTATGCGGCGGTGAACGCACTGTTCGGCCATCTCCGCATGTTTCGCGCCGATTACAGCCTGATTCCCGCGGTCACCTTCGTCGATCCGGAGGTGGCCCGGGTAGGGCTCAACGAGCGGGAGGCCGCCGAGCGCGGTATTGCCTGCGAGGTGACCCGCTACGGTCTCGACGACCTCGACCGCGCCATCGCCGACGGCGTGGCGCGGGGCTTCGTCAAGGTGCTGACGGTTCCGGGGCGCGACCGCATCCTCGGGGCAACCATCGTCGGCCCCGCCGCCGGCGAACTGCTGGCGGAGTTCGTGCTGGCGATGAAACAGGGCACAGGTCTCAACAAACTGCTCGGCACACTCCACAGCTACCCGACCTTGGGTGAGGCGAACAAGTATGTGGCAGGGGAGTGGCGGCGGGCCCACGCGCCCGCGGGCCTGCTCCGCTGGGTGGAGCGCTACCACCGCTGGCGGCGGGGCTAGGGCGTATATGGCGCGGTCGTCCTCCCCGGATTGTGCCGTTTCGGTGATCATTCCGGCCCTCAACGAGGCGGGGAACCTGCCGGCGCTGCTGGGTGATCTGCGCCCGGCGCTGGACTCCCGCGAGGTCGAGGTGATCGTTGTGGACGGCGGCAGCGACGATGGCACCCCCGCCCTAGCGGCCGCCGCCGGGGCATTGGTTGTCGCCGCCGAGCGGGGCAGGGCGAGGCAGATGAACGCGGGGGCGCGCCTTGCACGGGGCGAGGTGTTGCTGTTCCTACACGCCGACAGCCGCCTTGCCCCGGATGTCGACCCGGTGGGACTGGTGGCCTGTTGCCACGGGGCCCATGCCTGGGGCCGCTTTGATGTGGCCATCAGCGGCGGGCACCCGTTGTTCGGGGTCATAGCCGGGGCCATGAATCTGCGCTCCCGCCTCACCGGCATCGCCACCGGGGACCAGGGTATCTTCGTCCGCCGTGACCTGTTCGAGGCGCTGGGCGGCTTTCCCGACCAGCCGTTGATGGAGGATATCGCCCTGAGTGCTCGCCTGCGTGCCCTGGCGCGGCCCCTCTGCCTGCGCGCCAGGTTGGTGACCTCGGGGCGGCGGTGGCAGCGGGACGGCGTGATTCGAACAGTGCTGCTGATGTGGTGGCTGCGCCTCGCCTACTGGCTGGGCGCGCCGCCGGAGCGGCTGGCGCGGTGCTACTACCGCGTCGCTCCGCAGCGCCAACCGCTGCCGTGACCAAGCCCTGTACCCTGGTGATATTGGCCAAGCAACCCCTCCCCGGGGTGGTGAAGACCCGCTTGATTCCCGCCCTGGGCGCCGCCGGGGCGGCGCGCCTCGCGGAGCGGATGCTGCGCCACGCTCTGGCGGAGGCACTGCGGGCCGCCGAGGTGGTGCCGAGTCTCGGGGTGGAGCTGTGCGTGGCGCCAGAGGCCGGCGACCCCTACTGGGCGGCCCTCGCCGGCAATCGCCCATTGACCATCAGCCAGCAAGTGGCCGGGGATATCGGCGAGCGCATGCTGGCGGCGGTGACGCGGATCACCGCACGGGGTGAATACGCGATCCTGATGGGCGCGGATTGTCCCGGGCTCACCGCCAGCCGTATCGCCGAGGCCATTGCCAGCTTGCGGGCTCCGGGGGTGGACCTGGTGATCACCCCGGCCCGGGATGGCGGCTATGTTCTGATCGGCATGGGGGAGACCCATGGGACATTGTTCCGGGACATGCCCGCACACCCCGGGTCATGGCGCTTACCCTTGGCCGGGCGCGGGCGAAGGGCCTTGAGTGCGTCTGTCCGGACACACTCGACGATATCGACGAGACCGAGGATCTTGCGGTGCTGCCGCCGGAGTTCGGATTGGGTGGAATTTCGCTGTCGCCGCGGGGGGAAGCAACCCGCCGCTAAAAGTCCCTCGCGCCAATTGACCCCTCTCCCCCCGGCCTGTATGATCCGCGCACTCTGATGGGGGCGCCCACAACCCCTCAACATCAGTGGCAAGACACGCGGGGAATAGCGCAGTCTGGTAGCGCGCCTGCTTTGGGAGCAGGATGTCGGGGGTTCGAATCCCTCTTCCCCGACCAGTCCTCGATTCCGAGGCTGTGTCTTGTAGAGCGTCAATGGTGGCCGTAGCTCAGTTGGTAGAGCACAGGATTGTGGCTCCTGAGGTCGCGGGTTCGATCCCCGTCGGCCACCCCATTTCAAAATCCCTTCCAGATACCCGTTCCAGGCCGCCCGTTGTGGCGCGCAGCTCACATCATCAGGAACATGCCCAGCGCCACCACCAGGCCCATCAACGGCACGATGACCGTCAGGACGCCCACCGCACCGTAAGCGTCCCGGTGCTGTTCGTTGCAGATGGCGCGAATGGTGGTGACCACATAACCGTTGTGGGGCAGAGAATCCATGGCCCCCGATGAAATCGCCACGATGCGGTGCAGGGCCTCCGGGTCGACCCCGAGGTCCATGTAATGGGGGGCGAGGATCGGCAGGGCGATGGACTGGCCGCCGGAGGCGGAGCCGGTCAAACCGGCGATGACAGTGACGGCGATGGCGGCCCCCACCAGGGGGTCCACCGGCAGGCTGGTGATATAGCTCACCGCCATGTCGAATGCCGGCGACGCCTGGGCCACCGAGCCAAAGCCCACCACCGCGGCGGTGTTGCCAATGGCGATCAAGGCCCCGAAGGCGCCATCCCCGGCGGCGCGGGAAATATCGCGGAAAAAGCGCAGATGCACGGCGAGGGCCACCAGGCAACCCGCCAGCAATGCCAGGATCAGGGCCGCCTGCTTGTACTCTTCATGAAACAGAAAGCTCACCAGCAGCACCGCCGCCAGGGGGAGCAGGGAGAGCAAGGGGTTGGGCAGCAGGCGCCCGTGATCGGACGGGTCCGTGTTCCGGGGCACGAACACCTCGCCCCGCCCCGCGGCCTTCTTCAGCATCCGGTTCAGCCACCAGAAACCGAGGGAGGCCATCAGCACCGCCACCACCAGGCTCACTTCCCAGGCGGCGTAGGGGGAGGTTCCCAGGTATTTGACGGGAATCCAGTTCTGGATCTCCGGCGATCCCGCCGAGGTCATAGTGAATGTCACCGAGCCGAACGCCAGGGCACCGGGAATGAAACGGCGCGGCAGGTTGGCCTCCTTGAAGAGGCTGAGGGCAATGGGGAACGCCGAGAATGCCACCACGAACACGCTGACGCCTCCGTAGGTGAGCACCGCGCAGGCCATCACCACCGCAAAGGGGGCACTTTTGGGGCCGAGTTTACCGATCACCCATTGGGCCACGCTCTGGGCCGCGCCGCTGTCCTCCATGAACTTGCCGAAAATGCTGCCCAGCAGGAACATGAAAAACCAGGACTGGATGAAGCCGCTGAACCCCGCCATGTAGGCGCCGATATAGTTGGCCCGTTCAGCCAACTCCGACGGAAACAGTGGTACACCGCCACTCAGAGCGATCAGGATGGCGCACAGGGGGGCGGCAATCAGCAGGTTCATGCCCCGGATGGTGAGGTAGATCAGGAGGGCGAGGGCGGTGGCGAGTCCGAGAATGCTGAGCATGATGTTCTGGCTTATTGTGGTGGGCGGGCGTGGTGGGCGCGCGGACACGCAGCCGTCGCGGCGCACCGGAATATGCGGGCTGTAGCCGGGTGTGTCAATACAGGGGCGCGTGCCGCCCTTGGGTCGGCAAGGCTGACGCAAGGCTGTATAATCGCCGGGCCAAATGCGCCCGTAGCTCAGCTGGATAGAGCAACGGCCTTCTAAGCCGTGGGTCACAGGTTCGAATCCTGTCGGGCGCGCCATTTCGCTTCGCTCCATGCCGGCCAGGATTGCCGGCCGCCAGGCGCAGCCTGCCGGCGTTCAGCCGCACGCAACGCTGCCGCGTTGCAAGCGTTTGCTTCACCCTGTCGGGCGCGCCATTTCGCTTTGCCTCATCGCGCCCCAGGCACACGGTGGCGGCAGCACTCTTCGTATCAAGGCTTCCCGTCTTCCTCCTGCGCCCCCGTAGGGCCGAAGAGCGAAGCGTCATCGGCCGCAAGACCCACAAGCTCCGTTGAGCTCGACCCCTGCAAGTTGCCATTTCGCCCTTTGCCATGCCGCGCGGTTCATTTCCACGCGGTTGCCGTGGGAACCCTTTCCGTTGCCAATGCTTAATTTTCGCACAGCTTCGATGCTATTCTTTGCCTTCGATTGACCGCGCCCCGATCGCTGATCGAGGTGGAGGCGGGCGGAGAACTCTCATTCGGACCCTGACATGGCAGCACTAGACGCGGAAGGCAGGCGGGCCCGGGGGCGCAAGGCCCGGCAGACGGCACTTGCCAACATCCGTGCCCGCAACGCGGCGCGCAACGAGTTGATCATCAAGGCCTATCGCTTTCGCGAGGCCATGCCCCAGTCCCGCAAGGATAACCTCGAAGGCCTGGCTTACCTTCAGTCCCTGGGGCGGGGTGTCAATCCCCACCCCACCGAGGCTACCCTGCATTTTCTCGCCCGTACCACCGGGTTAAGCCAGAAGCAGCTGCGCCGCATCCTCCGCGCCGAGATCGATGGCCGCAAGAAGCCCCTTGAGTCGCCGACCCCCGGACACCTCCAGCAGGGAGAGCTGCCCTGGAACTGATGAGTGCGCCTTCCCGGCGGTTCGCAACGGGGCAGCGGTGCCCGCTGTGCCAGGGTGCCGAGACCCAACTTTTCCACGCTGCCCCGGCCCGGGATTACCTGCGCTGTGCGCGCTGCCTGCTGGTGTTTGTCCCGCCGGCCTTCCACCTCGATCCGGTGGCGGAGAAGGCCCACTACGACACCCACGACAACCGCCCCGACGGTCCCGGCTATCGGCGCTTTCTGGCGCGACTCGCCGACCCGCTGGCGGATCGCCTGGCGCCGGGGTCCTCGGGACTCGATTTTGGCTGCGGACCGGGGCCTTGCTTGGCGCTGATGCTGGAGGAGCAGGGTCACCGGGTGGCGCTGCACGATGCCTATTACCACCCCGCCCCGGAGGTGTTTGCCGCCCGCCATGACTTCATCACCGCCACCGAGGTAATCGAGCATCTGAGCCGGCCGGGGGCGGTGCTCGATCAGCTGTGGTCGTGCCTGAAGAGCGGTGGCTGGCTGGCACTCATGACCTCCCGTCTCACGGCGGACACCGATTTTGCCCGCTGGTACTACAAGAACGATCCCACCCATATCGCCTTTTTCGCGGCGGAGACCTTTCACTGGCTCGCCGCCCGCTGGGGCGCCGAGCCCATTTTTGTCGATCCCGCCGTGGTGCTGTTGCAGAAGTCCTGATCAATTCGCCAGTTGTCATCCCGGGGACAGGGGGTTACATTCGCGGTCATTTTCCGCCAATGCCACAGAGGATTGACATGTTTCAGGGCAAGACACTCAGCATCAGCAAACTTGACGATGGCCTCGCCGAACTGCGCTTCGACAACAGCGGCAAGCCCGTCAATCTGTTCAACGGCGAAACCGTGGCCGAGCTCGGTGCGGCCCTCGGCGTCCTCGAAACCGCCGTGGATGTGCGCGGCCTGCTGGTCACCAGCGGCAAGAAAGTGTTCATTGCCGGGGCCGACATCACCGAGTTCGAGGGTGCCTTTGGCGCCGCCAAGGCGGAGTTGAAGGCCTTTCTCTGGCCCAATAACGCCAACCTCAACAGGCTGGAGGCCCTGCCTTTCCCGGTGGTGGTGGCCATCAACGGCTTTGCGCTCGGGGGCGGGTTCGAATTCTGTCTGGCCTGCGATTGCCGGGTGATGGCGGCGGGGGCCCAGGTGGGTTTTCCCGAGGTGGGTCTTGGCATTCTGCCGGGTTGGGGTGGCACGGTGCGCGCCGCGCGGCTTGCGCCGTTCGCCACCGCGGTGGAATGGGTCGCCTCGGGGGCGCAGTACAGGGCGGCGGACGCCCTCGCCGCCGGGCTGGTGGATGCGGTGGCGGAGGCCGATCAGCTGGTTGACGAAGCGCTGGCACTGTTGCGCCGTTGCGTGACGGGCGAGCTGGATTACCGCGCACGCCGGGTGGCCAAGCAGGGCCCCGTGGTTGTCGACGCCGATTTCGCCGCCGCGGCCACGGCGCTGCGGGAACAGGTCGCCCGCAAGGCCGGCAAGCACTACCCGGCCCCGCTCGTCGCAGTGGACGCCATGATTCGCTCCGTGGGTCTGGCCCGGGATGAGGCCCTGGCGGAGGAGTTCGAGGCCTTCGATTACCTGGCGCGAACCCCCGTGGCCCGGGCCCTGATCGGCAATTTCCTCGGCGATCAGAAACTCGCCGCCGTGGCCCGTCAGTACGCCGCCGCAAGCCCCGCGCCGGCCACCCGGGTTGCGGTGCTCGGTGCGGGCATCATGGGTGGCGGCATCGCCTTCCAGAACGCTCTCAAGGGCTTCTCGGTGATGATGAAGGATATCAACCAGACGGCGCTTGATCTCGGCATGCGCGAAGCCGCGGGCCTCCTGGACAAGCGCGTGGAGCGGGGCGCCATGAGCCGCGCAAAAGCCGATGAGGTGCTGTCCCGTATTCAGCCGACCCTGGACTACGCCGGCATCGACCAGTGCGAAATGGTCATCGAGGCGGTGGTGGAGAAGGAGCCGGTCAAGAAGGCGGTGCTGGCGGAGGTGGAAAATCTGGTGCCGGCCTCGACTGTCCTCGCGTCCAATACCTCGTCGATCCTGATCTCGTCCATCGCCACGGCCCTCGCGCGGCCGGAAAACTTCTGTGGCCTGCACTTTTTCAACCCCGTGCACGCCATGCCCCTGGTGGAGGTGGTGCGGGGGGAAAAGACCTCGGAACAGAGCGTTGCCCGCGGCGTCGCCCATGTCATCGGCATGGGCAAGAAGGCCGTGGTGGTCAATGACTGCAACGGCTTTCTCGTCAATCGCGTGCTCTTTCCCTATTTCGCCGGTTTCAACCTGCTGATGCGGGATGGCGCCGATTTCGAGCAACTGGACCGGGTGATGGAGGATTGGGGTTGGCCCATGGGCCCCGCCTACCTGCTGGATGTGATCGGCATCGACGTAGCCGTCCATGCCGCCGACGTGGTGGCCGCCGGCTATCCGGATCGCCTTACCATGGATTTCCCCCAGGCTTCCCACCTGATGTACCAGAACCAGCGTTTTGGCCAGAAGAACGGTCGCGGCTTCTATCGCTATGAGAAGGACGCCCGGGGCAAGCCCACCAAGGTGGCCGATCCCGAGGCCTGGCAACTGCTCGAGCCCCATGTGGCGCCCCGCCGGCAGTTCGATGACCAGGAGATCATCGCCCGGATGATGATTCCCATGTGTACGGAACTTGCCCGCTGCCTGGATGAAAAGGTGGTGGATTCCCCCGCCGAGGCGGATATGGCGCTGCTCTACGGTATTGGTTTTCCGCGTTTTCGCGGCGGTATCTTCCGCTGGCTCGACGAGGTGGGCGCGGCGGATTTTTGTGCCATGGCCGATCGTTACGGCCATCTGGGTGGGCTGTACCAGCCCACCGCCTCGATGCGGGACATGGCTGCCCGGGGTGGACGTTACTACTGAGACCCCTTGGCGGGTTTGACCCGGCACAAAAAAACCAGGGCATGCCCTGGTTTTTTTGTGCCTGAGGGAAGACTTATTCGGTGGTAGTGGCTTCGTCGACAGCCTCTTCCACGGCATCGCCGGCTTCGGCGGCTGCTTCTTCGGTGGCTTCGGCGGCGCTGTCGATCATGTCGCCGGCGGCATCCATGGCGTCGGCGGCGGCGTCGCCAGCGGCGTCCACGGCGTCTTCCATGGTGGCCGAAGCGTCATCGGCAGCTTCGTCCATGGTGGCAGCGGCGTCGTCGGCGGCTTCTTCGACGGCTTCGGCGGCGGAATCCATGGTTTCGGTGGCGGACTCAACGGCGGCGGCGGGGGCTTCGGCTTCGGTGGTTTCCGCCGGCTTGTCACCACAGGCGGTCAGCAGGAAGGACAGGGTGGTAACGGAGATGAGCGTGGCTACGGTTTTCAGGTTCATCATGGAAGTGGCTCCAGGTTATTTTTGACGGGACTTTATTATATGTACAGCTTAAGCAAGACGGTCAATAGCTTAGACCAAGAAAGTCAAAATTTCCTGAGATAGGGTCGGATTTGTCACCGGACGGTGGTTTGCTAGACTGGCCGCCTGTTTTCGGGAACTCGCGCCTTGGACATCATCGACCCCTCCCACGACCCCTCGGGGCAATGGCTCGACCGTTGCCTCAAGACGGGCAAGCCCGTTGTCGCTCGCTGGGCCCACCACCGCTACTACCTCGATGGCGCCCCCCCCGTCGAGCTGATCGCCGTCTGTGTTCCCGGAACCGGCCCGTCGCCGCGCCACCAGTTTGTGGTGAGCGATCGTTGCGAGGATGTGGAGGCCTGGCTGCGGGGCCGGGTGCCGGATGGCGGTAATCTCGCCGAGCTGGGTGAGCGTGTCGGGGCGCCGGTGTTGGCGCTCAATGGTCCCTGGCGCCTCGCCCCCGTCGCCATCGCCAAGCCCTGGGGCCGGGAGATCTGGCACACCGGTATCGAGCAGCGCGGCCAGTCCCGGGTCACGGACGGTCGTCACGGGATTCCGCTGCCTTGGGCGCTCGCCCTGGCCCCCCCGCAACTGCTGGCGGACGGCATGCGGGAGCCGGCGCTGTTGAAGATCCTCGATCCCCTGGCGGAGGAGGTTTTTGGCGATCTCTACTTCGAGCTTCACGAGGAGAAGCGCGAAGTCTACGTGGTCACCCATGTGGACCGGGGCGCCTGGCCCGACGGTCGGGGCGCCATCCGGTTTGGCTTCGATCAGACGCTGCGCAGGGGTTATCCCTCCGACGAAGCCTTTCGTCAGGCGTTCCGGGAAGCGGTGGCCAGATACGAAACCGTGCGCCGCGCCATCGACGGTATCTGCGATCTGCGGCGCATGGAAGCCGGTATTTCCGCCAACACGCCGGTGGACGCCGCGACCCTCAAGGGGTGGCTTGCCACCGTGCCATCGCGGTTGCTGGCGGAGGAGCATGAGGCCCGCACGGCGATGAATCGTTTTACCCAGATGTTGCCGCTGCAGGTGGGGGACGTGGTCAAGGTGCCCTGCCTGACCCCCCATGCGCTCCAGCACGGGGTGCGCACCGTGGAATTCCAGACGCCGGTGTACGAGCGCAAGATCCTCTCCTTCGCCCAGAAGGTGCTGACCCAGGACCACTGGGACACGGCGCAGGCGTGCCAGCTGATGTCCCTGGACGCGGGGCATCTCGAGGCCCTGTTGTTGCTGGAGGAGGGGGCCGACCATCGCCTCGAGCAGGTGGTGGTTTTCAGTGACTTTGAAGTTCGCCGGCTGAGGCTGCGGCCGGGCGCACGCTGGGATCTTCATCCCGGCGATCACTATTGCATCCTGATGGTGGTGGCCGGCACGCCTCGGCTCGGACAGCTGTCCTGCCAGCCCGAGGATGCGCTGCTGCTCCCCCGCACCGCGGGCCCCCTCGCCATCGAAGCCCCCGCCGCAGGCGATCCTCCGGTCATCCTGATCTGCCTGCCGCGCCAGCCGGGGAACTGATCATCGCCCTCCGCCCCGCCCGGGTTTCGGTTGCCCGTGGGTGGCCCCTATGGCAAAATCGCCCACCTTTCCCGGCGCCTGGCGTGGCCGGTCGCGCTTGTGGCGAGAGTGGCGGAACTGGTAGACGCGCTGGATTTAGGTTCCAGTGGGGCAACCTGTGGGAGTTCGAGTCTCCCCTCTCGCACCAAATTGTTTGATTTTCATGAAGCTTACCGTTGAGGAACATCCATGCAGGTTTCCATAGAGACAACTTCCGGCCTCGAGCGCCGCATGACCATCGGCGTGCCCGCCGAGCAGGTGGAGAACGAAGTCACCGCGCGCTTGCAGAAGGCCGCCAGAACCGTGCGTCTGGATGGTTTCCGCCCCGGCAAGGTTCCCTTCAAGGTGGTTCGCCAGCGCTACGGTGCCGGTGTGCGCCAGGAAGTCATCGGCGAGGTCGTCAGCAAGAGCTTCCAAGACGCCGTTCAGAAGGAGAACGTCCGCCCCGCCGGCCAGCCCAGCATCGAGTCCCTCACCGACAAGCCCGGCGAGGATCTCCAGTTCGTCGCCAGCTTCGAGGTGTATCCCGAGGTTGAAGTGCGGGAATTTTCCATTCTCTCCGTCGCCAAGCCGGTCGCCGAGGTGACCGATGCCGATGTGGAGAAGATGATCGAGGTGCTGCGCACCCAGAATGCCAGCTGGTCGGATGTCGACCGCGCCGCCGCCGAGGGCGACCAGGTCACCCTCGATTACGTCGGTCGCAAGGGCGGTGAGGAATTCCCCGGCGGCCAGGCCAGCGGCAGCACCCTGGTGCTGGGTTCCGGTCAGATGATCCCGGGCTTTGAGGATGGCATCGTCGGCATGAAGGCCGGGGAGAGCAAAACCCTCGCCCTGACCTTCCCGGCGGATTACCACGCCGAGGAGCTCAAGGGCGCCGCGGTGGAGTTCGATATCGCCGTCCACGCCGTCAAGGAGAAGCAACTGCCCGCCCTGGATGATGCCTTTTTCGCCCGGTTCGGTGTCAAGGAAGGCGGCCAGGAGAAGTTCGTCGCCGAAGTGCGCGCCAACATGGAGCGGGAACTGCGCAATGCCATCAAGAACAAGCTCAAGACGCGGCTGATGAACCAGCTGCTGGAAAACCACAGTGTCGAGCTGCCCAAGTCCCTGGTCAAGGAAGAGATCGGCGCCCTGCGCCGCCAGATGCTCGCCCAGTTCGGCGGCGGCCAGAATTTCGACGAATCCCTGCTGCCCGACGAACTGTTTGCCGGCGATGCGGAGCGCCGGGTTGCCCTCGGTCTTCTGGTGGCACGAATCATCGAACAGGCCGGCATCAAGGCCGATCCCCAGCGGGTCCGGCAGCAGATCGAGGAGATCGCCGCCACCTACGAGGAGCCCGAGGAAGTGGTGCGCTACTACTACGGCAACCAGCAGTTGCTGGTGGGTGTGCAGACGGCGGTACTGGAGGACCAGGTGGTGGAGCATATCCTCGAGAGCGCCAACCTCAGCGAGGAGTCCTGCACCTACGAACAAGCGGTTCAGCCCGACAAGCAGGCCGGCCAGGACGATTCCGAGTCCGCCGACTGAGCGTCCTCTCCCGGGGGTTGGCGAGGGTCGGCTGCGGCCCTTGCCAACCCATCCCCTCGGGATACAATGCAGTCATATCCCCCCCCATTTCAGTCCAGTCTCGGGAGTAAAAGATCGATGATGTCAGCAATGGATGTTCGCAGCGCCGGTGGTCTGGTGCCTGTGGTTATCGAACAGACCGCCAGGGGCGAGCGCGCCTTCGACATTTATTCCCGCCTGCTCAAGGAGCGGGTGATCTTTCTCGTCGGCCCTGTGGAGGACTACACCGCCAACCTGGTGGTGGCGCAGCTGCTGTTTCTCGAGTCGGAGAATCCCGACAAGGACATTCACCTCTACATCAATTCACCTGGCGGGTCCGTCACCGCGGGTATGTCCATCTACGACACCATGCAGTTCATCAAGCCCGACGTCAGCACCATGTGCATCGGCCAGGCCGCCAGCATGGGTGCGTTCCTGCTCTCCGCGGGAGCCAAGGGCAAGCGCTTCTGTCTGCCCAATTCGCGGGTCATGATCCACCAGCCGAGCGGCGGTGCCCATGGCCAGGCCAGCGACATTCATATCCACGCCCAGGAGATTCTCAAGATCCGCGAGCGTTTGAACCGCATCATGGCTGAGCACACCGGCCAGCCTTTTGAAAAGATCGCGCTGGACACGGAACGGGACAATTTCATGGATGCCCAGCAGGCCAAGGAGTACGGGCTGGTGGATCAGGTTCTGGACAAGCGCCCCTGAAATACGCTAGTCTCAAATCTGTCTTAGCGCCGTGGATTACCACAAAGCGTTGTTTTCATTCAAAGATTTTTAAGGGGTGGCCATGGGCGACCAAGGCAAGTCAGCCGATAGCGGCAAACTGCTCTACTGTTCCTTCTGCGGCAAAAGCCAGCACGAAGTACGCAAGCTGATCGCCGGCCCCTCGGTATTCATCTGCGATGAATGTGTCGATCTGTGCAACGACATCATCTCCGAGGAAATCCAGGAAAGTGCCACCTCGGGTGCCAAGGGCAAGCTGCCCACCCCCGAGGAGATCAACAATATCCTCGATCAGTACGTCATCGGCCAGCGCCGCGCCAAGCGCGTGCTCTCCGTCGCCGTGTACAACCACTACAAGCGCCTTCAGGGGTCCCCCGGTCGCTCCGAAGTGGAGCTTGGCAAGAGCAATATCCTGCTGATCGGCCCCACCGGCAGCGGCAAGACACTGTTGGCGGAAACCCTCGCCAGGCTGCTCGACGTACCCTTTACCATCGCCGATGCCACCACCCTCACCGAGGCGGGTTACGTGGGCGAGGATGTCGAGAACATCATCCAGAAGTTGCTGCAAAAGTGCGACTACGACGTGGAGAAGGCCCAGCGCGGTATCGTCTATATCGATGAAATCGACAAGATCTCCCGCAAGTCCGATAACCCCTCCATCACCCGCGATGTCTCCGGTGAGGGGGTGCAGCAGGCCCTGCTCAAGCTGATCGAGGGCACCGTCGCCTCCGTGCCACCCCAGGGTGGGCGCAAGCATCCCCAGCAGGAGTTCCTGCAGGTCGACACCCGCAACATCCTGTTCATCTGCGGCGGCGCCTTCGCCGGGCTCGAAAAGGTGATTCAGGATCGCTCCGAGAAGGGCGGCATCGGCTTCGGCGCCGAGGTGAAGAGCAAGCAGAACAAGCCCAATATCGGCGAGCTCTTGGTCAGCATCGAGCCGGAGGACCTGGTGCGCTACGGTCTCATCCCGGAGTTTGTCGGTCGCCTGCCGGTGATCGCTACCCTGGAGGAGCTCGATCGCGAGGCCCTGGTGAACATTCTGGTGGAGCCCAAGAATTCCCTGATCAAGCAGTACGGCGCCCTGTTCGAAATGGAAGGGGTCGAGCTGGATGTGCGCCGCGACGCCCTGGAGGCCATCGCCGACAAGGCGCTGGCCCGCAAGACCGGTGCCCGGGGCTTGCGCTCCATTCTGGAGAATGTCCTGCTCGACACCATGTTCGACATTCCGTCCCGTACCAATGTCACCAAGGTGGTGATCGACAGCTCGGTGATTCGCGGCGAGTCGGAGCCCCTGGTGGTCTATCAGCGCGCCGAGCCGAAGGCCGCGGCAAGCGACGACTGACGGTCGGCGCCAGGGGGCGCCGACCCATTATTTGTTGTCTTTTTCGTCTTGTTTTCTGGTAGTGTGGCCCCATATCGTACTCACTGACCCGCGCCGGGTCCCCAACAGTTGAGGTTGATATGGGTCAAGAATCCTTCCAGGAAAAACTCCCCCCCGAACTTCCCCTTCTCCCCCTTCGCGACGTGGTGGTCTACCCCCAGATGGTGGTGCCCCTGTTCGTGGGCCGGGAGAAATCCATTCTTGCCCTCGAGGAGTCCATGGGCCGCCACAAGCAGATCCTGCTGGTGGCCCAGAAGAACGCCGCCGACGACAACCCGGATGCCAGCGCCGTCTATGGGGTGGGCACCGTGGCCAATATCCTGCAAATGCTCAAGCTGCCCGATGGCACCGTCAAGGTGCTGGTGGAAGGCACCGAGCGGGTGCACCTCGACAGTATTCGCGAAGTCGAGGGCTTTTTCGTTGCCACCCACTCGCTCCTGGAGGAATCCCGCCTCGGCGACAAGGAAGCGGATGTGCTGATGCGCACCCTCATCGCCCAGTTCGAGCAGTACGTCAACCTCAGCAAGAAAATTCCCTCGGAGGTGGTCACCACCCTGGGCGGCATCGACGAGATCGAGCGTCTGGCGGATACCGTCGCCACCCATATGAATATCTCCCTGGAACAGAAGCAGCAGATCCTCGAGGAGCCGAGCGTCAAGACGCGGGTGGAAATGCTCCTCGGTTTCATCGAGGGGGAAGTGGACCTGTTCCAGATCGAGCAGCGCATCCGCGGCCGCGTCAAGAAGCAGATGGAGAAGAGCCAGCGGGAGTACTACCTCAACGAGCAGATGAAGGCCATCCAGAAGGAGCTGGGGGACATGGAGGACGGCCAGAACGAGATCGAGGTGCTCGAAAGTCGCCTGAAGGACGCCGGCATGCCCAAGGCCGCCCTCGACAAGACCCGCAACGAGCTCAACAAGCTGAAGATGATGTCTCCCATGTCCGCCGAGGCATCGGTGTTGCGCAGCTATGTGGACTGGATGCTCAACGTGCCCTGGAAACAGCGCTCCGCGGTACGCCACGACATCCCCCGGGCCGAGAAGATCCTCAACGAGGACCACTATGGCCTCGAGGAGGTCAAGGAGCGCATCCTCGAGTTCCTCGCGGTCCAGAAGCGGGTCAAGAAGCTGAAAGGCCCCGTGCTGTGCCTGGTGGGCCCCCCGGGCGTGGGCAAGACTTCCCTGGGTGAATCCATCGCCAAGGCGACCGGCCGCAAGTTTGTCCGCATGTCCCTGGGCGGGGTGCGGGACGAGGCCGAGATTCGCGGTCACCGCCGCACCTATATCGGCTCGCTGCCCGGCAAGCTGGTGCAGAAGATGGCCAAGGTGGGGGTCAAGAACCCCCTCTTCCTGCTCGACGAGATCGACAAGATGGGCATGGACCATCGGGGCGACCCCGCTTCCGCGCTGCTCGAGGTGCTGGACCCGGAACAGAACAACACCTTCAACGACCACTACCTGGAGGTGGATTACGACCTCTCCGAAGTGCTGTTCATCTGCACCGCCAATTCCATGAACATTCCCGGGCCGTTGCTCGACCGCATGGAGGTGATACGCATTCCCGGCTACACCGAGGAGGAGAAGGCCAATATTGCCCTCAAGTACCTGTTGCCCAAGCAGCTCAAGGCCAATGGCCTGAAGCCCCGGGAGCTGAGCATCGACGAAGCCGTGGTGCGGGACATCATCCGCTACTACACCCGCGAGGCCGGGGTCCGTGGGCTGGAGCGCCAGATAGCCAAGATCTGCCGCAAGGTGGTGACCCATCACGTCAAGGGCGATGCCAAGGGCACCTTCGCCGTCACCAGTGCCGTGCTCGAGGATCTGCTCGGGGTGCGCCGTTTCGACTACGGCCGCGCCGAATCCGACAACCAGGTCGGCCAGGTCACCGGCCTTGCCTGGACCTCCGTGGGTGGCGAGCTGCTCACCATCGAGGCGTCGGCGGTACCCGGCAAGGGCGAGATCATCTGCACCGGCCTTTTGGAAAAGGTCATGCAGGAATCCATCCAGGCGGCGCGCACCGTGGTGCGCAGTCGCTCCCAGCAGCTTGGCATCCCCAAGCTCAACCACAGCAAGTACGACCTCCACCTGCACGTTCCCGAGGGCGCGACGCCGAAGGACGGCCCCAGTGCCGGCATCGCCATGTGCACCGCCTTCGTCTCGGTGCTGAGCGGTGTGCCGGTGAGGGCCGATGTGGCGATGACCGGTGAGATCACCCTGCGGGGCCAGGTGCTGCGCATCGGCGGGCTCAAGGAGAAGCTGCTCGCCGCCCACCGCGGTGGCATCAAGACGGTGATAATCCCCTTCGACAACGAGCGGGACCTCAAGGAAATACCCGATAACATCAAGGCCGACCTGACCATCCGCCCGGTGAAGTGGATCGACGAGGTGTTGCAGATTGCCCTGGAACACATGCCGGAGGCCCTGAGCGACGCCGACTACGAGCGACCCGCCACGGCGGCGGTGGTGGAGGGCGAGCCCGCCTCCCGGGTCAGCGCCCATTGACCTTGCCTGACCCCGCGGGCCAAGGGGTTTCGCCCTTGACCCTGTGGGGGGAGGTTGGTATAAAGCCGAGGTCTGTCAGACCGGCCCTCGCCATGACGGGCTGGCTTACGCGGTAGCCCGCGCAGGAAACATTAACTATCCGAAAAGGGGAAACAAGTGAACAAATCTGAACTGATCGATGCCATTGCCGAGGGAGCCGACATTTCCAAGGCCGCCGCCAGCCGCGCTCTGGATTCGCTGATTGAATCGGTCACCGGCGCACTGAAACGCGGTGATCAGGTGTCCCTGGTGGGCTTTGGCACGTTCTCCGTCAAGCACCGCCCCGCGCGCACCGGCCGCAACCCGCAGACCGGCAAGGAAATTCAGATCGCCGAGAGCAATGTGCCCAACTTCAAGCCCGGCAAGGCGCTCAAGGATTCAGTCAACTGATCCCCTGATTCCCGTGCTTGTCAAAGGCGCATCTCGGTGCGCCTTTTTTCGTCGGGGGACCGTATTTCCATCCGCGGGGTCGGGCCCCCTGACTGGCCCGGCACCGCCCGCAGTACGCAGCAGGAGCCCATAATGCTTCAGGATATGAGGGATAAAGTCAGGGGTGTGACCGCTGGCATCCTGGTGGCCATTCTCATCGTTCCCCTGGCCTTCGTCGGTATCGAATCGTTTTTCATGGGTGGCCCGGACGCCGATCAGGCCGCCACTGTCAACGGTGAAAAGATCACCCGCTTCGAGCTGGAACAGGGCATCGCCCTGCGCCGCCAGCAGATCGTCAGCCAGTTCGAGGGCATCGATCCGGCCCTGCTGGGCGACGATCAGTTGCGCGAACCGGTGCTGGACGCATTGGTGCGCGAGGCGGTGCTGCACCAGGAGGCCCGGCGCCAGGGCATGGCCGTCTCCGACGAGACCTTTCGCGACGTGGTGATCAGCCAGGAAGCCTTCAAGCAGGACGGACGTTTCTCCCCGGAGTTGTACGAGTATGCCATCGGCCGTCTCGGCTACACGCCGAAAACCTACCGCGAGCGGGTGGAGCAGGAACTGCTTGTCAATCAATTCATGGGTGGTGTCTTTGCCAGTGCCTTCACGTCGCCCCTGGAGTTCGAGCAGTTTCTCAAACTGAGCCTGGAGGAGCGGGATTTCCATTACCTGACCCTGCCCCTGGACCGTTTCCGGGAAGGCATCGAGATTCCGGAGGAAGCGGTTGCCCGTTACTACGAAGAGCAAGGCGAGTCCTTCGACGAACCGGAAAAAGTCAGCATCGAGTACATCGCCCTCAACCCCGACAGCATGATCGACAAGGTCGAGGTCTCCGAGGAGCAGATCCGCGCCCAGTTCGACGCCGAAGTGGGGGCGGGGGATTCTCTCCGCTGGCAGGTCGCCCATATCCAGCTTGAGGAGAAGGCGGACGGGTCCCATCAAGCCCTTGCCGCGGAGATACAGTCGCGGCTTGCCGAGGGTGAGGACTTCGGCGAACTCGCCCGGGAGTTCAGTCAGGACGCCGGCAGTGCCCAGCAGGGCGGCGATCTCGGCACCTTCACCCCCGGCACCCTGCCGGAAAACTTCGAGGCAGCCCTTGCGACCCTTGAGGCGGGCCAGGTGTCAGACCCGGTCCCGGGGGACGGTGCCCTGCACCTGATCAAGCTGGTGTCGCGGACCGAGGGTGAGAAGCCCGACTTCGCCGCGCAGCGGGAGCGTATCCGCGCCGAGCTGGCCGCCGCCGGCGCGGCGGATCTGTTACCCCGCTACGTGGAAGAGCTCAAGGAGAAAACCTACAACGTCGACAGCCTCGACGTTGCCGCGGAGGAACTTGGCCTCGAACTCGGCGTGACCGAACCCTTCGACAGAAGCGGTGGCAGCGGTATTGCCGCCAACCCCAAGGTTGTCGAGGTCGCCTTTGGGGAGGATGTGCTCGAGCACGGTTTCGCCAGTGAGGTGATGGAGCTTCAGGATCAGCAGTACCTGGTGGTCAAGCTCAAGGAACACCTGCCCGCCCACCGCAAGCCGCTGGCGGAGGTGAGGGACCGGATCGTCGCGACCCTCAAGGATGCCCGCGCCGCGGAACTTGCGGACGGCGAAGTCGCCGAGATTCAGGCGGCCCTGCGCGGCGGCGCCACGGTGGAGTCCCTGGCGGTCGACCGGGATCTGCCCTGGCAGGTGGTGCTCAAGGCCACCCGCTTTGAAGCGCCGGTGGCGGCGCAGGTGCTGGGTGCGGTATTCGCCGAGCCGGATTCCGCACTGCCCGCGGTCGGCCGCGTGGTGGCCGACAGCGGCGACCGGGTTGTCTACGTCCTGTCCCGTGTCCATGACGGCGACGGCAAGGGTATCGGCGAGGAAGAGCGGCGGAGCTTGCGCCGTTCCCTGGAGCAGATGCAGGTGTCCCGGGAGTGGCGGGCCTACGAGGACAGCTTGCTGGCGGCAGCGGAGATCGCCCGCTGAGTCAAGGCCCCGGCACCACTTGATGCCCTGACGAAGAAGAAGCACTGAACCCGGCAAATCGCCGGGTTTTTTGTGCCGCCAAAATGGCTCCCGGGGTTGTGGGGATCACGGCGCCGTGGGGGAGTCCCTGACGGCGGGCCCGCAAGGGGGTGGGGAGGGCGCTCTCTCGATCAGGTGGGGGGCTACGGGGCTTCCCTGGGGGAGATTGCCGGGAGGCCAGGCAATCAGTGCCCCGGATAGAGGGTCAGGCTCTGCCCGGGCTGGATCATCTGACGCATTTCCATGCCATTCCAGGCCAGGATGTCCTTGATCTCAACCTTGAAGCGGCGGGCGATGTCGTACAGGGAGTCGCCCCGCTTGACCTGGTAGTTCACCTGGGCGTTGCCTTTGGCGCTGGCGTTCAGGGTGCCACCCTGCACCCTCAGTTGCTGTCCGGGGGCGATCACCGCACCCTGTTTCAGATTGTTCCAGGCGAGCAGCTGGTCGAGCTTGATGTTGTGGTTGCGGGCGATGCTCCACAGGCTGTCGCCAGCCTTGACGCGATAGAGGGCATTGTCGCCCGTTCCCTTGTTTGCCCCGACATTGAGGGCCAGCTCGCTGACGGCGGCTGAGGATCCGGGAATGCGCAGAACCTGTCCCACCTGAAGGTGGGTGGATTTCAGCTGGTTGAGTTGGGTGAGGTCGTGCAGGCTGATCTGATGATTGGCGGCTATGCGGCCCAGGGTGTCGCCGGATTTGACCACGTATTCACCGCCGGGGCGCCAGGAATTGCGGGGCGCGGCGGCGAGGCGATCGAGGAAGCCGTCGACCCGCTGGCTGGGCAGCAGCAGGCGGTACGGGCCCTCGGGTGGGGTCACCCAGCGGCTGAATCCGGGGTTCAGGTGATAGATTTCCTCGGCGCTGATGTTGGCCAGCTTGGCGGCCTGGGACAGGTCGATCTGGTCCTTGACCTCGACGACGGTGAAGCCGGGTTTGGCCGGAATCGAGCGCCGATCGATGTCGTGGGCTTCGGGATCGCTGAGTACCTTGGACAGGGCGATCAGCTGGGGCACGTAGGCGCGGGTTTCCTCCCGGAGGGAAAGGGACCAGAAGTCGGTGGGTTTGCCCCGGGCGCGGTTGGCTTCCATGGCCCGGGAAATGGTGCCCGGGCCGCCGTTGTAGGCCGCCAGGGTAAGCAGCCAGTCGCCGTCGAACATGGTGTTGAGGATCTTGAGGTAGCGAATGGCGGCGTCCGTGGAGTCGATGATGTCCCGACGCCCTTCGTACCACCAATCCTGCTTGAGGCCCATCTCCCGCCCGGTGTCGGGAATGAACTGCCACAAGCCGGATGCATGGCTGTGGGAGTAGGCGAAGGGATTGTAGGCGCTCTCGATGAAGGGCAGCAGGGCCAGCTCCATCGGCATGTCGTTTTCCTGAAGTTTTTCAACCACATAGGGCATGTACTTGTCAGCCCGCGCGAGGGTGCGGTTGAAGTAGCTTTCGTTGCCGCTGTACCAGTTGATGTAGCGCTCGACCCGGTGGTCGGGCACCTCGTGGGCGAAGGTGAGGCCGTCCTCGATGATGGGCCAGATGTCGTCGCCACGGGACTTGTGGTGCTGGGAGCGAAGACCGGAGAACAGGATGGGTTTGCGCTTGTGGGTTCCGGCATTCTTGCCGGTTGCGGTGTCCGTGCCAGAGAGCTGTGATTGCTGCGCGCAACCGGTGAGGATCAGCAGCAAACTCGCCACCAAGAGAATGGTTCTTCTCATTGGGTGTACCCTTGGTTTTTCAAAGGGTCGATTCTAACCCTCGCACTTTGCCGGGGTAAACAAAAAATGTCCCGGGGCGCGGACCTGTCACCGGCCTACCCGGGGGCGGCCGAGGGTGTTTCTCCTGGAAACTCCCGGGGGCGTCAGACCCCGTCCTTCCAGCCGCGCACGATGGCAAAGGTCTCCACGGGGCCCGCGGGCTCGGTGCCGCCGTGGCGGGCGGCCGCCGCCCGCACGGAGGGCTCATGGCAGCGCAGGAAGGGGTTGGTGGCGAGTTCCTCCGCCAGCCGCGATGGCACCGTGGGCTGGTGGTTCTCGCGGCGCTCGAGGACGTCCACCAGGCGCCGGGCGAGAGCCGGGTTGTCCGGTTCCACCAGGCGGGCAAACCGCAGGTTGCCGAGGGTGTACTCGTGGGCGCAGTACACCAGCGTGTCCGGCGGCAGTGCCGCCAGGCGGCCCAGGGATTGGTACATCTGCTCGGCGGTGCCCTCGAACAGCCGGCCGCAGCCGCCGGCGAACAGGGTGTCGCCACAGAACAACAGGGGGTGGGGGCCCATGTCGCGGCATACATAGGCGAGATGGTCGCGGGTATGACCGGGGACCGCGAGTACCTCGAAGGTCAGGCCCAGCACCTGGAAGCGCTCGCCGTCCACCACCGGGCGACTGACCTGGGGCACCCGGGGCGAGGCGCCCCCGATCACCTCGCAGCGGTGGCGGGCCACCAGCATATCGACACCGCCGATATGATCGGGGTGGTGGTGGGTGACGAGGATGGCGGCCAGATCGAGGCCGAGGCGGTCGAGGGTCGCCTGCACCGGCGCCGCGTCACCCGGATCGACCACCAGGGCCCTGCGGGCGGCGGAGTCTTCCACCAGCCAGAGGTAGTTGTCGCTGAAGGCGGGCACGGTATGGATACGGTAGGGCATGGCGTTCGTGTTGTGTCCACTGGGGTGTTCCCGCATGATAAGGACTTGAGGGCCGGGAGTCACGGTGGTGGTCGGATCTGTGTTCAAGCGGGCGCGAGCCTGGGTGCGGGGGCTGGCGAGCCCCCCCGGGGCGGGAGACCTGGCGCAGTCCCTCGCCGCCTGGTACGGCACCCCGGCGGGGGAATCCCTGCTGGCCATGGAGCGGGAGGCGTCCGTGGAATCCCTGGGCCTGCATCCGGGGTTTCGCGCCATGTTGCTGCAGGTCACCGACCGGTTGGAACTGCTTGGCGACGGCCCGCAATTGCACAAGTTCTCCATCACCAACCTCGTCGATGCGGACTGCTCGGCGGTGAGTGATTTCGATGCCCTGCCGCTCCCCTCAAACCTGATCGACGTGGTGCTGATGCACCACGTACTGGACTACTGCCCGCTGCCCCACGAATCCCTCAAGGAGGCGGCCAGGGTCGTGGCCCCCGCTGGCCACCTGGTGATCTTCGGCTTCAACCCGTTCAGCTGGATGGGGCTGGTGAAGTGGCCGCTGCGCCTGGTCTCCGACAGCCACCTCTGGCGCTGCCGGATGCTGACCCCCTGGCGGGTCGGGGACTGGCTGCGGTTGCTCGGCTTTCAGGTGGAGATGGTGCGCCACGGGGCCTTCGCCCCGCCGGTGCAGTCCCGCCGGGTACTGGCATTCTGCCAGCGGGGGGAAAATTTCTGGCGCAAAACTGGCCTGCCCTTTGGCGGGTACTATATGATCGTCGCCCGCAAGCAGGTGGCCCGCCCCATCGGTCGCCAGGCCCCCGCCTGGCTCGGGCGAAGCATCAAGCCGGTCAGCCTCGGGGACAGTGCCAAGGTCGGGCGCGCCCGCCCCCCCAGCCGGCGGGATACCGCCGAGTAACAGGATTCAAAGCCGTGAAAAAAGTCGAAGTCTTCACCGACGGTGCCTGCCGTGGCAATCCCGGCCCGGGGGGCTGGGGCGCCTTGCTGCGCTACGGCGGCAAGGAGAAATCCCTCTACGGTGGCGAAGCCATGACCACCAATAACCGCATGGAGCTGACCGCCGCCATCGAGGCCCTGAAGGCGCTGCGGGAATCCTGCGAGGTGGTGTTGACCACCGATTCCCAGTACGTGCGCCAGGGCATCACCCAGTGGATCGCCGGCTGGAAGCAGAAAGGCTGGCGCACCGCCGCCCGGCAGCCGGTCAAGAATGTCGATCTGTGGCAGGCCCTCGACGAACAGACCCGCCGCCACCAGATCGACTGGCGCTGGGTGAAGGGCCACAGCGGCCACCGTGAGAATGAGATCGCCGATTGCCTTGCCAATCGCGGTATCGACGAACTGGAGAACCCATGAGACAGATCGTACTGGACACCGAAACCACCGGCATCGAGGTCAGTCAGGACCACCGGATCATCGAGATCGGCGCGGTGGAGCTGGTCAACCGCCGCCTCACCGGCCGTCATTTCCACCGCTATGTGAATCCCCAGCGGGAAGTGGAGGAGGGCGCCTTTCAGGTGCACGGCATCGGCAACGACTTTCTCGCGGACAAGCCGCTGTTCGCCCAGATCGCCGACGAGCTCCTCGACTTCATCCAGGGCGCCCAGCTGGTGATCCACAATGCGCCCTTCGATGTGGGCTTTCTCAACCACGAATTTGCCAAGCTGGGGGGCGGCTATGGTCGCATCCAGGATCACTGCTCGGTGATCGATACCCTGGCCATGGCGCGCCAGTTGCACCCGGGGCAGAAAAACAACCTCGACGCCCTGTGCAAGCGCTACCACGTCGACAACTCCCAACGGGATCTGCACGGCGGCCTGCTCGACGCGGAGATTCTCGCCGACGTCTACCTGGCGATGACGGGGGGGCAGGTGGACCTGGGGCTCAAGGGGCAGGCGGACGATGCCGGCAACGGTGCGGTCAAGGGCATCCGCCGCCTGTCCGCCGGCCGGCCGGCGCTGGCGGTGCCCCGGGCTTCGGCGGCGGAAATGGGCGCCCACCGGGCGCTGCTGGCGCGGATCGCCAAACAGTCCGGCGCTTGCCTGTGGGGTGAGGAGCTGGACGCCGGGGGCTAGCCCGGCGCCCGGCCCTCGGTCAAAGCAGGTAGGCCACGCACAGGGCGCCAACGGTGCACAGCACGATGGTGTAGGGCAGGGCCATCACCACCATGCGGCCGTAGGAGAGGCGAATCAGCGGCGCCAGGGCGGAGGTCAGCAGGAACAGGAATGCCGCCTGGCCGTTGGGGGTGGCGACGCTCGGCAGGTTGGTGCCGGTGTTGATGGCCACCGCCAGGGTCTCGAAGTGGGCCCGGCTGATCTGGCCCGCCTCCAGCGCCGCCTTCACTTCATTGATGTACACGGTGGCAACGAACACGTTGTCGCTGATGGCGGACAGCAGGCCATTGGCGGCGAAGAACATCACCGGCTGGATGTCCACATCGAGGGACAGCACCCAGTTGATGATGGGGGTAAACAGGTGCTGGTCGTGGATCACCGAAACGATGGAGAAGAACACCACCAGCAGGGCGGTGAAGGGCAGCGCCTCCTCGAAGGCGCGGCCGATCTGGTGCTCCTCGATGACGCCGTTGAAGGCGGTCAGCAGGATGATCACCATCAGTCCGATCAGGCCCACGGCGGCAATGTGGAAAGCCAGCCCGAGCACCAGGATCAGGGCGGTGATGGCCTGTACCACCAGGGCCACCTTGGTGCGCAGGGTGCGCTTCTGGGCCTCGGCGGCATTGAATTCAGTGAGCACGGCCCGCACCGCGTCGGGCAGTTTTGCGCCGTAGCCGAAGGTGCGGGTCAGTTCCAGCAGCAGGCAGGTGAGGAAGCCGCAGGCGAGCGCCGGCATGGTCACCGGGGCCATCACGATGAAGAAGTGGCCGAACTCCCAGCC
>Ga0172382_10002565_pt1 | contig 30091 bp, 30 predicted proteins | sample Leawel138RmetaG_FD_122245 | JGI IMG/M metagenome (GOLD analysis project Ga0172382, IMG submission 122245) | Leachate microbial communities from a municipal landfill in Southern Ontario, Canada - Leachate well 138R metaG | ecosystem: Engineered > Solid waste > Landfill > Unclassified | place...
ATCTGATGATTGGGCAGGCTTGTTTGCTGTACTCTTCTTTCGTGTTGTAGATTCGAAGCTATTCACTTTTCAAGGTTCTTCTATGTAAAAAGTCTATTGACTATTTACCGCTGGACTTTTTTACCCATCTGATCTTAACCGCCATTGGCTTGCAAACCGCGCATGCCCTGGCGATACAAAAGCAGGGAAAGCTCGATGGCAATCGCCGCCCAGAACACCTGAAGCGGCAGGATCTGCCAGAACAGCGGCCAGGAGAAAGCGACCAGGAGCCGTGCCGGCGCCCAGGCCACATAGGGGAAGGGCAGCCAGCGGGCGATCCGCTGCAGCCAGCCTGGCAGAAATTCCAGCGGAATGAACATGCCCAGCATGAAGACCAGCTTCTGGTAGACCAGGTAGAACGCGCCGTTCTCCTCGAGCCGGAAAGCCGTCAGCCCCAGGCACATCAGCAGAAAAAAGTTGATGACAAGACCGAGAACGGCGGAAAGGATGCCAAGTGGCAGCGTCGTCAGGGCATAGTCAGGCAAGGGGCCGACCATCATCATACCGAGCACAACCGCCAGGATACCAAAACAGACCAGGTTGAAAACCATCCGGCCCACGGCGCCGGCAAACTGGTAAGCGACATAATGGCAGGGGCGGATCAGCTGGTAGGCCAGTGCGCCTGTCTTGATATCTTCGTTCATCTGGGTGAAAACCGGCGTCCGGCAGCCGAAAACCAGCAGTTCGGTGATGCAAAGATACCAGACCACTTGCCGAAGCGAATAGCCCTGGACCTCGCCGCCATGGTAGATGGCCCGCCACAAACTGAAGAAGACGAAAATGAACAGCGCATAGAACAGCAAGCCGCCAAGCACGTTGCTGCGATAGACAATCGCCTGGTGCAGGTTGATCTTTGCAATCGCGAGATATTTGCCCAGTTTGAGTACCGGTATCCTGTCCGCTCCCCATCGCTTGTGATCAGGGACAGCGACCTGTCCTTGTGGGTTCGCTGGCACGATCACGCACCTCCTTCGTCCTGGCTGGAAAAAATAGTGGCGATGATCTCTTCCATCGGCGGGTCCTCAACCGTGATGTCGGCAACAGCACCGCTCCCGACCAGCCAGCTCATGACTTCGCCGATCGGCCGAATCCGCGTGTCAACCAGCAGCCGGGAACCCAAGCCGCCGGTTTTTTGCACTTCGATACCCGGAAGCGGCTTCAGGTCATGCTTTTCTGTGAAACGGACGGCAATGATTTTTCGGTTCAGATAATCGTATTTCAGTTTCTTGACAGGCTGGTCGAGCACAATCCTGCCGTGATCGATGACGATGGCCCTGCGGCAGACATGCTCGACATCGCCCGCGTCATGACTGGTCAGGAAAATGGTCGTCCCTTTCTCCTGGTTCAGATCACGGATCAACTCGCGGATAGCCTGCTTGACGACCACGTCCAGGCCTATCGTCGGCTCATCCAGAAAAAGGATCTCGGGTTCGTGAAGCAAGGAAGCGGCGACCTCGCAGCGGATCCGCTGACCGAGCGACATCTTGCGCACCGGCACATCCAGCAAAGCGCCCAGTTCGAAGCGTTCTGTCAGCATCGCGATGCGCTTTTTCAGCACGCCCGGCGCAACATCGTAGATGCGGCCTAACAGCGTAAAGCTGTCTGTTGGCGGCAAATGAAACCACAGCTGCGATTTTTGCCCGAAAACCGTGCCGATGTGGTACGAGAGATTGGACCGCTCCCGCACCGGATCCAGGCCCAGCACGCGGATGCTGCCGCTGTTCGGGCGCAAGATGCCCGTCATCATCTTGATGGTCGTCGATTTGCCGGCCCCGTTGGGTCCGATGAAGGCGACAATTTCACCCGGCGGCACAACCAAATCAATCGATTGAACCGCAAGGACCTCGCGGTAGACCGGCCGAAACATGGCACGGGCACTGGCTGCAAGGCCTTCGCCCCTGACCCGCGTCCGGTATGTTTTGCTTAGATCATACGCTTCGATCATGTTCATCTGCGTCGACCATCCTTCTGTTCATAGGCTGTCGTTTGCAAGAACCGGTATCTGGATGCTTATGGCTGGATGTTCATTGGGAGATTGGCCGGCAAAGAACGACCAGCAGGTAAACCGGGTTAACCATTTCCAACTCGATTTTCCCCAGTATATTCGCCAAGGCCAGACGTGTCAATGTGCACAAAAGGGGGAGGCGGACGTTAGGCATTCGCCCGGACAATCCAGCAAAAACGAACCCGGCCCCGAAGGCGTCATCTTGCGGCACAAGCCAACGACCAAAGGTGTGAATCTCTTTTTGCGGGCTTGACCTTGCTGCGGCGGGAAGGTTTATACTGTTTTTGCATGCAGTACGGATCCGGATCAGGAGGTTGCTATGAAAATCGGTACGTTCGCGAAAATGAACCATGTGACGGCGAAGATGCTGCGCTACTACGACCGTATCGGCTTGCTGCAGCCGTCCAGCGTGGATGAGCAGACCGGTTACCGCAGCTACGATGCCTCGCAATCTGCCGTTTTAAACTGGATTCTTATTTTGAAAAACCTGAATTTTTCGCTGCTGCAGATCCGCAGGATGCTGGACGGCCCTGTCGACAGCGCTGAGATGATCCGTCAGCTCGTGCAAAAGCGAATCGAATTCATCGCCATCCAGAACGACCATATCCAGAAGAAAATCCAGATCGACCAGTTGATCCACACGCTCGAAAAGGAGGGCTTCCACATGAAAAAGGAAATCGATTTGCTTGAGATCGACGCTGAATCAGTCCACGAAATCAAAAAGAGCATGCCTAACATGGACATGTTTCTCGAGCAGATCCGGGATTTGGCATCATCGTTTCGCGATGAGGATGACATTGCGGTCATGCGTTTCGATATCGCGCACTTCAAGCAGGTCAACGACGCCTACGGCTTCGACGTTGGCGACCGCGTCATCGTCGCCTGCTACCAGCTGATCTCCCGCCACGTCGAAACGATGTTGGCATTTCCGGTTGTCGGCCGGGCCGGAGGCGACGAGTTCATCATTTTTGCCAGGGCAGACGCCGACCAGGCACGGTCTGCCGCCCGGGCGATTGTGGCCGCGTTATCGGCAAATGACTTCACCTCGTCCGGCTGCCCGCTCGCGGTCGGCGGCTATATCGGCGGGTTGTGCAGCCGGGAAAAAAGCCTGTCCGCGATCCGCAAGATGATCGAAACGTCGATCGGCTTTTTGCAAAAAGCCCGCGAAGCCGGGGTCAACTCGGTGTACATCCAATAGCTAAGGGACTGTTAAAAAATCAGCAGCTCTTTTCTCCGAGAGATTGACGAGTCTGGTCAATCTTTCGGAGAACCTATAGAGCATCTTATTGATGAACAGTCCCTAAGACCGCTTCGCAACACACAGGAGGGAACAGACATGCAGGACGGCTTTTCCGAAGTGAAGCTTTTTCAGGTGCATCCGGACAAGACGGGGGAATTCGAAGCGCTCATCCGCCAGGTTGCGGCAGAGCAATTGCTCCAGGCAGGTTGCCGCGACATCCGCTGCATCAAGCGCTTTTTTACGATCGACGGCGTTGAGGCGGGGCAGCCGCCCAGGGAACTGGCCCGGATCGTCAAATGTGTCAAGTACTACACGTACTGGGAATTTGACAGCAAAGAGAACTACGGGAAAGCGATCGCCTGGTTTTTCGAGCGCTACGGCAAACAGATCATGAAACTTCTCATCATGCCGTTCGACATCAGCTGCGGTGAACGCATCGCCTGATATCTCCGAGGCTCAAACCGGCGGCAGGTTCTGGTAGCGGCGGATGTTTTCCTCGCTGAGAAACTCGTAGGCTTCATTGATCTCCTGGAACTGGCGGGTGGCCTGAGGATCCTTGTTCAGGTCCGGGTGGTAACGCTTGGCTTGCCGCCGGTACGCCAGCTTGATCTTGTTCGGGTCGGCGTTCACGGGGACACCCAGGACGGCGCAGCTCTTCTCGTACCTGGATTTGAATTCGGTATAGGGATTGGCACCGCCCGGCCTGGCCTGCTGGTACTGCCAGCCTTGCTGGTTCCATTGCCGGAAGCGCTCCTCCCAGGCCCGCTGCTGCTGTTCGCGGCGTTCCTGCTCCCGGCGGGCGGCGGCTTCCTCAGCCTGCCGATGCGCCTGGCGGAAGGTGTCGTAAGAACGGTACGGTTTTTCGCCCGGTGACTGAAGATGGGCGGCCAGGTTGAGCAGGTAGGCTGTGCAGATGGCCCTGTAGGATGACAGGACGCTGCTAAATGCCGCTCCCAGGATGGGGAAGAAGAGCAGGACCAGTACGGCGGCCAGCACGGCGGGATGGCTGAAGAGCCAGGCACCGACCGGACCGACCAGCAGGAAAACCGCCAGGCAGCCGCCCATGCTGATCAGGAGCGCACACCCCCTGAGAAAGCTTTTCGCCAGCAGGATCCCGGTTTCGAGCAGAGAGACGAGACCGCCCAGCAGGTAGTCCTGGGCCTTGGCCAGACCATAGATCGCCTTGCCCAGCATTTTCCGGATTGTGTTTGCCATCGCCTTACCTCCGCTCGTCTCGTTGCCCCTCATTGTACACGTTTTAGCCAGACATGGCGATGCGCCGGCCATGATGTGTATAATGTAAGGGCCGCAGCGGTTGCCGCTGCGGCCGGATTCCAAGCCATCTGCGTGAGGTATCGGGAGGTTGTGTATGGCCATCGGCTGGTTGATGCTGTTCCTTGTTGACCTCTCCTTGAACCTTTTTGTTGCGTCGCACCGGGCCTTGACCAAGTGTCTGCTGCTGCCGCTGCTGGCCGCTTACTACGTGGTCGCGGCCGGTCAGCCGGTCCCGCTGGTCCTGCTGGCTCTGGCCGCCTCCTGGCTCGGCGACTGCCTGCTGGAGATAAAAGGCAAACCGTTTTCGTTTGCCGCAGGCCTGCTGGCTTTTCTCGCGGCGCATATCCTTTACACGGCCGTTTTCCTGCTTGAGGTACATCTGCCGGATCGTCCGGGCCTTCTGATCCCACTATTGCTCCTGCCCTATACGATTCACATCGGGTTGCTTTATCGGGCGCTTCGCACGCATCTGGGTGAGAAAAAGCCGCTCTTTTTACTCTATGGGCTTGCGATCAGCGTGATGAGCCTGGCGGCCTTGCTGCGTGCCTGGCCGCCGGCTCCGCCCATCCATGGCTTGACCTTTTTGGGTTCGGTCTGCTTCATCGTCTCGGATTCGATCCTGGCCGTCAATCTCTTTCGCGGCCGTACCCGGAACGGCTCGTTCTGGATCATGGCAACCTATGCCTGCGCCCAGCTGCTGATCGTTTTAAGCCTGATCGCTTAATCCCCGGCTGGGTCTTCCAGGATGCCGACAAACAGCGGAAGGCCGGTTTTGGTGTCCAGGATGCCATACAGGAACGGGTGGTCGAAGACCAGCTCGACATCGCTTGAGACGGCGCTCTCATCGATGGCAACTGAGGTGGCTGCGGCCGCTTCGGTCCCTTTCTCATCGACCCGGATCACGGTCTTGTGCCGGACTTCGCTGATATAGAGGCCTTTGCTGCGCGCCTCGTTGAGACGGGAAAAATCGGCGCTGCCTCCGTCGAAAGCGACCGCCATACCGAGGGTTTGCAGCTCGTTGTTCAGGACATCCTCGTAACTTGCCTCGAACTTGGGCAGGGCCAGGCTGACTGTGAAATTGGCCTTTTGGGCCATCCAGAGGCCGATCTGGCCAAACAGCCCGGCCGGATCCTGCTGGGACAGCCAGCCGCGCGGGCCCTGACCGTTATCCGGCAGCAGGGCGAAAAACGCGTACTGGGTGTTGGCGTAGGGGAGGGCGACGCCGGTCGCGTCCTGACCCGTGTAATAGGTCATCGGGGCGGTCCGGTGCATGAAATCGACTTCGATGCCGCCATCCGGCGTTTGGAACGTTTGCGCCCAGGTTTCATGCTTGAGGAAAGGCTCTTGCCAGTCAGACTTGAAGTAGACCGTGTTGATCAGGTACATGACGGTCGTCGGGCTGATCCGACTGACAATTTTTTCGATCAGGCCCATCGTCTCCTGTTCGACCCAGCCGTTGATCGCCTCGGTCGCGCTGTCGCTGGAAAAATCGAGGCTGCGGGCGCCGGCGCCGTAATAGTCGGCATTGGCCTGCAGGAAAGGCTGGAACGGTTTGAAACCTTGCCGGAACCAGATCGAGTTGGCAATGGAGACCTGGGTTTTCGGTTCGGATTTTTCCAGCAGTCCGATCAGGTTGCGGCTGACCTCGTTGACCTGGTCGACGGTGAGCGCACCGTCCGTCAGAACCTTAAGCATATCATTGCGCGTGTCGCTGTCAGCCCCGTTGACGGTCATGGCCAGGGCCAGGAATACGGAAAGCGGCGAAACCATCACATTGCCCTTGTTTTTACCGGATTCCAGCAGCAAGGTGGCGGAAAAGCGGCTGATTCCGGTCAGGAAGTCCGGTTCAGGAACCTGGATGGCCCCCTGGTTCGGCGCCGCCTTGACAGCAGCCATCAGGTCCTCGCCGCCGACCGAAACCGAACCGGTCGAGGTTGGAATCGTCGTGCTGCCCGGGACCGCTGCGCAGCTGGCCAGCAACAAGGCCGTTATTGACATCAATGCAATCAGGCAAAGCCGCATGTTTTTCATATCACTCACCTCCGCGAGCTGCAACGTGGCAGCTATCTTTGTTTTTAGACGCCGCGCCCGCCGATTATGTTCGCTTTTTAGCGCAGACCCTTTACAGGATAGCGCATCTGGCTCAAGATAAGAAGCAGGCGGTGGTTCCGTCCGGACAGAATGCTTGAAACGGGGATGGGCGATGGCTTTGGAATCGGAATACGGGTATACGGTCAGCATCTGGTCTCAAACGCTTGTATTAAGCACGCAGCCAGGCCTGTTCTCACCACGCAGCCCGGATGACGGCACACTGGCCATGTTGGATAAAGTCCAGCTTCAGCCCGAGGATCGCGTCCTGGACCTTGGCTGCGGCAATGGCCTGGTTGGCCTGGCGGTCGCAGCCCGGATCGGCCCCCGGTCGGTGGTGCTGCTCGACATTGACCCGCTCGCCACCCGAACGACTCGCCTGAACGCAGCTGCCAACCGGCTGGATGAGGTCGAGATCATAACGGGCGACGGCCCGGCCGCGGTCCTGCCGCGCCATTTTACCCTGATCCTGTGCAACCCGCCCTACCATACGGACTTTTCCGTCGCCAAACGCTTGCTTGAACAAAGCTTCGACCAGCTCGATCCTGGAGGCCGGCTCTACCTGGTGGTCAAGCGGCTGACCTGGTACCGCAACAAACTGGCCGGATTGTTCGGCGGCGTGACCGTCATGCCGGTTAACGGCTATTTCGTGCTGCTGGCCGTCAAGCGCGACCGGAAAGCGGTGCCCAAAGCGCTACCGACCACGCGCAAGCACACACAAAAATTGGCGCAGTCGGCACAGAAGAAGAGCCGCAGGACGTATAAAAAAGGCGAGGCCTCATAGCCCCGCCCCGGTTGCCTCGATCGCGCTGCTCAGACGTTGGTCTGAGGCAGATCCTTGACTTCGAAAAAGCTGTTCAGTTCGTCGAGCAGCAGATCTAAATCCAACCCGTGCACGGCACAGGCCTCTTCGATTGTCTCACCAGACGCCATCGCACAGCCCAGGCAATGCAGACCATTGCGGAAAAAGATCGGGATTGTGCCGCGATCCATGTTGAGGACATCTGAGATAATCATATCACCGGTAACTACCATTTTTTATGCCTCCTATCAGCAAGGTGGAAATTCAATGTGTTTATTGTAGCGGATGTCAGACCTCGTGACAATGCCATACGTTACAGAATAAAACAGGTCGGTTTTCACCGGTCCGGGATCATCGCCGGCTTTTCCAGTTCATCGGGGTGCTCCAGGAAGAAGCGGAACCGCTTCAGGGAGCGTGCGAAGTAGAAACCGTCGCTGATTCGCTCATCGAGGGTGATGGCGACGTTGATGAAATCCCTAACCGTGATTTGGCCGTCCGTATCCACGGCCGGCGCGCGCTCAGCTACCCCGATGGTCATGAACACCGAGGTCGTGCCCCATTCATACAGGTGATGGTAGGGGGCATCGATCCCCAAACTGCCCAGGTTGGACAGCCAGATCGAGCTGTGCATCGGGTCCAGTTCACAGACAAACCGCGGCAGCCAGCCGTGGTAGTCAAGCCAGGACAGGAAACGGACCAGGCCACGCAGCAGAATGCGCGGCATGTTCATCAGGTAATTGAACCAGTTGACGATGCCGTTGCGCTGCTGGTCATCGTCCTTGGCCGCCTTGCGCACCTTCCTGACTTCGTCAGCGATGCGCTGGGCGATGCTCGACAAGGTGTCGTCGGGCTTGAATTTCATGACCGCGATTTCCTCGTTGCTGTCGTCTCTGAATTCGCGCTTGATCACGAAGGCACAGGACAGGTCATGCCGCTGGTATACGCGCCGCCCAATGACAAAGCGGTTGATCTGCGGCCGCTCGTTGACGGTGCGGATCAGCGCGGTCAAGACCGCATGGAACAAGGTCGCCTTGCTGCCTTCCCCGGTTGCCGCAACCGCCCTGTTCTTTTCGTTCAGCCAGGCTTTCAGCGCGGTGATGTCGATCCGCTGGTTGAAGTAGATGGCCGATTCGTTGCGCCCCTTCATGATATACGGAAAGAAACGCATGAACGGGTCGATGCGCTTTAGATACGTGCCGTCCGGCCTGCTGAACCATTTTTTCCCCATCCGGCTGACCTCCTTTTGCTGACTGGACCTGTTCCGGCCTGCCCCAATCATCTGCTGATCGCGTGGATAAGTACCTGGTCATTCTAACACACGATAGGCCTGTTGGCATCTCCTTTTGATCTTCAAACTATTTACGAGCTATTTACTTGTGTCCTGCTTCAGGTTCGGCGTGTCCGCTTTTAGCGATGGTGCCAGGAACTGGCCGATGCCGATCAGGAAAGCGCCGGCGGCGGTCAGCGCTTCCGCAGGGCTGATCGTCGGCAGGGCGGCCAGCCCGATTTGGCTGAGCCAGGGGGTGTGCCAGGTCTGGCCGAGCCAGGCCAGCGGCGTGGTCTGGTCGGCGATGCGTAAAAACAAGTAGGCCTGGTTTTTAATCCCGGCGCTGAAAGCGGGGCTCATGCCCAGCGTCAGCAAGGCTTCCGGAACCGGCCAGGTCGCCTGGTTAGCGACCAGAACGGCCGCCTCGCCGGCCAGGCCGAAGGCGGCGGGCAGCAGCAGCAGTTTCTGCACGAGGGTCAGGCCCGGGGCCTTCCGGCCGGGAAACCAGGCTGCCGGCAGCATGTTCAGGGCGAAAAACAAGATCCAGATAGCTGAACGCAGAGCAATCAGGCCGATGACCAGGCTATGGTCGCCGGACCAGATCCGCTCCGGATGGCGCTGCCACATGACGAAAGGCAGAACCGATACGACCACCGCAGGAACAAGCAAGACGAGACCTCGCCAGCGTTCGGCCAGCAAAGGCCGCCACTGGCGGCGTCCGATCAGACCGGCGGCAAGGCCTGCGGCGAGCGCAGCCAGGTACAGGGCGCCTTTATCCATGCGGTCAGCGAACGACCAGGTTGACCAGGCGGTTCGGAACGTAGATGAACTTGAGGAGCTTTTTATCTTCCAGCAGCGGCGCCGTCCGCGGTTCTGCCATGACCAGATCCTCGACTGCCGCGCGCTCCGCGCCGCTCGGGATGTCCAGCCGGTAGCGAATGGAGCCGTTGACTTGAACGACGATCTCGACCGTGTCCCTCACGAGGGCTTCCGGATCCCAGGCGGGCCATCCCGCGGTGAAGACCGAGGCGGCATGGCCGAGCTTTTCCCATTGCTCTTCACAGAAGTGAGGCGCGAACGGCGCCATCAGGCGGATCAGGTCCTCGACCGTCTCGCGCAGCAGGGCCGGCTGCATGTCCGGATTGTTCTGGTACTGGCCCAGCGCGTTCATAAGCTCCATCATGCGTGAGATCGATGTGTTGAACTGGAAGCGCTCCGCGTCTTGGGTGACCGCCCGGATGGCGTAATGGCGGGCATAGAGGAGTTCGCGGGCCGGGGCGTCCTGGTGCCACGTTCTGCCGCGCGCTGTGGTTGCGGCATCGTCGGCCATCCGCTCCACGCGGCTGACAAATTTGGCGATCGCCTTGACGCCGTCATCGTTCCAGGGCCCGCCCTCCGTGTAGGCGAAGCCGAAGCCCAGGTACATGCGGAAGACATCGGAACCGTGACGCAGGATGTAGTCGTCCGGCGAGATCGTGTTGCCGCGCGACTTGGACATCTTCTGCCCGTCGGCGCCGAGTATGGTGCCTTGGTGGACCAGGGACAGGAATGGTTCGTCAAAATCGAGATAGCCCATGTCCCGCAGCGCCTTGGTGACAAACCGGGCGTAGAGCAGGTGCATGGCGGCGTGTTCCGCGCCGCCGATGTACTTGTCGACCGGGCACATGCGGTTGACCTTGTCGCGGCTGAACGGTTCCCGGTCGTTTTTGTTATCGACGTAGCGGAACTGGTACCAGCTGGAACAGACGAAGGTGTCCAGCGTATCCGGGTCGCGGAGCGCCGGTCCGCCGCAGGACGGGCAGGTCGTTTCCATGAAACGCTTGTTTTTCTTCAGCGGCGACTCCCCGTCCGGGGTGAAGGCCACGTCATAGGGCAGCTCGACCGGCAACTGGTCTTCGGGGACCGGAACCACGCCGCAGGCCGGGCAGTGCACGACTGGAATCGGCGTGCCCCAATAGCGCTGGCGGGAGACCAGCCAGTCGCGCAGGCGGTAGTTGATCTTGAGCTGACCCTTGCCCTGGGGCTCAAGGTCGGCCAGGATCGCCGCGATGGCATCGCCGGATGCCAGACCGGAGTAGGCGCCGGAGTCCGTGAGGACGCCCATATCGGTGAACGGAAGTTCGTCAAAAGAGCCGTCCGCGGAGCGAATTACGCGCTTGATCGGCAAGCTGAATCGTTCGGCAAAAGCGAAATCGCGTTCGTCGTGCCCGGGAACCGCCATGACAACCCCGGTGCCGTAGCCTGCCAGGACATAGTCGGCGGCCCAGATCGGCACACGGTCGCCGCTGACCGGGTGAACGGCATACGATCCGGTAAAGACGCCGGTTTTCTCGCGGACGGTTGACAGCCGCTCGATCTCGGTCGCCTTGCCGGTCTGCTCCTGGTAGGCGCTGACATCGGCCCGGCAGGCGTCGGTTGTCAGCAGGTCGCACAGTTCGCTTTCCGGCGCCACCACGACATAGGTGACGCCCATCAGTGTATCGGTGCGTGTCGTGAAGACCGTCAGGGTCAGATCATGCCCGTCGGGACCTTCGACCGGCCGGCCGTCTTTCTCGACACCGAAAACCAGTTCGGCACCTTCCGAGCGCCCGATCCAGTTGGTCTGGATCTTTTTCGTCTTGTCCGGCCAGTCCAGTTCAGGCAGCTTGTCCAGCAGCTCCTGTGCGTAGTCGGTGATCTTGAAAAACCACTGGGTCAGGTTTTTGCGCACGACTTGTGTCTCGCAGCGCTCACAGGCGCCGTCGACCACCTGTTCATTGGCCAGCACGGTGCTGCAGCGCGGGCACCAGTTGACCGGTGCGTTCTTGCGGTAGGCCAGGCCCTTCTTGTAAAGCTGCAGGAACAGCCACTGGTTCCAGCGGTAGTATTCCGGCAGGCAGGTTGCCAGCTCGTAATCCCAATCGAACATGCCGCCCATTTCCCGCAGCTGCTTTTCCATCGTCTTGATGTTGGCCAGGGTGCTGTCCTTGGGATGGATGCCGGTCTTGATCGCATAGTTCTCCGCCGGAAGACCGAAGGCGTCGAAGCCCATCGGCTGAAAAACCTCGTAGCCCTGCATGCGTTTCATGCGGGCCCATGAATCGGACAACGCGTAATTGTACCAGTGGCCGACATGCAGATTGGCTCCGGAAGGGTAGGAGAACATCTCGAGCACATAAAGCTTGCGGTCCATGTGTTCCGGATGGAAGCGGTTCAGACCGCCATCTTCCCATTTCTTTTGCCACTTGCGGTCGATGTCGACAGAGTAAGCCATGCTGATTACCTCTTTTCCAGCGCATGTTTGACCTATTTTAACAGATTGTCGGCCTGATTTCATCAGGAGAGCAGGGAGCGCAGGAGCGAGAGCAGGAATATGTGCAGCGGGTAAAACACGTAGAAGAAATATTTCAGGACCGGTCCTGGCCGGCGTTCCCGGTCGAACCGCACGCAGAGGGGCAGTGCCAGGACCGAAAGGCACTGCAGGATCGTCCAGTCCAGCGGCCAGTGCATCAGGAAAAGCCGAACCGGGATGAACAGGGCGTTGAGCAGGATGAAAAACTGCAGCGACCGCTTCAGCTGGTCCTCAGGCTCGAAATGCTCCTGGATGACATAGAAGAGGAGGACGGCCGCCAGCCCGTAGAGTCCGTAGTCGGGCCTGAGCCAGAGCGCCGCGCCGGCGGCGGCCAGGATCATCAGGATGCCGACCGGCAGCCCGATGCGCGGGTCCAGAGACAGGCCGCGCGGGTTCAGCCGCACATCGTAGCGCGGGGGCGTGGGGGCCGTATGCGCCGTCGGCGAGATGGGGCGCATGCTGGCGATCATGTCCCAGAAGGAGCGGGTGGCCAGGATGTACCCGGACAGGACGACCAGTGCCAGGGCGAATGTGACCATCACGTTCGTCCCGCCCAGGTTCAGGCCGATCAGGGCGTGGCCGGCCCGGATGACAGCTTCCGAAACGATCGCAAATGCGCTCATGCGAATAAAATAACGCAGCGGGTTGCGCGTGCGGGTATAGCCTTTGGCCACCAGCCAGGCAAAAACGGGAAAAGCCAGGCGGCCTGCTGCGCGCATCACGACCGACAGGCCCGGAGGCAGCCGATCGGCGAAATAAAAGCCGATGTGGTCGATGAGCATCAGGAAGCAGGCGATCAGTTTGAGCATCAGCGCTTGATCCTTTCCGGATTTTCCGGCCGGTTCAGGGGCCGGATCGTGTTGATAATCTCGCGAACCTATTGTATCATTGTAAGGCAGTGTTCACAAAGATATTGTCAGCTGGCCCGCTGCGGCAGACGGATGTCCGAACTGCACAGGCGGCTCAGCTGATTTCATACATGAAAGAGGTTGTCATATGGGTTTGGGTATGGATATCGGCATTGACCTGGGAACGGCGTCGGTCTTGATCTATGTCAAGGGCAAGGGGGTTGTCCTGCGCGAACCGTCCGTGGTCGCGATCAACTCGAAGACCGGAAAAGTGCTGGCGGTCGGTGAAAGCGCCAGCCTGATGCTGGGCAGGACGCCCGGCATCGTCGACGCGATCCGTCCCCTGCGCGACGGCGTCATCTCTGACTTCAAGGTGACCGAGGTCATGCTTAAAGCCTTTATCGGCCGTGTCTGCAAAGGTGTTCTGGCCCGCTACTTCAAGCCGACGATCGTCGTCTGTGTGCCCAGCGTGATCACGCCGGTCGAACAGAAGGCCGTTGAGGACGCCTGCAAGCACGCCGGCGCCAAGGATGTGTTTTTGATCCGCGAACCGATCGCTGCGGCGATCGGCGCCGGCATCGACATCACCAAGGCCTGCGGCAGCATGATCGTCGACATCGGCGGCGGCACGTGCGACATCGCGGTCATTTCGTTGTGCCAGCCGGTTGTCGATTTTTCGCTCAAGGTCGCCGGAGACCGCTTCGACGAGGCGATCGTCAAGCATGTCCGCCGCAAGCACAACATCCTGATCGGCGAGCGGACGGCAGAAGAGCTCAAGATCAACATCGGCTGCGCCTATCCGCGCGACGAAGAACTGACGATGGAAGTGCGCGGCCGCAACCTGATCACCGGCATGCCGGCGACGATCACCGTCACCTCGACCGAGATGCTCGAGGCGCTCGAGGAACCCGTCGCCCAGATCTTCGAGGCGGTCCATTCCGTCCTGGAGCGGACACCGCCCGAGCTGATGGCAGACATCAGCCAGCGCGGCATCGTGCTGACCGGAGGCGGATCGCTGCTCTACGGGCTGGAGCGCATGCTGGCAGCCAAGATCGGGATCGATGTCGTCGTCGCTGACGACGCCATCTCCTGCGTGGCCATCGGGACCGGCAAGGCACTGGGCATGATGGACAAGTTCGCCGCCCTCAGCGACAGCTGAACCCCTTTTTACATCAGTCTGATCCGCGAAAGCCGGCCGGTGTCAGCCGGCTTTTGCCTTTATGCCTAAACGGCAGACGGCAGCAAGGCAAATCTATTGTAATTTGTAAGATTCTGCCTGAATCGACGCCCTTTGTCTTGACGTCTTTTTTCACGCGTTTTATAATTAAGTTAATTCCTGATGACAATTTCTGTCTGCCACACGTCGTCTTATTCTGATCAGGCAACCCTGCGGTCAAATTACTCGTGTGTTCATGGATAGTCTGTCAAACCCAGCATTCAAGCTGCTCCCGGGCAGCTCATATGAGGTGATATCATGCCATCAATAAAAATGGCCGGCAAGAGCAAGGAAGACCTTGTGGCCATTGCCCAAATCGCAGGCCTGCTGACGAAGTCACAGGCCCAGCGCATGACCAAGGCCAAGCTCATTGATTTTCTTGAGCAGGAGGATGCGCGGGCAGACTCGGCTACCCATGAGAAAGTCAATCCGCCAGCCGAAACCAAGCCGGAGGAACCCCAAAGCGAGCCGGCGGCCGCACAGCCCGACAGCGCGGCTAAGGAACCGGTCGAACCGGCACCGACCGAACAGCCTGCAGAGCCTGAAAAGCCGGCCGCGCCGGTGCGACGCCGGACACCTGCCCGGAAGGCGAAGAAAGCCGGGAGGCCAGACAGCCAGCAGCTGACACTGGAACAGGCCGTCCAGGCAGCGCCCGAACCGGCGCAGGAGCCCCCCAAAAAGCGCACCGTATCGCGCCGGCGCAAACCGGCTGTCAAAAAAGAACTGCCGGAAAAACCGGTTGAGGAAGTCGCTTCGGCTGAATCTATGATTCCGGCGGCCCCGGAACCGGCATTCGCGCCGGCCCCTGCGCCTGTGGCGCAGACGGTCCCGCCCGCGGTCGAGGAGGCCTCTCCGGAAGGTTCGGAAGCTGCCATTGAGAAGGAAGAGGCCGCTGCACAGCACCTGGTCTCCTCCCATCGCAGCGGGCATCGGCCCAGGCCCGGGCAGGCGAGGTCGATGACCCGCATCCCGCGCACCCCGGTTCATGTCAAGCCGGTCCAGCCGGAAGATACGGCAGAAGAGACACCGGAAAAAGCCGAACCGGCCCCGAGCGCGGCGGAGTCGACATCCCCCGAAGCCCAGACGGCCGAGTCCGACGAGCCGCAGGCAGAAAAGACAGAACAGCCGTCCGATCAGCCCAAGAAGCAGGCGGCGGATACCACGGATGTACAGGGCGGGGTTCTGGAGATCATGCCGGACGGCTACGGGTTCCTGCGCAAGGACAATTACCTGCAGGGCAACAAAGACATCTATGTGCCGCCGCAATACATCCGCCGTTTCGGCCTGCGCCCGGGCGATTTCGTCACCGGCCCGGTCCGATTGCAACGGGAGAACGACCGCTACCAGGCATTGCTCTATATTAAGGATGTCAACGGGATGTCGCCGGAAAAAATGATCCGCCGGCCGCATTTCGACCGCCTGACGCCGATCTATCCCGACGAGCGTTTTGTCCTGGAAACGACGCGCAACGAGCTCTCGACCCGCATTATCGACCTGGTCGCGCCGATCGGCAAAGGCCAGCGCGGCATGATCGTTTCGCCCCCCAAGGCCGGCAAAACCATCCTGCTGCAGAAGATCGCCAACGCCGTCAGCATCAACAATCCGGACACCAAGCTGATCGTCCTTCTGATCGACGAGCGTCCGGAAGAAGTGACGGACATGCAGCGGTCGATCAACGGCGAAGTGGTCTACTCGACATTCGACAAAACGCCTGAGAACCACACCAAGGTGGTCGAGCTGGTGCTCGAGCGGGCGATGCGCCTGGTCGAGCTGAAGCAGGATGTCATGATCCTTCTGGACAGCATGACGCGGTTGGCCAGGGCCTATAACCTGACGATCAACCCCACCGGCCGGACACTGTCCGGCGGCCTGGATCCGGGTGCCCTATATGGGCCCAAGCGCTTTTTCGGCGCGGCCCGCAACATCGAGAACGGCGGCTCCTTGACGATCATCGCCACATCCCTGATCGAGACCGGTTCGCGGATGGACGAGGTCATTTTCGAGGAGTTCAAGGGCACGGGCAACATGGAGGTCTATCTGGACCGCAAGCTGTCCGAGAAACGCATTTTCCCCGCCATCGACATCAACAAGTCGGGAACGCGCCGCGAGGAGCTTTTGATGAACAGCCGCGAGCTCGATGCCGTCTGGACGATCCGCAAGGCGTTCGGGCAGCTGGACACGTCGGCTGTCACGGAGGCGATCATCAACTTGCTTTTGAAAACCAAGAACAACGAGCACTTCATCTCGTCTGTCAATGTGTCATTTAACGACAAGAATGTCTTCGAGGCGATGCGCGGCACCCGCCCCGGCCAGACGCAGGGCGGCAACGGGAATTCCGAACGTCCGGGTTACGGCGGTGGCGGATCCTATAACACCACCGGCTACAACAGCAACTACCGGCGCTATGGCACGGCCAGCAACGATGATGATTGACACGGCGCCGAAAGTATAATAGAATCGACTCCGCAATGTCTGATTTTGGTGCGGTATACGTGTCGAGGCACACAGCGTGGACACGCGCCGCATCTTTAGAGAGGTGAAACGAACATGAAGGAAGGTATCCATCCGAAATATGGCAAAGCCGTGGTCAAGTGTGCCTGCGGTGAAACCTTTGAGACCGGATCGACCAAGCAGAACCTCAGCGTGGATATCTGCTCCAAGTGTCACCCGTTCTTCACGGGCCGCCAGAAGCTGGTTGACACCGGCGGGCGCGTTGACAAGTTCAAGAAGCGCATGGAACAGAAATAAGCTGCTGCCGGGGGGAGGTTTGGTGAAAGTCAGACCTCCCTTTTGTTCAAGCATTCATGACGAGGTTGCGTGATGAAGAAAAAAGAACTCGCTCTGCAGGATCCTGAAAGCACAACGTGCCGGCGTAAAACGACGATCGGCGGCCAGGCCCTGATCGAAGGCCTGCTGATGATCGGGCCGGAAAAGAAGGCGATGGCCGTCCGGCTGCCTGACGGATCCATCTCGGTCGAGGCGATGCCGATAGTTCAGTTCAGCGGCATGGCCAACTGGCCGTTTGTGCGCGGCAGCATCCGCCTTTTCCGCCAGCTGGTCAGCGGGACCAAGGCCCTGCTGCGATCGGCTGAACTATCGGACGATGAGACGGTGCCGGAGCAGGACCAGAAGGACAAGCCGGGCAAGCTGGGACAGCGTATCGACGCGTTCCTCGCCGGCCACCCGCAACTGATGCTGTACGGGTCGGCGACGCTCGGGATTTTGTTTTCAGTCGCGCTGTTTATCTTGCTGCCCAATTTACTGACCTCCGGCATCAGCCAGCTGAGCGGATTGGGACGGGAAGGTGCGAGCCGCGGCACGACGGTCCTGCTTAACCTGATCGAAGGCCTGATCCGGATCAGCCTGTTTATCGGTTACCTGGCGCTGGCCAATAGGATGAAAGAAATCCGGCGGGTCTGGATGTACCACGGCGCGGAGCACAAGACCATCGCCTGCTACGAGGCCCAGCAGCCGATGACGGTCGAAAATGTGCGCACATTCAGCCGTTTCCATCCCCGCTGCGGCACTGCTTTCCTTTTCCTGGTCATCCTGATCAGCATCATCATTTTTACGCTGGTCGGCTGGTGGGGCCGCTGGATAAACCTGCTGATCCGCTTTGCCCTGGTGCCGCTGGTCGCCGGAATCGCCTACGAGATCATTCGCCTGGCTGGCCGGTACGACAATGTCGTGACACGCCTCATCTCCAGGCCGGGCCTCTGGCTGCAGCGCTTGACCACCGCCGAGCCCGACGACAGCATGCTGGAGGTCGCGATCGCCGCGCTGGATGCCGTCAGGCCGATGCGCATCGACAGCGACCGCTGGTGAACATCCGGGACGAAGCGTCCACGATCCGGTCGATCCGCCGCGAACTGACCGGTCAGCTGGCCGCCGCGGGTATTGCCGAGGCCAGACACGACGTGCTCCTGATGGTTGCCGCAACGCTGGGACTTCCGATTTCCCGGCTGCTGGCCGAGTCCGACCGCCCGGTGTCGCAAGATGAGGCCGGGTTGCTTCATCAGCTGGCAAAACGACGGGCCGCACGTGAGCCGCTCGGATACATCCTGGGCCGGACCGCGTTTTCCGGCCTGGTTTTTTCCGTCGGCCCCGGTACCCTCATCCCGCGGCCGGACAGCGAGATCCTGGTCGAGACGGCCCGCCGCTGCCTGGCTGAGCGCGGCAGTCCCGGTCCGGTCCGGCTGCTCGATACCTGTACCGGATCCGGCGCCGTCGGCATCAGCCTGGCCTGGCAGCTGGACCGGGATGGCTATCAGGTTCGGCTCTGCCTGGTCGACCGCGAACCCGACGCCCTGGCCTGGGCGCGCATCAACAGCCATCTGCTGCCCGAACGTGTCGCGCTGCGCCTGGTGCAGGCAGACCTCTTTCCCCAGGGCGAGGCTCTATTCGATCTGATCACCGCGAATCCGCCCTATATTCCAAGCGGTCAGATTGGTGAGCTGATGCCTGAAGTCTCCGGTTACGAACCCCGGTCAGCCCTTAACGGCGGTCCGGACGGCTTGGCCTTCTATCGCCGCCTGGCCCGGGAAGCGCCCGCGCACCTTGTCTGCGGCGGATTCCTGGCCCTCGAACACGGATATGACCAGGCCGGGGCTGTTTCTGCTATACTGACTGAAAAAGGGTTTGCCGTCCGTCCGTCCGTGCCTGATTTTGGCGGCCATTTGCGCGTCACGGTCGGACAAGCGGCGCCGTGAGGAGGACGATCCATGCCAGGGCGCTTTCACCTCTATCCGTTCAAGACCGGAGAGATCCTGCGGATGAAGAAACCGCATCCTTGCGGCAGCTTTCTGTGGCAGGTCGAACGCGCGGGCGCCGAGATAACCCTGAAGTGCCTGACTTGCGGCCGTGTTGTCCAGTTGACGCGGGCCAAGCTGGAGAAGGCCGTCAAATCGGTTCAAGACGAACCCGTTATAGCGTCAGGGCCAGCCGTCACGGCGCCCGATGCAAAAAAAACGTCTCCGACCGGAAAAGTTGTCCGGATGGCCGGCGCGCCGCCGCCCCGGCCGACAGATCGCAATAAGGAGCGTGACAAAGATGCCGAACGCACTTGAACCGCTGCTGGACTGGCTGGAACGCCTGGAAGGCAGCCAGATGGCCGACTGGCAGATGCTGCCGGACATCGGATTGTACATGGACCAGGTGCAGACCTATATCGACCGCCAGCTGGGCCTGTACCTCAAGGACGAGCAGGACCGCCTGCTGACGGCCGCGATGATCAACAACTACATCAAGGACAACCTGATCCCGCGTGCCGAGGGCAAGAAATACCATCCGGTTCACCTGGCCCTCCTGATGATCACCGCCGCGCTCAAGCCTGTCCTGTCCATGCAGGATCTGAACAAGCTTCTTGACGGTTGCCGCGAGTCGGAGGATGCGTCCCGGCTCTACCAGTACTTCCTCAATGTCCACAGCCACTGCCTGAAGACCAGTGCCGCCGACGTGCGGGACATTTTGAGCCATCTGCAGGCCCAGGATCTCGACGAACAGGGGCAGCGCACGGCGCTGCGCAAGCTGGCGCTTGAACTGAGCGTGGAGGCACGCATGCGCGTGCTGGTCGTGGAGAAGCTGCTGGATACCCTGGATCAGCTGGCCGCAGGAGAAAAGGCAGAGCCGGCCGCGGAAGGGAAAAAGAAAAAGTGAGGAGAAGACCCGCCTGTCATGTTCGAACAACTGAAGGTTCTGGCGAACCGATTCGATGAACTGAATATCCTGCTGGCCGACCCCGCCGTCATCGCGGACCAGAACCGTTACCTGCGCCTGGTACAGGAACATGCCGATTTGGAACCGGTCGTGCACGACTATCAAGAATGGTCAGGTCTTGGCGATGCGATCGAGCAGCATCGGCGGCTCCTGACTGATTCGGATGACCAGGAATTTCGGGAGTTGGTCCGCGACGAGCTCGCACAGCTGGACACCCGGATGCGCGAACTGGAAGAGCGCCTCAACGAGGCGGTGAGTCCGAAGGACCCCAATGACGCACGAAATGTCGTCATGGAGATCCGGGCCGGCGCCGGCGGTGAAGAGGCGGCCCTGTTTGCGGCGGTGCTCTACCGCATGTACAGCTTGTATGCCGACAGCAGGGGCTGGCATGTCCAGATGGTCGACGTCCACGAGACGGAAATCGGAGGTTTCAAGGAAGCGGTTTTCCTGGTTGAAGGCCGGGGTGCTTATTCGCGGCTGCGTTTCGAAAGCGGTGTGCATCGCGTGCAGCGCGTCCCGGTCACGGAGTCAGGCGGTCGCATCCACACATCGACCGTGACGGTCGCCGTACTCCCGGAAGCGGACGATGTCGAGGTCTCGATCAATCCCAACGACCTCGAGATTGACACTTTCAGGGCGTCGGGCGCCGGCGGGCAGCACGTCAACCGGACCGATTCGGCCATCCGCATCACCCACAAACCGACCGGCCTCGTGGTGACCTGCCAGGACCAGCGCTCGCAATACAAGAACAAGGACAAGGCGATGGCGGTGCTGAAAGCCAGGCTGCTGGAGCGCGAGACCGCGCAGCAGGCCGGAACGATTGCCGATGACCGGCGCAGCCAGGTGGGCACCGGGGATCGAAGCGAGCGGATCAGGACCTACAACTATCACCAGGGGCGGGTCACGGACCACCGCATCGGCCTGACGCTCTATCGCCTGGAGAGTGTCCTTGGCGGCGATATCGATGAAATTTTAAATGCCCTGATGACGGCGTCCAAGAGCCGGCAGAGCACGGGCGAGGCGGCACCATGAGCTCAGGAGGACTAGAACTCAAGCTGATCCAGATTGACCCCGAACAGATCGACGACGAAAAGCTGCTGCCGGCCGCCGAAGCCTTGCGCCGCGGCCAACTGGTGGCTTTCCCGACCGAGACGGTATACGGGCTCGGCGCCGATGCTAACGACCCGGCGGCGGTTGCCCGCATTTTCGCGGCCAAAGGCCGGCCCCCGGACAATCCCCTGATCGTTCACCTGGCCGACCCGGACCAGCTGGGCTCCGTGGCGCGGCAGATCCCGCCTTTGGCCCTGCGCCTTCTTGAGGCTTTCGCGCCGGGGCCGCTGACGCTTGTTTTGCCCCGTTCATCTCATGTTCCCGATATCGTCACGGCCGGCCTGGACACGGTCGCCGTCCGTTTCCCGGCCCATCCCGTCGCCCGGCGGCTGCTGCAGCTGGCCCGCGTGCCGGTTGCCGCACCATCGGCCAACCTCTCCGGACGTCCCAGCCCGACACGGGCCTGGCATGTCCTGGAGGATTTGGGCGATCGCATTCCTTTCCTGATCGACGGCGGCCCGTGCGAGTACGGCCTCGAGTCGACCGTCCTGGACCTGAGCACGGGAAAGCCCGTGATCCTGCGGCCCGGTTCGATCACGGCGGAAGACATCGCCTCGGTTGCCGGCCTGCCTGTGTCAGCGGTGCTGCCGGATAGGTCGGACGGATCGGCTGCGCCGCGTGCGCCCGGGATGAAATACCGCCATTACGCGCCCAGGGCCCGTGTCCAGATTTTCCAGCCGCCGCAAACGGATCGCGAGCGCGAAGACTTGGATAACCAGATTCGGGCCTTGACAGGCGAGGGGAATCGGGCGGGCCTGTTTGCCAGCCGGGCGACGCTTGACGGGTTGAAATCGGCCTGCAGATTGCTGGATGCGGGTGCGAAGGACCTGGCGGCGCTCCCGCCGGGAAGCTGCGCAGGCTTTGCTTACGGGCTTTATCCGGACCCGGTCGCGGCAAGCCGCCATTTGTTTGACGGGCTGCGATTGCTGGATCGCCTTGCCTGCGATGTCATCTTTGCCGAAGGGATGCCGGAAGAAGGCGTCGGAACGGCTTACATGAACCGGCTGCGCAAGGCAGCCGGCCAAGCAGCCCCGGTCCTCTTTGTCTGCACCGGGAACACGTGCCGCAGCCCGATGGCCGCTGCACTCTACAACCTGCTGCGCAAACCGTCGGATGCCCCCGGGCAGTCGGCCGGAATCTCGGCCATGCCGGGGGACTTGGCCTCACCCGGCGCACTGGCCGCAATGAACCAGGACTACCGGATCAGCCTTGCGGCACACCGTGCTCGCCGGCTGACAGATGGCCTGATGGACGAAGCCGGGCGCATCCTGACCATGACGGCCGGGCAGAAAAAGGCCTTGTTGGCCATCCGGCCGGATCTTGTCTCGCGCATCCAGACGCTGGGTGAAGCCGCCGGCCTGCCCGAGGCGGATGTTCCCGACCCGTACGGCCGCAGCGTTTGGCAATACCAGGCGACAGCGGCCAAGCTGGAGCAGCTGATCCGATCTTTTTTGGAAAAAGAGACGTAAATGGCCTGCAGCCCCATGACAGAATGGCCATCGTCCGGCAAAATAGAGCCACACAGGAAGGAACAGGCCGCTTGCCCGGCACGCCGAGCCCGGAAATTCAGCTTGACGGAAGATGGTGGTCATGCTATAGTCTTTTGTGCTGTGTCTCTACACAGCTGATTTTTCCTCGCTCTGCAAGCAGCAGAGCCGCTAGTCCAGGAGGAGGTGATACGATTGGCCAGAAAATACCAAGCCATCTACATTCTGAACCCCGCCATGGGAGAAGAGGCGATCCAAGCGACGTCTGAAAAGATCGAGGCGCTTGTTGCCGCTTCCGCAACAGTGGAAAAGGTCGATGTCTGGGGTCGGCGCAGGCTCGCTTATGAAATCAACGACCAGAAAGAGGGACATTATGTCCTGATCGATTTCAGTGCGGACACGGAGTTTCCCAAGGAGCTTGAGCGCGTGCTCAAGATAACGGAAGGCGTCCTGCGGTACCTGGTAGTCCGTACAGACGACTGAACAGACAGTCAGAAAGGCAAGTGTTATGAACAAAGCAATTTTGATGGGCCGATTGACACGTGATCCTGAGCTGCGCACAACGGCGAGCCAGATTCCGGTGTGCTCGTTCACACTGGCCGTTGATCGCCGCTTCAAGAATGCGAGTGGCGAGCGGCAGGCGGATTTTATCCCGGTTGTCACCTGGAGGCAGCAGGCGGAGTTTTGCGCCAAGTATTTCCGCAAAGGGTCGCGGATGGCCGTTGTCGGCACCATTCAGACCCGGAGCTGGGACGATACGGAAGGCAAGCGGCATTCTGCCACGGAAGTGATCGCGGATGAAGTCTATTTTACGGAGTCCAGACGCAGCGATAACAGCGAACCGTCCGGCCAGACAAACACCCAGTCCCAGTCCGGCAATGCGGGCGGCGAAGGATTCTTCCCCGGCTCTGACGACGACACGACACTGCCTTTTGACATCTGATCCACTGACCTTATTTTACGAAAGGAGATATTCCCATGGCAGATATGAGACGTGGCAGCCGGGATGGAGACCGTGACGGTTCCCGCCCGATGCGGCAAAGGCGCTCCCGGCGCAAAATCTGCACATTCTGCGCCGATAAAATCGAGCATATCGAATTTACGGATACCGGCAGGCTGCGCAAATTCATTTCAGAACGCGGCAAGATCCTGCCCAAGCGGATGTCCGGCAATTGCGCCCGGCACCAGCGTGAGCTGACCATCGCGATCAAGCGGGCCAGGCACATCGCCCTGTTGCCCTTTTCCGGCGAATAGTCCGGGTACGCCCAAAAGTCCAGCCGCGGATTTTCTCTTGGGGAAATCCGCGGTTTTTACATTTTTAAAGACCGTTCCGGCACTGCCGGGAAGAACCGCTTTATGATACAATACGAAGACATAAACAGGACGATCAATCCTAAGACGGGAGGGACGCAGCATGAAAGTGATCCTGCTTGAGGATGTCAAGGGGCTTGGCAAGGTGGACGACATTGTCGAAGTCCACGACGGCTATGCCCGCAATTTCCTCTTTCATAAAAAACTGGCTCTCGAGGCGACACCCGCCAATCTGAACGTGGTCAAAACACGCAAAGATGCTGAGAAAGTCCGCCAGGCGCGCGAGTTGGCCCAGGCACGCGAGATCAAGGCCAGCATCGACGGGAAGGTGATCACACTGCCGATCAAGTGCGGCGAAGGCGGACGGCTCTACGGTTCGCTGACCACCATGGACATCGCCGCCGCTTTGGAAAAGGCGGGGCACAAGGTGGACAAGCGGGGCATCACCATCCACAGCCAGGTCAAGACGCTGGGCGACTACGATGTCGACGCCCGATTGCACACGGACGTGACCGCCCGGTTCAAGATCCGCGTGGTCGCTGAAACATGAGAAAGGCTGCCTATGGCGCCAGATGAGACCAAAAAAGCGGCCGGCGCCCTCGTGCCGCCCAGCAATCAGCAGGCTGAGCAATCCGTCCTGGGCTGTGCCCTGTCCGGTGAGCGTCCCCTGGCTGAGATCACGGCCATGCTTAAAACCGAGGACTTGTACCGGCCGCAGCACCGCCTGATCTACGACGCGATCTGCACGCTTTACATGGACAGCAAGCCTGTCGACATCATCACGGTCAGCGACATGCTTGAAAACCGCGGCCAGCTGGAGCAGGCCGGCGGCTTGTCCTATATCAGCTCGCTGCCGGACGCCGCCCCCCTGGTGTCCAACGCCGCCCACTATGCGGACCTGGTGCGCCAGAAAGCCATCCTGCGCCGCCTGATCAGCACCATGCAGGAAATTTCCGGCCTGTGCTACAACGACCCGGATGATGCGGACCTGCTCCTGGACGTCGCAGCCAAGCGGATCTACGAGATTCGGGAGAATCGCGACATCAGCGGCTTCGAAAGCATCAAGGAAATCATGGGCCGAACCGTCAACGAACTCGCTGCCATCGCGCGCGGCCAGCCGCGCCAGAAGTTGGTACTAACCGGATTCAGCCAGCTCGACCGCATCCTGGGCGGCCTGCGTCCAGGCGGCCTGATCATCGTCGCGGCCCGCCCGGCGATGGGCAAATCGGCGTTCGCCCTCAACATCGCCCAGAAGGCGGCGACGCTGCACCACGTGCCGGCGGCCATCTTCAGCCTGGAGATGTCCAAGGAGGAGATCAGCAACCGGCTTCTTTCCAGCCAGTCGCTGGTCAATGCCCGGTCGCTCAGTTCCGGCGAGCTGCTGCCCGAGGACTGGGAAAAGATTGCCCGGGCCCTGCCGCCGCTCTACGCGTCGCCGATTTACATCGATGACCGTTCCGGTACAAGCGTCATGGAGATGATGTCCAAGTGCCGCCAGCTCAAGCTTGAGAACAAGCTGGGCCTTGTCATCGTCGATTACCTGCAGCTGATGAACGCCAGCCAGTCCCGCACCGAAAGCCGTCAGCAGGAGATATCGGAGATCTCGCGCACACTCAAAATCATGGCCCGCGAGCTGTCGGTGCCAGTGATCGCCCTGTCCCAGCTGAGCCGTGCCTGCGAGATGCGCTCCGAAAAGAAGCCGCTCCTTTCGGACCTGCGCGATTCAGGCGCCATCGAGCAGGATGCCGACGTGGTCATTTTCCTGTACCGCGAGAAATACTACGCCACCGAGCAGGCCGTCACCGAAACGGAAGACGCCGAAATTATCATCGCCAAGAACCGCCAGGGTGCGACCGGGAGTATGCAGCTGGGCTGGTGGCCGAAATACACGCTGTTCTTTGAAAAAGACGACGGGCGGATCCCCAGCGAACCACCGCCCTATTCGGCATGATGTGCCCGGGCATGCCGGTCCCTGGCTGCACGGATTCCTTGCTGGATAAAGTCCGCCAGTTCATCGCGGATCATCATCTGGTTTTGCCTGGCAGTCATGTCGTGGCCGCCGTCTCCGGCGGGGCCGATTCGCTGGCCCTTCTTTATCTGCTCCACGAACTTCGCAATGAGCTCCTGTTTACCCTCAGCTGCCTGCATGTCCACCATGGCTTGCGCGGCACCGAGGCCGACCGTGACTGCGCCTTTGTCGAGGCCAGCTGCCGGGATCTGGCGGTTCCCTTCATGGCCCGTCATGTCGCTGTCAGCCAGCTGGCCGCAAAAAAACGCCAGGGCCTGGAGCAGGCTGCCCGGGAAGCCCGGCGCGACGTCTATCGGGAGATGGCAGAACGCGCGCCGCCCGGCCAGCCGCTGCGCATCGCCCTGGCTCATCAGCTTGACGACCAGGCGGAAACGGTGCTGATGCACCTGGGCCGGGGTTCCGGTCTGGATGGCCTGGTCGGCATGCGCCCCCTGGACGGTTCCCTGATCCGCCCGCTGCTTGACTGCCGCAGGCACGAATTGGAAGGCTATCTCGAATCGCACCAGCTCTCCTGGTGCCACGATCGGACCAATGACGAAGACTTCACCATCCGCAACCGCCTCCGCCACCAGGTTCTGAACCGCTGGCAGGAGGCGTTGGGCTACGATCCGGTGCCGCTGCTCGGCCGCGCGGCAGCGAATTTGGCCTGCGAGCTGGATTTTTTGCAGAAAGCCGGCGAGAAAGAACTGGCCCGATGCCTTAGCCCCAAGGGCCTGGATGGCGCCGCACTTCATGCGCTGCATCCGGCCATGCAAACGCGTGTCCTGCGGCGTTACTGGAGCCTTGTGACCGGTCACGGCCAGGATCTGGGTCAAAAGCATGTGCTGGCCTGGCTGAACTGGCTTGACAGGGCCCGGTCCGGGCAGCGGCTCGATCTGCCGCATGGGCAGTCCGTCATATATGATAACGGCTTTTTCCGCATCCAAAGCGGTGCTTTGCCCCCGGCTGATGTCCCGCGTCCGGTTCCACTCAGCGTGCCGTCCAGCATGATCCTCGAACCGTTTCAAGTACGGGTGTCCGCCGCGTTCGTTGAGAATGGCCAGGAGATCGTTTATAATGGCGCAGTGGCCTGTTTCTGGTATGAGCGCGTTCGGCACTGCGTCTGGCGCACGCGCATGCCCGGCGACCGGATTCATCCGGGCCGCCGCCAGGTGGGCAAGCCGCTCAAAAAGTACCTGCAGGAGCGGCGGGTGCCTGTTGCGGATCGGGACCGATGCCTGCTTCTGGCTGACGGCGCGGAAATTGCCTGGGTGCCAGGCCATGAAGTCGGCGCGGCGTACGTTGCCTGGCCCGGTGAGAGCGGCGAAGGCCGACGGGTTGTCCTGCGGGTGGACAAGCTGGGCGAAAAATCGTAACAGGTGCACTGGCCGGAAACCGTCCGGTCAGGTAAAATAACATCTTAGGCTAAATGGGAGGCTGCGGATTAATGGCCAAGTTTATTAAAGAAATCCTGATTCGGCGCGAGGAAATTGCCGCGATGTGTCAGCGCCTCGGCGAAAAAATATCTGCCGACTACGCCGACAGGGAAGTGATCCTGATCGGGGTGCTGAAAGGCGCTTACGTTTTCATGGCCGATCTGGCGCGCCACCTGACAATCCCTTGCCGCATCGACTTCATGTCTGTTTCCAGCTATGGCAGCGGAACGCGTTCCTCGGGCGTGGTCCGCATCACCAAGGACCTTGACATGGACATCACCGGCAAGCATATCATCATCGTCGAGGATATCGTCGACACCGGGTTGACACTCAACCACCTGCGCCAGCTGCTCGGCACCAGAAAGCCGGCCAGCATCGCCGTCTGCACGGCTTTTGACAAGCCGGAACGGCGTAAAGTCAATGTGACGGTCGAGTATGTCGGCATGCAGATTCCTGATGAATTCATCGTCGGTTACGGGCTGGATTTTGACGGCAAGTACCGCAATCTGCCAGATATTTCGATTCTGGGTGACGACAGTCAAGGAGGCGCTCAATGAAACCAAAACGGGCTATGAACGGGATGTCCTTTTACATCATCCTGCTGGCGGTCATTATTTTTGTCTCGTTCTTCATGTCACGGATGACCCAGCCCGACCAGGTCGCGCTGTCGGATCTGACCAACGAGATCAACAGCGGCCGGGTCAGCAAGGTCAACGTCGTCGGGACGCGCGTCGACATTTATTATGAGAAAACCGACACAACCCCGGCACGGACCGTCAGCAAGTCGATTTCACCCCTCTGGCTGGACGATTACCTCGAGATCCTGATCGACGCCCAGGCGACCGGCAAGATCAAGAGCTATGATTACACCGAACCGACCGACATCACGGGCTGGCTGAACATCATCCTGATCCTGGTGATGGTCGTCGGCATGGGCGCCTTCATCTGGTTCACGTATTCTCGCCAGGCCGGCGACGGGCGCAACGCCATGAGCTTTGGCCGCAGCCGGGCCAAGCTCAACGACCCGGCCAAGAACAAAGTCACTTTCCAGGATGTCGCGGGTGCGGATGAGGAGAAGGAAGAGCTGCGTGAAGTGGTCGACTTCCTGAAAAATCCCAAAAAATACGCCGACCTCGGTGCCAAAATCCCGCGCGGCATCCTCCTGGTCGGTTCCCCCGGTACCGGCAAGACGTTGCTGGCCAAGGCTGTGGCCGGTGAAGCCGGCGTGCCTTTTTTCTCGATCAGCGGTTCTGATTTCGTCGAGATGTTCGTCGGTGTCGGCGCCTCGCGCGTCCGCGACCTGTTCGAGAACGCCAAGAAAAACGCGCCCTGCATCGTCTTCATCGATGAGATCGACGCGGTCGGCCGGCATCGCGGCGCCGGCATGGGCGGCGGTCACGACGAGCGCGAGCAAACACTCAATCAGCTGCTGGTCGAGATGGACGGCTTCGGCCCCAACGAAGGGGTCATCGTGATGGCCGCGACCAACCGGCCTGACATCCTCGACCCCGCCCTGCTTCGCCCCGGCCGGTTTGACCGCCGGATCACGGTGATGCGGCCGGACATCAAGGGCCGCGAGGAAATCCTCAAAGTGCACGCCCGCAACAAGCCACTCGACCCGACCGTCGACCTCAGGGAGATCGCCAAGATCACGCCCGGCTTCACGGGCGCCGACCTGGCCAACCTGCTTAACGAAGCCGCCCTGCTGGCGGCACGGCGCGGCTCGAAATCGATCATCTATGCTGACATCTCCGAAGCGGTCTTCAAGATCATGATCGGCCCGGAAAAGAAGAGCCGCATCATCAGCGAGAAGGAACGCAAGCTGACCGCCTACCACGAGTCGGGGCATGCCATCGTCCTGCGCTCCGTTTCCGAGACGGATAAGGTCGAACGCGTTTCGATCATCCCCGCCGGTACCGCCGGCGGCTACACGGCGCACAAGCCGCACGAGGATACGTACTACGCCACCCGCAACCAGCTGATGGCCCAGATCATGATCTCACTGGGCGGCCGGGCGGCCGAAGAGCTCATCTTCGGCGAGGTCAGCACCGGCGCCTCCAACGACTTGCAGGCCTGCAACAGCATCGCCCGCGACATGATCACCAAGTACGGCATGAGCGAAAAGCTGGGCAACCTGGTGTTTGGCAGCGATTCGGAGGTCTTTCTGGGCAAGGACTATGGCCACGTCCAGAATTACAGCGAGAAGCTGGCGGGCGTGATTGACGAGGAAGTCAAGCTGATCATCGACCAGGCCTATGAAGATGTCAAGCGGATCCTGACCGAGAAGATGGATCTGCTCCAGGCACTGGCCAAGACGCTGCTTGAGAAAGAGAAAATCGAAGGCAGCGAGTTCGAGGCGATCTACCAGCAATACAGCCAGACAGCCGATTCGGCGGTTGAACTTAAGCCAACGCTGCCAACGGGTGACGAGCCGCAGCCTGCCGCGCCGTAAAACGGATAGAGACAATTACGGTTAAGACAACAAAAGACCACCCGCACGGGTCAACCTCCGATGCGGGTGGTCTTTTGTTGTTGCGGTTCAGCTGTCCAGGTGGCTGGTCCGGCCGGTCAGGTCATCGGCAAAATCGCGGATGTTTTCTGGCCCCATGACCAGGATGACATCGCCGGGGCCGGCGCGTTCGTCCAGCCATTGCCGGATCTGGGCGAAGTTCTCGCCAAACCAGGCCTGCCCGCCGAGGGCGTTGATCCGTTCGGCCAGCATGCGTGAACTGACCTCCCCCGTGTTGGTTTCGCGGTCGCTGTAAATCTCGGAAAAGATGATCTGTTCGCTGTCCTTCAAGGCTGCGACATAGTCGTCAAACAGAACCTTGACCCGGCTGAAAGTCAGAGGCTGGAACACGACCCAGAGGTGGCGGTGGTCGAGCAGCCTTGCCGCCGCCATCGTCACACGGG
>Ga0172382_10002566_pt1 | contig 30087 bp, 27 predicted proteins | sample Leawel138RmetaG_FD_122245 | JGI IMG/M metagenome (GOLD analysis project Ga0172382, IMG submission 122245) | Leachate microbial communities from a municipal landfill in Southern Ontario, Canada - Leachate well 138R metaG | ecosystem: Engineered > Solid waste > Landfill > Unclassified | place...
CGGCGAGCAGATGTTCCGTTGCGTCACGCAGTGCCGGCCAGTCAGCGGCGGCCATGGCTGCGTGCACCCGTGACAAGGTGTTGCGCTGCTCGCCGGGCGGAAGCTGTTGCAACTTGGCGGGATGCGCCATTGCATTGACGGCGGCATGGACGCGGCGGCGATCTTGCGAGGCGTGTTCGGTAATCAGCGACGTGTACTCGCGTACGGCCGCCGACAAATGCCCGAGCGTCATGGACTGGAAGACGGGATCGCCGGCGTCCGGATGCAGGGCTTCGCGGATCATGCGTGCGAGGGACTCGATGAAAGCCTGCTTCAACGCGGGGGCTGGCGTATCGCCGCTGGATATTATCCGGCGGACGCGTTCGATGGTGAGAGCGAGCGTGCCCGCCGCGTTCATTTTTCCATGGGCGCGAGACAGGCAGAGGGCGGCCGGCGACCATTCATCCAGAGGTCTGGCCAATGCATCGGACGAGGCAGGAAGGCGATAACGGCGCGGGATCTTGCGCAGAATGTCATCGAGCAGAGAAGTAGAGGCGGGCTGGTTCATCTTGGATCACAGCGGTTCCTGGCGGGCATTTTTGCTTGATGGCAGGAGGCAACATGGGCCAAGCCAGAAAAAAAACACCGCGGCCAAGCCTTCCGGATCATTGCGTCACAAAGTGTCTATCAAATTATTTATTTCACGTCAATCATCGTTTCTCATGGTCTGGCTAAAATAAACCATTTGATCTATTCTAGAAAAAATCGAACACATGGTACTTAAGAAAATGCTGATGGCTGATTCCGGGCTCGGCTGCGGGCGAACCATCTCCTTCTTGAAAGACAAGATACAGGGCCGCTTGAAGAACAGCCGGCGAGTCGTTCCTGAAAGGACAGGAGCTCCCGCCTGCCGAGGATCCGGGCGATCCCTGCCAGTTTTCCCTCTTGAAGTGACCACGCGCCTATGCGCAAGCCTCTCCACCTCGCGGCATGCAGGCCGCGACGTGGACAAGCTCCGGCCGATACGGCCGGAGTTCTTCACTGAATGAATTGGAGCACCCATGAGCTATCCGAGCCTGGCATTTAAATCCCGGGAACTGTATGAAGAAGCGAAGAAGTACATGCCGGGAGGAAACACCCGGACCACTGTCTACATGAAGCCGTTTCCGCTTTACGGTGCGCGCGGCATGGGATGCCGGGTCTGGGACGCGGACGGTCAGGAGCGTATCGACTGCATCAACAATTTCACTTCGCAGATTCACGGCTACTGCAATCCGAAGATTCACGAGGCGGTCCTGAAACAGCTGGCGCTGGGTACGTGCTTCGGAATGCCCACTGAATCCGAGATTTCTCTGGCCCGCGTACTCGTCGAGCGTCTTCCGTCGATTGAGTCGATCCGGTTCACGAACTCGGGAACAGAAGCGGTGATGATGGCCTTGAAAGCGGCTCGGGCCTTTACCGGCCGGCCGAAGATCGCCAAGGTGGAAGGGGCTTATCACGGTAGCTACGATTACGCAGAAATACACCTTGATTCCAGCCCGCGCGATTGGGGCGGCGTCGATACGCTGCCGGTTCCTTATGCCAAAGGCACGCCGCAAGGGGTTTAGGATGATGTCGTGGTCCTGCCCTTCAATAATCCCGAAGAAGCGACCCGCATCATCCAGCAGCATGCCGGCACTCTGGCTGCGGTCCTGGTGGACCCATTGCCCAACAGGGCGGGGCTGGTGCCGGCAAGCCAGGAGTATGTCGCTGCGCTGCGCAAGGCGGCCAATGATATCGGCGCGTTGCTCATCTTCGATGAAGTGATTTCCTATCGCCTTGGCTATCACGGCGCCCAGCCGCTCTGGAATGTCCATGCGGATCTCACGACCTTGGGGAAAGTGATCGGGGGCGGTTTCCCGGTCGGCGCGGTGGGCGGTCGCAATGAAGTCATGGCGGTGTTCGATCCGTCGCAAGGAAAGCCTGCTTTGCCACACGGGGGCACGTTCTCCGCCAACCCGATTTCCATGGTGGCGGGGCTGGCGGCCGTCAAGCAATTGGACCATGCCGCTTATGAGCGGCTCGAACAGATGGGGGAAGCCGTTCGCTCGGAAGCCAACCTCTCGTTCAAGCGGCATGGCGTGCCCGGGCTGGCGGTCGGGATGGGGTCCTTGCTGAAGATTCACTTCACCGGGAACCAGATTGCCGACTACCGCAGTGTCTACCCGACAGAACGCGAAGCAGAGATGCTCAGGACGTTCAACCTGACCCTGTTGAACACGGGGGTGCTGGCTGCCTCTTATGGGTTGATGGCGTTGTCCACGCCCATGACGGATTCCGATGTGCACCAGGTTTCCGCTGCCATCGACACGGCGATCGCTGACGTCAAGCGCGCCTATCTTTAAGCAATAAAGGTCCGCATGAAGGCGCGCGGCGACGCCGCCTTCCTTATCAACTTTATTTGGGACGCATATTCATGACTGCTTTCAAACTGACTTATTCCACCATGTACGCTCCTCCTCGCGAACTGCATGAAAACTTCGATAAGGCTGTCGAGGCGGTGCGTGCTCGTTTTGGACAAGAGCATCCTTTGTTCATCGGAGGCGCGCCCGTGTCCAGGACAGAGAAGCTCGCCAAGCATGATCCCGCCGATACACGCCAGGTTCTTGGCCATTTCTCACTCGCCGGAGTGGAAGATGTCGACAATGCCGTAAGCGCAGCCAGGAAGGCATTTCCGGCCTGGAGCCGTATGCCCTGGCAGGATCGGGCCGGCATCCTGCGCAAGGTCGCCCGCGTGGTCGAGGCGCGTGCCTACGATATCGCCGCAGCCGTGTCTTTCGAGGTGGGAAAGAACCGGATGGAAGCGCTCGGGGAAGTGGGTGAGGTCGTTGATTTCTTTGATCTTTTCGCTCGCCAGATGGAAGAGCAGAACGGGTTCGATCGCGCGCTGCCAAACGACCCCGTCACGGGCTTCATCAGCACGAACCGCAGCATCCTGAAGCCCTATGGGGTGTGGGCTGTCATTGTTCCGTTCAACTTTCCGTTCGCTCTCGCAGCAGGTCCTGCCGCTGCAGCTCTCGTGGCGGGGAATACCGTCGTACTGAAAGGCGCCACCGAGACCCCCTGGTCGGGGGTTCTGCTCGCCGAGTGTCTGCGCGAAGCAGGCGTGCCGGATGGCGTATTCAACTATGTGCTGGGTGAAGGCGAAACCATAGGCAATCATCTGATCGAGCACGATGGAATCGATGGCATTACGTTCACCGGTTCCCACAGCGTAGGCATGCGTATCATCCGGGCTCAGGCAAACCGTTTCTATCCTCGTCCCTGCATTGCCGAGATGGGCGGGAAGAATGCGGTTCTGGTCACGGCCGATGCGAATCTGGATGATGCCGCGCAGGGGATCGTGCGGTCGGCGTTCGGGCTGTCCGGACAGAAATGCTCAGCGCTTTCCCGTATTTATGCGGTGTCGACCATCGCCGATGCCCTGATCGAGAAAGTGCGCCAGGAAATGAGCAAGCTCACCATTGGCGCGCCCCAGGATGCGGCCAACTGGATGGGGCCCATCGCCACACAGTCGGCATTCGACAGCTTTGCCGGGTATGTGTCGGCGTTGTCTCGGGACGGCGCCCGTGTTCTGGAAGGGGGGCGCCAACGGTGGCGCTCCGACCTGGAAAACGGTTTGTTCTGCGAACCGGTTCTGGCGGAAGCGCCGTTCTCTCATCCGTTATGGGAGAAAGAAATGTTCGCGCCGATCATCATGATCGGGAGGGTGGAAGACAAAGAACAGGGTCTGGATCTCATCAACGACAGCCCGTTCGGTCTGACTGCCGGGTTTTACGGAACGCTGGAAGATACGGAGTGGTTCTACGACAACGTCCAGGTGGGGGTCGCCTATTCCAACCGGCCTCAGGGCGCTACGACGGGCGCCTGGCCGGGTTACCAGGCCTTTGGCGGCTGGAAGGGGTCCGGCAGTACAGGCAAGGCACTGGCCTCTTTCCACTATTTATCCCAATACATGCGAGAGCAGTCCCAGACTCGCGTGGTGCGTGGGAATGGCGCATGACCATCGAATTCATTCAGAAATGAAACGACGGGCGTCATCGCTGGCGCCCATTCAGAAACTCGATAACTGAATCAGGGGGGAATCCACGTGAAGAAACATTCAAGAATATGCAGTGTGCTGGGCAGCGCCTTTTTTCTCATGGGGGCGGCTTCGGCGCAAATATCCGGTGATGTCATAAAGATTGGTGTGCTCGATGACATGTCGGGCACGTATTCGGACATGTCCGGCCCTGGCGCGATCGTTGCCGCTCAGCTGGCGGTGGAGGATTTCGGCGGCGAGCTCAAGGGGAAAAAAATCGAGATCGTTTCGGCTGATCACCAGAACAAGGCGGATATCGCGGCGGCGACCGCCCGAAAATGGATAGACGTGGACGGCGTGGATATGATTGTTGGAGTGGGCAATTCCAGCGCCGCCCTGGCGGTGCAGGAAATCACCCGACAGAAGAATGTCGCCTTCATCGATACAGCGGCTGGCAGCAGTGCGCTCACCAATGAACAGTGTTCTCCCGTGGGCATCCATTGGACATATGACACTTACGCCATGGCGAGCGGCACCGGCAGCGCAATGGCCAAAAGCGGAAGTGACAAGTGGTTCTTTCTGACTTCGGACTATGCCTTTGGCCGGGCGCTGGAGAAGAATACGTCGGACGCGGTCATCCGCGCGGGCGGCAAGATTGTCGGGGCCGTCAAGACCCCATTTCCCACCGTCGACTTTTCCAGCTACCTGTTGACGGCACAGTCTTCGGGTGCCGACACGCTCGCTCTGGCCAATGCCGGGAATGATTTCGTCATTTCGCTCAAGCAGGCGCAGGAGTTCGGGCTGACGCAATCGGGAATGAGGGTGGCCGGGTTGCTGGTATTCATCAATGAGGTCCACAGCCTGGGCCTGGAAGCGGCGAAGGGTCTGACTCTTACGACGGCATGGTACTGGGACCAGGATGAAGCGTCTCGCGCATGGGCGCAGCGCTTTGCCGAGCGCCACCACAACCGCATGCCTTCGATGGCGCAGGCGGGGGCTTATTCAGCCGTCTTGCATTATCTGAAGGCTGTCGAGGCGGCCAATACCGACGACGGCCCGACGGTTGTCCGGAAGATGAAGGATACGCCGGTGCAAGACATGTTTACCCAGAATGGCACAGTGCGTGAAGACGGCCGGCATGTGTTCGACATGAAGCTTGTTCAGGTTAAAATGCCGGAGGAATCCAAGGGGCCGTGGGATTATTACAAGATTCTCAATGTGATTCCCGCTGACGAAGCATTCCTTCCTTTGTCGGAAAGCGCATGCCCATTGGTTAAAAAATAAAACGGGTATTGACCACGCGCCTATGCGCAAGCCTCGCCCTTCAGGGCGAGGTCAAGCGAGGCAGACACAACATATGGCGCCGCAGGCGCCCCCATATCGTGGCGGAGAAACTCCGGCCGATACGGCCGGAGTTCTTCACCAGGCCGTCATATTCAGCGCATCCGGAAACGGCGCAATCACCATTTCCGGATGCCATGGAAGAGGCAAAAAGTCTTCCACATCCTGCCACCAGCCCAGACGGAATGACAAAAGACGAGATCGAACAATGTTTGCAACGGGACTTCGAGGCGCTGCCGCCCAAACTGCAGAAAGCGGCGCATTATGTATTGACCTGTCCCGCAGCCATTGCAATGGATTCCATGCGATCGTCAGCTGTTTCGGCGAACGTGCAGCCTGCAGTCATGTTGAGGCTTGCCCGGCATCTGGGATTTGAAAACTATGAAGCATTCCGGGGTTGCTACCGCTCCTGGGTTTCCAACCCGGCAGAAGCAATTTATAAGCGTGCTGAAGCCCTGACGCGCAGGGCGGGCGATCAGCAAAGGCAAAAGCTGCTCGAAGAGATTCTGGAAACCTCCATCAGGAACCTCAGCATGGCGCTGGGCGGAGACAATTCCGAGAGCCTTGAAAGAGCGAAGGGGCTCATCATGGGGGCCAGGACGAATTACGTTCTGGGGCTGCGCAGCCTGTTCCCGGCAGCTTATTACTTACATTACGCATGCTCGACGCTTTATGATAATTTCAGGTTGCTGACCGGTCTGGGGTCCACGATGGTGGATGAACTCAGGCGTATTGAAGAGCGCGACGCGATCGTCATTTTTTCGTTCTACCCCTATTCCGTCGTCAGTTCCCAGGTCGCTGAGTTTTCAAAAGAAAGGCGGGCCTCCGTTATCGCCATTACCGATAGCGTTGTTTCGCCGATCGCGCGGGGTGCGACGGAGGTCGTGCTGATGTCCAACAGCAGCCCCTCCATGTTTCCATCCATTCTGCCTGCCATGGCGTGCGCGGAAGCGCTGGCGGCCTTGCTGGTCGCTTCCCAGCAGGAGCAAGGCCTCAGCCAGGTTGAAGATCTGAGGGCTCAGCTTTCCCGGTTCAATGTGTTCCTGAACTATTGAACAGAAGATGCTGTCGCTGCCGTGCCTTCATCAGTCAAGCGCAGGGCCGCGGTTTCGTCAAACCCGCCCTATCCCCAGATACTGGCAAATGAACGCGGCGACGGCATCGGGGTCGTTCAGCGGCAGGCATGGCAAACCGGTTTCCAGGACGGCATCGGTGGCAACGGCAATGAAGCCGCTGCCGGGTCGAGTGTGCAGCGGTTCCGTGCCCAGATCGGGCCGGTAGACTTCCAGGCGTGGAATGGGTTCGTTCTTGAATCCTTCTACCAGCGTCAAGTCGGCAGGTGCCAGCCTGGCGAGTTGTGCTTCAAGAGACGGTTCCGGCTGCCCGCGCAGTTCGTGCACGATGGCATAGCGGAAGGGCGAGGCCACCATGACTTCCTGCGCGCCGGCTTGCCGGAAGCGCGCGCTGTCCTTGTTCGGAGGTTCCAGCGTGAGGTCGTGATGGCTGTGCTTGATGACGTTGACGCTCAGTCCCCGTTCCGCCAGCCGAGGCAGCATGGCTTCGATCAGCGTGGTCTTGCCGCTGCCCGAGCGCCCGGCGATGCCGAAGGCCCGGGCAGTTGACCGAGGCCCCGACTGCGAGGCGTCCCGCCCCTGGACGGTGTCGGTGTCCGGGCCGTGGGTAGAGCGGTGCATGTCTGGCGCCGGGGTCATGGGGTATATCGCGCGGGATCTTGGCTCTTAGTGTTAACAGGCCCTAGCCGCCCGTCTGAGCCATGACGCGGATGATGCGGCGCGGAGCGGTGGTGAATTCGTGGCGCTCGGGCTTGGAGGCAATGCCGTCCAGAATGAGCCGCTTCAGTTCGGCGTCGTCGGCGCCCTGCTTCAGGGCAGTGCCCAGAGGCACCTGGTTTTCCTGGCCCAGGCAGAGGTAGAGGGTGCCGTCCACGCTCAGGCGCACCCGGTTGCAGCCCTCACAGAAGTGCTGGGACATTGGCGTGATGACGCCCAGCGTGGGCTGTCTGCCTTCTTCCGACCAGTATCGGGCCGGGCCCGGTCCGCGATGCTCGACGGTGGAGACCAGGCCAAAGCGGGCAGCCAGCCGGGCGCCCATCTGGTTCAGGTCGATATGCCGGTATTGCTGGCCGCTGGCGCCCATGGGCATGGTTTCGATCAGGCGCAGGATGAAGCCGTTGGCCATCGTGTATTCAAGCACGCGCGCCACGTCTTCTTCGGGAGTGCCGCTATGGACGACGCAATTCACCTTGATCGACTCGAAGCCGACTTGCCGCGCTGCCTGCAAGCCGTCAAGCACGTCCTGCAGACAGTCGCGCCGGGTGATTTCCTTGAAAGTGTCGGCATCGACGGAGTCGAGGCTGACATTCAGGCGCTGCACGCCGGCCTGCCGCAAGGCGGCGGCATGGCGGGCCAGGCGCGTGCCGTTGGTGGACATCGCCAGATCGGTGACGTTCGGCAATGCGGCGATGCGGGCGGCCAGGTCGGTGACGCCGCGGCGGGTCAGGGGTTCGCCGCCCGTGAGCCGGACCTTGCTGACGCCGAAGCCTACGAACAGACCGACCAGGCGCGCCATTTCAGCATGCGTGAGCCAGTTGGCGGGTTCTTCAAAACCCTTGAAGTCTTCGGGCAGGCAATACTGGCAGCGGAGGTCGCAGCGGTCGGTCACGGACACGCGCAGATAATCGATGCGGCGCCCGAAGCCGTCGATCAGGGCGGGGAGATTCGACCTGGGTGAAGTGGAGCGTGCAGCTGCCTCGTGGTTGGCGGCGCGTGTGATCGATGTGGGCACCGTGGCTTCCTCTGTTGAAACTGGAGTCACGACTAAATGCTACACCACTTTCCTGAAAGGAGCGCATGTTCGCTGGAGGGGGCCGGGATGCGGCGGCGCCGCGCGGACAAGGGGGCGGATTGGCTATACTCGCTTCATGATCACCATCACCTATTTCGGCTCTCTCAAGTTGCTGCAGCCATTGGGAACGGAAACGCTCGATTGGCAGGGTGGCACGACTGATGATCTGCTGAGCCTGTTGCGCGGGCGGGGTCCTGACTGGGCGCAGGCGTTGCGCCCGGAGCGGGTCTTCAAGCTGGCCCTCAACCAGCAGCTGCTGCATGCCGCCGCGCCCATTCACGATGGTGACGAAGTGGCCATTCTGCCTCCTGTGACGGGGGGGTGACGCCATGTTCAGCGTCTGCATTCAGACCGAGCCGATAGCAGGGAACCGGTTGCAGGATCCGGGCCGGGACGATTGTGGCGCCGAAGTGCGTTTCGTCGGCAAGGTGCGCAATGATCAGAAGGAAGCCCCTCTCGGACATCTGGTGCTGGAACATTTTCCGGGTGTGACCGAAGCCGAGATCGAGCGCATCATCGGTCAGGCTCGCGCACGCTGGCCGCTGCAGAAGGCCCGAGTGGTCCACCGGGTGGGCCGGATCAATGTGGGTGAGGATATCGTCGTTGTCGAGACTGCCAGCGCGCACCGCAGGGATGCCTACGAGGCCAATGCCTTCATCATGGATTATCTCAAGACCGAGGCGCCTTTCTGGAAACAGGAATGCTTTACCGACGGTGGGGAACTTTGGGTTGAAGCCCGCCACAGTGATCAGCAGGCCGCCGAACGCTGGCAGGGCGCTGTCCGGGGCGGTGCTGCCGCGCCATGCGAACACCACCACCGCATCGGCGCCCTGATCCTGGCGGGAGGCGAAGGCCGGCGCATGGGCTACCGCAACAAGGGCCTTCAGCCTTTGCGAGGGCGTCCGCTCGCACAATACGTGGCAGACGCGCTGCGCCCGCATGTCGATTATCTTGCCATCAGCGCCAATCGGGACCTGGCCGACTATGAAGCGCTGGGCTTTCCCGTTTTTCCGGATGACCCGCGGTTCGGTGTCGGTGGGCCGCTGGCAGGTATTCTGAGCGCGCTGCCGCGCTTTCCTCTCGATCTCGATGCCCTGATGGTGGCGCCTTGCGACTGCCCCTTGCTGCCAGCCGATCTGGTGCCGCGGCTGGCGGCAGCGCTGTTTATGCCGGGCGGCCCGCCGGCCGTGATGGCCGCCACCGAGGTGTCCATCCACCCCAGCATTTTCATGTGCCGGCCGGGCATGCTGGTGAGTCTGATTCCCCACGTGCAAGAACACGCCGATCACCGGCTGCGAGGCTGGCTGAAGAACAGCGGCTGCGAAGTGGTCCGCTTCGAGGATGCCGGGGCTTTTTCCAACATCAACGACCTGCAGGCGCTCCAGGCGCTGCAGTCATGAATGGCTTTGATTCGATATGTCCGATCTGCTTGACTACCATGACGCCCTGAATGCCCTGTTGAAAACGCATGAACCGCTGGCCGGGGAACAATGGGTGGAGCTGGTGCAATTGAATCAGCGCGTGTTGGCGCGGGACATGCCCGTGCAGTATGACGTGCCGGCTTTCGACAACAGCGCCATGGACGGATACGCCATTTGCGGCAACGATTGCGCAAGCTGGGAAGTGGTGCATCGCATTGCGGCGGGCGACGATGGCGCCCAGAACCGGCTGGCGCCGGGGCAGGCAGCGCGCATTTTCACGGGCGCGCCCATTCCGCTGGGAGCGACGGCCGTGCTGATGCAGGAAAGGGTATCCCTGGACGCCGATGGGAAGCGCATATCGCAGCAGCTTGCCCCGGGCGAGACGGCCGGTGTCGGGGAAGGGCTGAACATCCGGCGCCAGGCGGAAGAGCTGCGTCGCGGGGCGCCCCTGCTGGCACGGCACCAGCGCCTCACACCGGCCGCCATCGGTCTCCTGTCGATGCAAGGCTATGCCCACGTCCCTTGCGTGCCGCAACTGCGAGTGACGGTCTTTTCCAGCGGCAACGAGCTGGCAGAGCCGGGCCAGCCGCTCCAGCCGGGCAAGATCTACGACAGCAACCGGCAGATGCTCACTGCCATGCTGAGCGCTCAAGGCTTCAAGGTCGTCAACGGCGGCATTCTCCCCGACCGTCTGGACGAGACGCGCGTGGCGCTGAAGAAGGCGGCGCAGGACTCTGACGCCATCGTCTGTTCCGGCGGGGTGTCGGTCGGAGAAGAAGACCACCTCAAGACGGCGCTCGAAGAAGCGGGCGAACTGACCCAATGGCGTTTGTTCATCAAACCTGGCAAGCCCTTCACCTGGGGCCGCATCGATGCCTGCCGCGTGTTCATGCTGCCGGGCAACCCGGTTTCCAGTCTGGTCACTTTCCAGCAGTTGGCGCTGCCCGCCTTGCGGCGGCTGGCGGGCCTGGCAGTGGAAGAGGCGCGGCCCTGGAGCTTGCAGGCCCGGGCCGATTTCAGCCGCGGCAAGATCGAACCCCGACGCGAATTCCTGCGCGTGCGCTTGCAAGGTGGTGCCGATGGCTACCGCGTGCAGCCCATGCAGCAGCAGGGTTCTGCCATGCTGACCGGCGCTGCGTTCGCCCATGCGCTGGCAGAAATCCCGCCCGGCGCCCGAATCGAACCGGGGCTGGAGCTGACGGTCTATCCGTTGGGCGACCGCTTCTGATCGTCTTCGGTGTCCTGCGCGAGCAGATCTGTCAAGGCGGCGATGTCTTCGGTTGCCGCTGCTTCCGCCCTGGACTCAATCGCGCGGTAGCGCCTGATGATGGTTTCGCCTACAGGCGTCAGTATTGCTCCGCCGCCGCGCGAACCGCCTGTGGCCGTGGCCACGGCGGGCGAGGCCAGGGCACGGTTCATTTCTTCGACCAGCAGCCAGGCGCGCCGGTACGACATGTTCAGACGCCGCGCAGCGCCGGAGATCGACCCCGTTGCGCCGATCGCCTCCAGCAATGTCACTTTGCCGGGGCCGATGGCGATGGTTTCATTCCGGTAGATGCGCAGCCGGAATCTGATTCGGGTGTTCATGCGCCAGTGTCCTGTTTGGCCAATTTGAATGCCTGTCTCTGATGCGGGTCATTGCCATGCCGCGTTGCAAGCCTTGCAGTCTGCGCGGTAGTGACCACGCGCCTATGCGCAAGCCTCGGCATCTGGATAGGAATGCACGCACCAACCAAACAGGCCCTAGTCAACGCGCACTGTCCGGCCGTCCACCTGAGCCAGGCCGACTCGCTGAGCCTGCAGCGCCACGCGATCCTCTTCATCGTGGGAGACCATGAGCAGCGGGATATTCAAGGTTTCCAGCAGGGCCGCAACTTCGCATCTCATGGCCCGGCGAAGGTCGGGGTCCAGCGCGGCAAACGGCTCGTCCAGTAGCAGGACGCGGGGTTTGAGGATGGCCAGCCGCGCCAGTGCCAGGCGCTGCTGCTGCCCGCCGGAAAGCGTATGGGGATATTGATGGGCGGCATGTGCAAGCTGGAAGCGGTCGAGCCAGCGCAAGGCCTCCGTTTTCTGAGCCCGCGAAAGGAACCCCCATGCGCCGCGCCTGAGCCCGAACCCGACATTGCCCAGCGCGGTCAGGTGCGGCAGCAGGGCGTAGTTCTGGAACATGAAACCCATACGCCGTTGTCGTGCGGGCAGATCGACCCTTCCACGGCTGTCGTACAAGGTATGGCCCTGGATGCGGATGTGCCCTGCATCGGGGCGGATCAGGCCCGCCAAGGCCCGCAGCACCATGGTCTTGCCGATGCCTGACGGGCCGGTAAGCACAATGCGGGGATGACTGGTCTGCAATTGCACGTCGAACTCGAACGTGCGCTTGGGCGAATGCAGGCGCTTGCGGATGTCCAGATCGCACCAGTTCACAAGGTCTGTTTGATCGGCAACGGCGGTGCTCATGCCGTTCCCCCCGGTGCCGGCTGCCGCTTGGGTGTCAGCCGCGTGGCCAGCAGCAGCAAGACGATGCAGACCGTGGAGATCACCAGGGCCAGCATGTTGGCCATGTCGTCGCGTCCTGCCTGAACGGCTTCATAGATGGCGATGGAAAGTGTCTGGGTCTTGCCGGGAATGCTGCCCGCGATCATCAGGGTTGCGCCGAACTCTCCCAGGGCCCGTACGAAACCCAGCATGATGCCCGCCATGATGCCGCGCACGGCCAATGGAAGGGTGACACGCAGAAGAATGCCCGCTTCGCTGACGCCCAGCACTCGGCCCGCCTGCTCCAGTTGCGGATCGATGGATTCAAAGGCGGCGCGGGCCGGCTTGAACACAAGGGGAAAGCTGACCACGGCTGCGGCCACGATGGCGCCATTCAGGCTGAAGATCAGGTTGATGCCCAGGGTATCCCTGAGCCAGCGCCCCATGATGCTCTGGCTGCCGAAGGCGACCAGCAGGTAATAGCCGAGCACGGTCGGCGGCAGCACCATGGGCAGCGTGCATATCGTGTCGAGCACATTGCGCAGCCATAGGCGGCTTCTGGCGAGATACAGACCCAGAGCCACGCCCAGCACGCTGCTGAGCAGCGTCGCCCAGAATGCCACTTTCAGCGAAAGCCAGAGCGGTGTGAGCACGCCAGCAAGCACATCCGACTGGTTCATGAGACGGCATCAGCGGCCGGCAGCCGGCTCGAAGCCAAACCGCTCCAGCACGTCCTGTCCGAAGGACGAGACGACCAGATCCACAAAGCGCGCGGACGCCGCTTCCTTGCCGCCGCCCTGGATGAGGGCGATCGGATAGGAGACCGGCTGTGTCACGGGCACGACGTAGGACATTTTCACTTTGTCGCGCATGAGCGCAGCGTCGGAACCATAGACGAAGCCGGCGTCCACCTCGCCGCGGGCAACGTAATCCAGCGATTGGCGCACGTTCTGCGTCTGGATGATCTTGTCCTGCAACGCTGTCCAGTGCTCCGCCGCTTCCAGCGCCAGTTTGGTATAGCGCCCGACCGGGACGCTGTCCGGGTTGCCGACCGCGACACGCTGTACGCTGTCTGTCAGGAGGGCGTCCAGGGATTCCAGCGGCGCCCCAGCGGCTGCAGGCTGGATCAGCACCAGCGTGTTCTTCACGAAGACCTGACGGGTGCCGGGGACCACCAGGCCATTGGCTTCGGCCTTGTCCATGGTGTTTTCGTCGGCGCTGGCGAAGACGTCGACGGGGGCGCCCTTGTCGATCTGTTGCAGCAGGGCGCCGGACCCGCCGAAGTTCAGTTGCACGGTATCGCCCGGGTTGCGTGCTTCGTATTCCTGGGCAATTTCCTTGAAAGCGTCGGTCAGGCTGGCGGCGGCCGATACCGTGATTGTTTCCGCGGAAACACAGCTTGCCGACAGCGCCAGCATCAGTCCGGCGATGGAAAGGGGCGATGCCGAGATCGTGTTTTTCATGTGAAGACCTGGTGAGACCGTCCCGGGGCGGGGAGGGCCGGGAGATTCAGTGGGTTGCAACAGAATTTCGCTATATACGAATGAATATAGCGAGGCGAAGTTTGCCAGAGGCGTTTCTCAATGTCCAGTGTCCGGTTTGACTAGTCAAGCCGGACAGCGGTGTCGCGTTGAACAATTCGTCGCGTCGCAGCATCCCCGCACCCGGAGGTTCCGCGGCCAAGGGGTCCGGCCGGCCGATGCATGGATATCCGGCTTGGCCCGCAGGCCGATCAGTCTTGGCGGCGCACGAACGGGCCGCGGCAGATTTGCTACATTCATGTCATCGCATTCGTTTCAATTCATCATGACGAAATCAAGCAAGGACCCCCTCACGCATTTCGACCCGCAGGGCCAGGCCTGGATGGTGGACATCGGCGCCAAGAACGCCACGCATCGCAAGGCGGTGGCACAGGGCAGCATCCGGCTTTCTCCGGCGGCCTTCGCCGCTCTGGAAAATCATGGTGAGACCGGCCCCAAGGGCGACGTGCTGGGCGTGGCGCGCATTGCCGCCATCCAGGGCGCGAAGCAGACTTCGGCGCTCATCCCCCTTTGCCACCCTCTGCCGCTCACCCACTTGAGCGTAGCGTTCACGCTGGATGCGGAAGGCGGCCGCGTCAGCATCGAGGTGTGCGCGGAAACCGTGGGCAAGACCGGGGTCGAAATGGAAGCGCTGACAGCGGCTTCGGTGGGGCTGCTGACCATCTACGACATGCTCAAGGCTGTCGACAAGGGCATGGTGATCGAAGCGATTGCGCTGGTGCGCAAAGAGGGTGGCAAGAGCGGCACGTGGGAACGCAAAGGAGGGGCTTCGGCCTGATCCTGTGCCCGAGCGAAGAAGGCCGCATGGCGGAGTCCAGGCGCTGAACAGCCAAGATTCCATGTCCGGCGAATTCGGGACGCGCAGATGCCGAAGTGGTCCGAGCGCCGGCCGGGAGGCTGGAATCCCTTGCGTGGGATGCCGGCGGTTTCAACGGTCAGCGTGTCGCTCCAGCGTCTGGAGCAGAACCTCGACCTTGTCGATCGACTCCTGATATTCCTCTTCCCAGCTGGAATCCATGACGATGCCGCCGCCGCCCCAGCAGCTGATGCGGCCATTCTTCGCCAGCAGGCTGCGGATGGTGATGGAGCTGTCCATTTCCCCTCTGGCGTCCACGTAGAGCAACGAGCCGCAGTATGGGCCCCGCCGATGGGGTTCCAGCTCGTCGATGATCTGCATGGCGCGGATCTTGGGCGCGCCGGTGATGGAACCGCCGGGAAAGCTGCCGGCCAATAGATCGAAGGCGTCCAGCCCTTCGGCGAGTTCCGCCCTGATGCTGCTGACCAGGTGGTGCACGTTCGGATAGCTTTCCAGACTGAACAGTTCGGGGACGTGCACGGAACCGATGCGGCTTGAGCGGCCGATGTCATTGCGCAGCAGGTCGACGATCATCAGGTTCTCGGCGCGGTCCTTGGCGCTGTTGCTGAGCTGGTCGGCCTGTTCGCGATCGCTGGCGGGCGAGTCGCCGCGGGGCCGGGTGCCCTTGATCGGACGGGCCTCGATGCGGCGCTGTCGCAGGCGGAGGAAGCGCTCGGGCGACAGGCTGAGGATGGCATTGTCGCCGCCAAGATTCAGGTAGCCGGCGAAAGGCGTCGGACAAGCCTGGCGCAGTGCATGGTAGGCCTGCCAGGGGTCGCCGGCGTAGTTCGCCTGAAAGCGCTGGGTGTAGTTCACCTGATAGCAGTCGCCCGCCCGGATGTATCGGTGGATGCGCTCGATTGCCTGTCGGTAGGCTTCCCGGTCGATGGTTGGAGCAAAGCCGCCATGCAGCGTGAAGCCGCCAACAGAGGTTTCTGGAGGATGCGTGAACCGGTCGATCAGCCGCTGCCGTTTATCGGCGGGGCAGCGCGGATGAAAGACCAGTTGGCTGGAAAGCTGGCGGTGGTCGCTGATCAGGGCCCAGTCATACAGGCCGAAGCAGGCGTCGGGCAGATGCAGGTCGTCATGATTGCCGCCGGGCGCTTCCAGGCGGCGGCCGAAATCATAAGCCAGGTAGCCCAACAGCCCGCCGGCAAAGGGCAGCTCGCAACCTTCGCTGAAGCGGGCCGGGCCAAGCGCCTGAAGGCTGCCCCGCAGCCGCTTGAAGAAGTCGCCGCCCGTTTCCGTTTCGCCGGGCAGCAGCGTTTCCAGCGGCCAGGCGCTCAGGATGTCGAAACGGCCGCGGTCGGCCGTGGGCCGGCCGCTGTCGAACAGTGTTGCTCCACGCTCCCGATGGATGCATTCAAAGTAGAACGCCGGGTCGGCCCGGTAGGGCAGGATGTGAAGCTCGCAGTGGACGGACATGGTTGCGTCTGGATCGATGGTGATGGTGTAACCCTTGTTTTTAACCTGCGCGCAGCCGTTTTGCATTTACGGCAGGAAGGCATTGTCGGCAACCTTGTATACTTGTTTTCTTGTTGACCACGCGCCTGTGCAAGCCGCGACGTGGACAAGCACCGGCCGATACGGCCGGAGTTCTTCACAAGTATCCTGAGGATGAGAGTATGGCAGATGCGGCAGGCGTTAAGGGACGAAAGAGCCGGGCGGTCAGCACGGGCCCCAGCATGGAAAAAATCGTCGAGATCCTGCGCGAGCGTATCGTGAATCACGAATTGCCGCCGGGCTCCAAGCTGAGCGAGGTGGTGCTGACTGACGAATTCAATGTGTCCCGCCCGCGTATCCGCGAAGCCTTTGGCGTTCTGGAAGACCGGGGGCTCATTGAACGCATACCCAATCGGGGGGCCGTGGTCACCCGGCTGGAATCCGAGGAAATCTTCGCGCTTTTCGAGGTCCGCGAAGTGCTTGAAGCGCTGGCGGTGCGTCTTGCCACCGAAAGGGCCGAGCCGGGCAGCTGGGCCGACCTCATCGAGCGCTTCGGCCAGCCGGCAACCGAGGCGCTGGAAAGGGATGATCTGGATTTCTACGTGGACTGCGTGAATCTGTTTCGCGAGCGGGCGCTGGCCGTGGCCGACAACCCGGTGCTGGCGGCCCAGATGGAAAGCCTTTACGACCGCACCAAGGTGCTGATCCGGCGCCTGACGCTGGTTCCCGGCCGGGCGAAGCAGGGCCTGAAGCAGCACCGCGAGATCCTGCAGGCCATGGCAGCCGGCAATGCGGAAGAGGCGGAGCGCCTGAAGCGGGCGAACATCCGCAGTTCATTCGAGACCTTCCGACATTATCAGAAGTATTTGATGTGAACCGAGTCTTGCCGAGGCGCGCTCAGAGGTATTCAATGTGAACTGAGGCTTGCCGAGACAGGGTTCCAGCGCTTGTCGCCCGGGATTGCCGGGCCTTTGGCGGGTCGTTCACGATGGGCGCGCGGCCTTGGGCGCCCCCCCTGGCCGTGGCATCAGGCCGGCACGCTTGCCGGCCGTTTCATGAAATAGCCGTTCACGAAATCCGTTGTGATGTCGCCTGCGAGGTAGCGCTCATCGCGCAGCACTTCGGCAAGGAAGCGGGCGTTCGTTCCCGGGCCGTTCACCACCACGTCGTCCATGGCCGCCGCCAGCCGCGCGATGGCATTGCCACGGTCGCGGCCGTGCGCGATCAGTTTCGCGATCATGGGGTCGTAATAGGGGGTGATGCGGTCCCCCTGCCGCACGCCGGTGTCGATGCGCAGGTCGCTTGCTTCCGCCGGCCAGGCCAGGGTGTCGATCACGCCGGGCGACGGCAGGAAGTTCTTTTCCGGCCGTTCGGCATAGAGCCGGCATTCCACGGCATGGCCGCGCATGACAATGTCTTCCTGACGAGGGGGGTGCAATCGGCCCAGCGCCTGCAGGATCTGCCACGCGACGAGGTCGATCCCCGTGATCATTTCGGTGGCAGGATGTTCGACCTGGATGCGCGTATTCATTTCCAGGAACCAGGCCTGTTGCCGGTCGCAGTCGTAGATGAACTCCACCGTGCCGGCGCCGCTGTACTGCTGAGCGCTGGCGAGCGCGACGGCGGAAGCGTGCAGGAGCCCGCGGATGGAATCAGGCAGATTGGGAGCAGGCGCTTCTTCGATGATCTTCTGGAAGCGTCGCTGGATCGAGCATTCCCTGTCGTAGAGGTGGATGGCCTGGCCGTCGCCGAAACCGAATACCTGCACTTCGATGTGCCGGGCGTTGGAAATCAGCCGTTCCATGTAGATGCCGGCATCGCCGAAGGCCTTCTCGGCCATGGATTGCGTGGCCTGCACGACGGCGGCGAGGTCGTCGGGGGCATCCACCCTCCGCATGCCGATGCCGCCGCCGCCGGCCGCGGCCTTCACCAGCAGGGGAAAGCCGACTTCCCGGGCGGCGGCTTCCAGGCCTGCGGGATGGTCGGGATGGAAGCGTGCGCTGCCTGGCAGGACGGGCACGCCTGCCGACCGGGCAATCGCGCGAGCCCGTTCCTTGTCGCCCATATCGGCGATGGATTGCGGGGCCGGCCCCACCCAGGTCAGGCCGGCCTGTTCCACTGCCCTGGCGAACTCGACGTTCTCTGACAGGAAACCGTAGCCGGGGTGGATGGCGGTTGCCCCCGATTGGCGGGCGGCATCCAGGATCTTGTCGATGCACAGATAGCTTTCCCGGGCGGGAGCGGGACCGATGGCAATGGCTTCGTCGGCGAGTGCGACGTGCGCGGAGCCGGCGTCAGCGTCTGAGTGGACGGCCACGGTCGCCATGCCCAGCCGCTCGCAGCTTTGGATGATGCGGCAGGCGATTTCCCCGCGATTGGCGATGAGCAGTTTTTCCATTAGGGCTGGACTCCGTAGCGTGGTTTCAGGCCTTTTTCTGCTTCCAGGCGTTTTTCCGCCAGGGCGATGAATTCGCACAGCACCGGCCGCGTTTCCCGCGGGTCGATGATTTCCTCGACGGCAAAGGCTTCAGCCGTGCGGAAGGGCGAAGCGTAGGGTTTCAGTTCGGCCTCGATTTCCCTTTCTTTGGCGGCCGGGTCGGGCGCGGCCATGATTTCCTTGCGGAAGGCCGCGGCGACGCCGCCTTCGACGGGCAGCGAGCCCCATTCCGCAGATGGCCAGGCCAGTTTCAGATCGATGTCGTTCTTGTTGCAGGTCGCCATTCCAGCCATGCCATAGCACTTGCGGATCACCAGGGTGATGGTGGGCACTTTGAGCTTGCCCGCTACGCAGACCGCCCGCATGCCTTCCCGGAGCGTGCCTTCCTGCTCGGCCTTGAGGCCGACCATGAAACCGGGGACGTCCACGAAGAACACCAGTGGAATGTGGAAGGTGTCGCACAATTCCATGAAGTGGATCTGCTTGCGCGCGGAATGCACGTCCATGGCGCCGCCATAGACCATGGGGTTGTTCGCGATGATGCCCACGGGACGCCCATTGAGGCGGGCCAGCATGGTGATCACGGACTTGCCGTAGGAGGGACGGATCTCGAAGCCGGAGTCTTTGTCGATGACCATCTGCACCAGGCGGTGCATGCTGTAGGCCTGGGTGCGCTTTTCGGGGACGATGCCCGCGAGCCGCTCATCGCAGCGGTCGACGGGGTCGCTGCTGACTGTCACCGGGGGCAGTTCCCATACGTTGCTGGGCATGAAGCTCAGGAAACGGCGGATCTGTTCCAGGGCGTCTTCTTCCGAGCTGGCCGCGTTGTGTACGGTGCCGGCCAGATCCACCGCCACCTTGGTGCCGCCCAGGTCGTTCTTGTCGATGTTCTGGCCGAGCGAACGCTTCACCACGGGAGGGCCGGCGGCGAAGATCTGGCTGGTGTCGCGCACCATGACCGAGAAGTGCGAAAGAATGGCGCGTCCGGCGGGGCCGCCGGCAGCGGTTCCCAGCACAGCGGATACGACGGGCACTTCGCCGAGCAGTTCGACTGAGCGCTCAAAACCGTGCACACCTGGGAAAACGCTGTGGCCGCGGCGCTTGATCGAGGTCACGCTGCCGCCTGCGCCGTCGATCAGATTCACCAGCGGAATGCGGTAATGATGGGCCAGGTCTTCGATGAAGCCGCCCTGACCGCCCTTGCGGCGGCTGCTGCCGAAGGTAGTGCCGCCGCGTACAGTGAAGTCTTCGCCGCCCAGGGCCACAGGCCGACCGTCGATGCGCGCCAGGCCTGCGACGTAGGGGGCTGGGGTGACGGACAGAAGCTGCTGGCTGGCATCGTAGACGCCGGTGCCGGCCAGCGTGCCGATTTCCCGGAAGCTGCCTTTGTCGATGAGGTGGGCGATGCGCTCGCGTACCGTCTGGCGGCCGTTGCGATGTTGGCGTTCGACGGCTTCCGCACCGCCCATTTTTTTCGATTCGGCCCGCCGGAAAGTGAGTTCGGGGAAAGCGTCCTGCTCGCGGGAAGGGGTCATGGCAGTTGCCTCTGCCGAGTCCTTCATGATTCCACCACGCACAGCACCTGGTCATCTTCGACGCTGTTGCCGGGCTCGACGTTCAGCGACTTGATGACACCGTCCGCCGAGGCTTCGACGGGAATCTCCATTTTCATCGATTCGAGGATCATGATGATGTCGCCTTCCTTGACCGTGTCGCCGACTGCGCATTCGACCTTCCATACGGTGCCGGTAACGGGCGAGCCGATCTCAATCTGTGCCATTGCTGTATCTCCTTGGGTTGCTGTTGCCGGTTTGCGGCAGATTCATTCCGGATAGGTTTCGGATGCTTCGGTGTCGGCGGAATGGATGATGTCTGCCGCGGCCAGAGCATCGAGCTCTGTGCGGCTGAGGCCGAGTTCCTGGCTCAGGACTGTCTCGGTATCCTGGCCGATATCGTGCCCCGCCCAGCGCACCGCGCCGGGCGTGCGTGACAGGCGCGGCACTACGTTGGCCATGGCGACGGGGCCGAGTTCACGATCTTCGGGCGCGACGATCATGTTGCGGCTTTGATAGTGGGGATCCTTGAAGATGTCTTCCAGGTCGTAGATGCGCGAGGCAGGCACGGCCGCTTCGTCCAGCATGGTTTCGAGCGCTTCGAGCGTGTGGGACCGGGTCCATTCCTCGACGATGGCTTCCATGGCGTCTTCGTTCCGCGACCTTGCGGTGGGAGTGGCGTAGCGGGGATCTTCCAGTAGATCGGGACGGCCCATGAGTTCGGCCAGGCGCTTGAAGACGCTTTGCGACCCGGCGGTGATGTGGATGTAGCGTTCGTCTGCGGTTGAAAAGAGGGTGTTGGGGGTGTGGCCGGGCAGGCGGGAGCCGCAGCGCCGCGCGATCTGCCCCAGTTGCTGGTAGGCGGGAATATGAGGTTCCATGAAGCTGAAGGCAGCTTCGTAGAGCGCGGAGTCGACCACCTGGCCGAGGCCGGTGCGCTTGCGTTCGAGCGCAGCCATCACGGCGCCGAAAGCACCGTACAGACCGGTGATGTAATCGGTCATGGAAACGGCGACGCGTGCCGGAGGACGATCGGGGTCGCCCGTGATTTCGCGGATGCCGCTGAAGGCTTCACACACCACGCCGTAGCCGGGGCGCTGGCTGTAGGGGCCATCTTGCCCGTAGCCGCTGATGCGCACCAGGATCAGCCCCGGATTGGCGGCTGACAGATCGTCGTGCCCCAACCCCCAGCGCTCCAGGGTGCCGGGGCGGAAGTTCTCGATCACGATGTCTGCTTTTTCGCACAGGCGACGGACGATGTCCCGCCCTTGTTCCCGGCGCAGGTCGACCGAGATGATTTTCTTGTTGCGCAGGATGGATGCCCCATACAGCGAACGGCCGTCTTTCTGCTGGCCCATGGAGCGGACTGCATCGCCTTCTTTCTGTTCGACCTTGATGACATCTGCGCCGAAATCGGCCAGCAGGCGTGCGCAGAACGGCCCGGCCACGGTCGAACCGAGTTCGATGACGCGATAACCGGATAGCGGCCCATGCCGGGCGCCAGTATCGGACTGTCCTGTATCGAGTTTCCCGCTCATGACCTTCCTTTCCTCCTGGAAATCAGTGGGTGCCGCGCTTTGTACGAGATCACTATACAAACATCCACATAAAAGTGTCAACTTAAATGTATACATTTATGGAGTCAAGATGGGTGGGTTTGTGGCGTTCAATGGAATGTTTCTGGCGGCTTCAGGGGGGATCGAAAGAGGAAAGGGGCGGTGATATGCTTTTCCCATGATCAGCAAACGCCTGCTTCGCTACCCTCGGAATGTGATCGCCGCCGGCCTGATCGGAGTCGTCGGAGCGAGTGGCTATGGCTACGGTCAGCTCGATGAATGGCAGCGCCAGCGCATCTTTTCGCCCGAGGGCGACAATCAGCGCTGGTGGCGCGAGGCCCCCGCAGGCACCGAGATCTTCGATCTCGTCCTGCAGAATGGCGACCGCGTTCGTACCTGGTACTGGCAGCATCCTTCGTCCGAGGCGCCGGCGGTGCTTTATCTGCACGGGGCCCGCTGGAACCTGAATGGCAGCGTTTTCCGCATGGAGCGCTGGATGGACATGGGGTTTTCAGTGCTCGCCATTGATTACCGCGGCTTTGGCGAATCCACCGACAGGCTGCCTTCCGAAGAAAGCGCTTATCAGGATGCTCTTGCTGCCCTGCATGAACTGGCACGGCGCCAGCCGGATCCGGCGCGCCGCTTCGTCTACGGCCACAGCCTGGGTGGCGCCATTGCGATCGACCTCGCCGCTCGTGCCGACGATGTTGCGATCACGGGCATCATCGTCGAATCCAGCTTTACCAGCATCCACGACATGCTGGCCACCTTGCGCTGGGGCGATCTGCCCGGTGCCGGCCTGCTCGTGACTCAGCGCTTCGCGTCCGCGCGCAAGCTGGCTGCTGTCACCGAACCGTTGCTCATCCTGCATGGCACGGCAGACCGTGTCGTGCCTCACACGATGAGCGATGACCTTTATGCGGCTGCCATCAGTGTCCCCAAAGGGCTCAAGCGGCTGGTGAAGATCGAAGGCGCCACGCATTCGGGCTCGGTGCGCAATCCGGTTTACGAAGATGCGGTGGCGCAATTCGCAGCGGACGCATCACGGCACTGGCGCACGCAGTAGCCGGTTTCCGCGTTCTCTTTTCCGTTCAAGTACCAACGTTTCAAGCCGATACGGGTTTTCCCCGGGATTTGCAGATTTTCTGTTGACCCTGGGTTTTCGCTTCGCTATTCTCTATCGAAACACGATTTCATTCTATCGCTATTCGATAGATTTGAATCGACCAAGAAGGAATAGGAGACCAAATTCATGAGAAGCGGCTTACAGATTGCGGTCGATATCGGCGGCACGTTCACGGACGTCGTCGGGCGCGACGACGCCGGAGCCTTGAGATATTTCAAGATTCCCACCACCCGCAGCAACGAAAGCGTGGCAGTGCTGGAATCGATCGACCGCATCGAGTCGTCATGGGGCGTGGCGCCCGGTGACATCAGCCGGTTCATGCATGGCACCACGGTGGCGACCAACGCCATCCTCGAGCGCAAGGGCGCCCGCATGGGCCTGCTGACCACGCAGGGCTTCAAGGATGTATTGGCGATCGGCCGTCAGATGCGGCATCGCATGTATGACGTCATTCTCGAGTCGGAGACGCCGGAGTTCCTGATTCCGGGCCGCCGCCGCAAGGAAGTGGTGGAGCGCGTCGCGGCGGACGGCACGGTGCTGGTCCCGCTCGATGAAGAACAGCTGATGCAGGCCGCTGACGAACTGGTGGCAGACGGCGTGCAGGCCATCGCCATCTGCTTTCTTTTCTCGTTCGCAAACAGTGATCATGAGCGTAGGGCCCGCGACCTGATCGCAAAGAAGCATCCCGATATTGCGCTGGCCGTCTCGCATGCCGTGGACCCGGCTTTCCGCGAATATGAACGCACCGTGGTGACGTCATTCGATGGCTACGTGAAGCCGATCATCGACCGCTACCTCACTCGGCTGGAAGACGGTCTGTCCGACAAGGGCGTCACGGCGCCTTTCCAGATCATGCAATCGCGCGGCGGCCTGATGGCGTCGAAGATTGCCCGCAGCAAGTCGGTCCGGTTGTTCCTGTCCGGGCCGGCCGGCGGGGTCATCGGCGCGCGCATCGCAGGCGCTGCCGCTGGCGAGCATGACCTCATCACGGTGGATATCGGCGGCACCAGCTGCGATATTGCCTTGATCAGCGGCGGCAAGGCGCTGATCCGTTCCGAAGGCGTGATCGATGGCTATCCGCTGCGTGTGCCTATGGTCGATGTGAACTCCATCGGTTCCGGCGGCGGTTCGATCGCATGGGTCGATGCGGCCGGCGGCTTGAGGGTCGGGCCGGAATCCGCCGGCTCCGAGCCGGGGCCGGCATGCTACGGGCGGGGCGGCGAGCGTCCGACCGTTACGGATGCGTCGGTGGTCCTGGGCTATATCGATCCCGCCAACTTTTCCGGCGGCGCCCTGGCGCTGGATCCGGAACGGGCGCGCAAGGCCGTGGCCGCATTGGCGCAAGAGCTCGGCATGACCGTCGAGGAAACGGCTCTGGGCATCCATCGCATCGTGAACGCGCAGATGGCCGAGGGCATTCGCCTGGTGTCCATCCGCCAGGGCCTGGACCCACGCCGCTTCGCGCTGATGCCGCTGGGCGGCGGGGGGGCGCTGCACATCACGCCGCTCGCGCGCGATCTCGGTGTCACGCGCGTCATCGTGCCTCCTTATCCGGGTGTCCTGGCGGCGGCCGGCTTGCTGGCCGCGCCCGTCGAGCACGAGAGCGCAGCCGCTTATGGCAGGGAAGTCGATGGGCTCGATCTGGTGCATATGAATAGCGTCCTGGACCAGCTGGACAAAGAATGTGCGGCGCTCATGGCGGCCGAAGACGTTGAACCGGAAACGACCCGCATCCATCACTTTGCGGACGTATGCTACGTCGGCCAGGGTTACACCCTGGCGGTGGAACTGGAGAAGGAAGGCGATGTCGCCGCCCGCATGTACGAGGATTTCATCGAGGCTCACCAGCGGGTCTACGGTTACGCAACCCGTTCGCCCGCCCGTATCGTCAATCTGCGATCCGTGCATCAGGCCGGCGGCAGCGACCACATCGACCGTTCCGAGTTTTCCACCGCGGCGGAGCAGATCCGGCGCAGCAAGCGCATGATCCGCGTTGCTGTGGCTGGTGGCGAGATCGAGACCGACATCTATCAGCGTGAAACGTTGCCGGCGGGAACTGAATTCCACGGCCCGGCCATCGTCGAGCAAGCCGACACCACGACCCTGGTTGAGCCGGGCTGGCATGTGCGGGTCGACGACCGGGGCAACCTTCTGCTCACCCACGGGCAGAGCCGTTCAGGCGAGGAGTGATCAAAATGAATGCAGAAAATGCGGTCGCGCTGACGCGGACTCCGGCGGGTCAGGAAAGCGCGCTGGATCCCATTACGGTAGAAGTTGTCCGTCATAAGTTCGAGGGTATTGCCAACGAGATGCAGTCCACTTTGTTGCGCAGTTCCTTTTCTCCCATCGTGAAGGAGGGGCTGGACGCTTCGGCCAGCCTGTTCATGATTTCAGGCGATACCCTGGCACAGGCTTGCGCCGTGCCCATCCATCTGGCGACCTTGATTCCCATCGTCAAGACGATGCTCAAGGCCTTCCCGCTGGACACTATGAAGGAGGGCGACGTCTACATCATGAACGACCCGTATCTGGGCGGCACCCATCTGCCGGACATCGCGATCATCATGCCGGTTTTCCACCGCGGACAGGTCATCGCCATGTCGGCGGCCATGACGCATCACCAGGACGTGGGCGGCATGACGCCGGGCTCGATTCCCACCAATGCGACGGAAATCTATCAGGAAGGCATACGGATACCGCCGCTCAAGCTGATGGATGCCGGTGAGCTCAACCAGCCTCTGGTGAGCCTGCTGCGGCTCAACGTCCGTATTCCCGACACCTTCATGGGCGACATCAATGCCCAGATCGCCGCTTGTCATATCGGCGCCCGCCGCATGGACGAGCTTGCTGAACTTTACGGTATCGGGCAGCTGCATGCCATTTCCGACGAGCTGGTGCGCCGATCGGAGCAGCTCACAGTGGCCGAGCTGCAGCGCATTCCCGACGGCCAGTACCACTACGTCGATTACCTGGACAACGACGGCATCGAACTGGACAAGCGTGTACGGATCGAAGTGACGATCACCGTCCGCGAGGGGAGCATGCATCTGGATTTCACCGGCACCAGCCCGCAGCTCAAGGGCCCATTCAATTGCGTTGCCTCGGGGGTACAGGCCGCTGCCTATTTTGCTGTGCGGGTGCTGACCGATCCGGACATCCCGACCAATGCGGGCTGCTTCCGGCCCATTACGCTGCATCTGCCGGAAGGCAGCCTCGTCAATCCGGTCGAGCCGGCGCCCGTGGGGTCGCGCACGGCGACCATCAAGCGCATCACGGGATGCATTCTGGCGGCTTTCAAGGAAACCATGCCTGAAAAGGTGCCGGCGGATTCGGGGGGTGTGTTGCTGGCCCTCGCGTTCGGCGGACGTCTGGCTGATGGCAGCCAGTATGTGACCGGCGAACTGATCGCGGGCGGCAGCGGGGCCAGCCATCGCTGTGATGGTGTAGACGTTGTAGAAACCGATGCTTCAAATTGCATGAATCTGCCTGCCGAGGCAATGGAGATGGAGGCGCCGATTCGCGTGAACCGCATGGCGCTGCGCCAGGATTCGGGGGGTGTGGGCAGGTATCGGGGCGGGCTCGGCCTGGTCAAGGAGTTCGAGTTGTTGGGAGACTCGGCCGTCTTTACCCACCGCGGGGAGCGGCATTACTGCCCGGCGGCGGGTTCGCATGGCGGCGGCAGCGGGGCAGCCGAGGAGTCTGTGGTCTATCGCGTTACAGGCGAACAGGAGGTCATCAAATCCAAGGCCGTCATGACGCTGTATCGAGGCGATCGGGTCGTCGTCCAGACACCCGGCGGCGGAGGTTACGGTGCACCGGAAGAGCGCGACCGGGATGCCGTCGAGCGCGATATCGCCGATGGCCGGGTGTCGGCCAAGGCAGCGCAAGCGCTGTATGGCTATTCTTCGCGCTGAACTGTTCTTCACAAAAAGATAACACCATCAACGGGAGACAAGAATGAAACAGGCTTGGACAAAGAGAATCTTTCATAGTACGTGGCTGGCGGCATCGCTGCTGATCGGCGGCGCTTCGGTGGCGCATGCCGCGACGGAATGGAAGATGCACATGGTGTGGGTGCCGACGCGGGTCGAGGCCCAGTATTATCAGAAGTTCGTGGATCGGGTGAATGAGCGCGCCGGCAGCGACCTGAAGATCTCGCTGTATCCGGGGGCATCGCTGGGCGTGAACGATGTCGACATGCTGCGCATTCTGCCGCGCGGCAACGTCATTCAGGCCGCAGGCCTGTACCCCGGCTACATGACGCGAGACGAGCCCCACTATGCGGTCACGCTGCCGCCTGGCGTCGTGTCGGAACCGGAAAAACTTCCTGAGCTGATCCCCGCGCTGAATGAGATCTACGAGCGAACCTACGACAAGTGGGGCATCAAGCTGCTGGGCTATGTGGCCCATCCCGTGCGCGATACACAGGTCATCTGCAAAGAGCCCGTCAAATCGCTGGACGAACTCAAGGGCAAGAAGGTGCGTGTCTGGGAGAAAGCCCAGGCCGACACCTTCCAGCGCCTGGGCATTGCGGCGCAGATCATCGGCCAGAACGATCTCTACATGGCCTTGCGCACCGGTGTGGTCGATTGCGCCGTCTATCCCATCCACTTTTCGCTGACGGTATCCCTGCAGGAAGCCGCGCCCTATGCGAGCTATCTCTTTCCTTATGTGCTGCATCCCTTGAACATCATTGTGTCCAAGTCGGCGTATGACAAGCTCTCGCCAGAGCTGCAGAAGATACTTGCGGATACGGCGCAGGAAATCCAGAAGGAATCGTTCGAGGCCTATGTGAACGGCGACGTCGACAAGACCTCCGAAGAGCAGTGGAAGGCCGCCGGCGGTACGGTGCTGGAGCCCTTCCCCGAAGCCGATCAGCAGAGGTTTGCCGAAGCCGCGCGGGCCGTATGGAAGGAATCCGCTGAACAGATCGGCGGTGTCGCCACCGAAAACTACAAGGCCGTCAACGCTGTGGTCGGGAACTGACTGCGTAGCGGAAGCCCCCGCTTTGCCGTTCGGCGGGGCGGGAGGCATATCGACGCGGTGCTCAAGCCGCTGCATTGTTGCGATGTGGTCCCGGCCGGCAGGCCGGGATTCTGAAAGAGCGTCCGTACTGCGGCAACAGGAAGGAGACAGCCATGTTTCAAGTCTTGGCACGATTGTGCCGGCTGCTGGTCGTGCTCGCCACGATCAGTGGCATTGCACTCACGATTTTCGTCGCGTTGTCGGCCATCATGCGCTACGTGGTGGGCGAACCTTTCGCATTCACGGAAGAGCTCGTCGGCCTGCTGTTCTCTGCTCTGGTCTTTCTTGCGCTGCCCTATGTCACCGTCTATCGCCGCCATATATGCATCACGCTGGTGACTGGGCTGTTTCCATCGGCGGTGCGCCGCATCGCCGACATGGCGGGCGACCTGTTCGTCCTCCTGTTCGGCATCTGGTTCGGCTACTACGCCTATGACTTTGCCTCCTTTTCGCGCTATCTGGGCTCGCGTTCGGATCTGGCCAACATCACGCTGTGGCCCTGGATGAGTCTCATGGTGGCGGCTTCGGTGCTTATGGCCATTGCTTCGGCGATGCTGGCCTACCGGCATTTCGCGCCCCCCGAGCCGCATGACGCGGCAAGACCAACGGACGAGTACTGATTATGGTGTGGTGGATACTTTTCGGGGGCCTCGTCCTCATCGCCGTGACGGGCATGCCCGTGGGCATCGGCCTGGGACTCATCGGGCTGTTCGTATTGCGCTTCGTGGTGGGGGATGGTGAAAGCCTGGCCATCACGTCGGTGTGGAACGTGCTGAGCGACTTCACCCTGGCCGCCATCCCTCTCTTCATCTTCATGGGCGAGATCCTGCTGGTTAGCGGGGTATCTTCGCGGATCTACAGCGCCCTGGCGCCCTTTTTCCGGCGTGTGCCCGGAGGCCTGCTGCACAGCAATATCGCAGTCTGCACGGTTTTTGGCGCGGTCAGTGGAGCCAGCACGTCGACCGCTGCTGCCGTCGGTTCGGTCGCCTATCCCGAACTGCGCGACCGCGGCTACAACAAGCCGCTCGTGGTGGCGACTCTGGCGGCGGGCGGAACGCTCGGCCTGCTGATTCCGCCCAGCCTGTCGCTGCTGCTCTACGGGGTGACCCAGGGGGTTTCCATTGGCCGCCTTTTCCTGGCAGGCGTGATACCGGGGCTCTTTCTGGCCACCCTGTTCATGGCACTGATCTATTTCAAATGCCGGCGGGCGCCGGAACTGACGGGCGAACAGCTGCCCGAGACGCCGCTGGGCGAACGTCTCATCGGCCTGCTCAAGATCTGGCCGATCGCTTTCATCGCTTTCGCCGTTCTCGGCACCTTGTACATGGGCTGGGCGACACCGACCGAGGCGGCCGGGTTGGGCGTGCTGGCTTCCATCGCCACGGGTTTCGCATGGGGGCAGCTCGGCTTGCGCAAGCTCTTTGGCGCATTCATGACGGCGACCCGGGTGTTCGGCTCCATTGCCATCGTCATGATCGGCGCCCTGATCCTGTCGCAGTCGCTCACGATTCTCGGCATCCCCCAGCAGCTTGTGGGGATGATGGCCGACATGGGCCTCGGCCAGTATCAGGTATTGCTGGCGATTGTGCTTCTGTACCTGGTTCTGGGCTGCTTTTTCGATGGGATCTCGCTGCTCTTGATGACAGTGCCCATCATGTTCCCGGTCATGATGGCAGCGGGATTCGACCCCGTCTGGACCCGCGTCATCATCACGGTGCTGATCGAGATCGGCATGCTGACCCCGCCGGTGGGGATGAATCTGTTTGTCCTGACTGCGATCACCAACGGCCAGGTCGGGCTCGGCAGTGCGGCCCTGGCCGCCATACCGTTCTGGATCACGATGCTGCTGGCCATCGCGGTCTTCACCTGGGCGCCCTCTATCGTGCTGTGGCTGCCGGAATTCGTCATGGGAGCCAATTGAATATGTCTTTTCCCGATGCTTCGTCGTCTTTGTGGAACGCCATCTCGCCGCCGGCGCTCAGTCTTGAAAGATTGCAGCATGACATGCAGGTCGATTGCGTCGTCGTCGGCGCCGGCTTCACCGGTCTGAATGCCGCATGGCATTTGATGAAGCGCGGTCTGCAGGCTTGCGTGCTGGAAGCGCATGAACCCGGCTGGGGCGCAAGCGGGCGCAACGGCGGGATGGCCGTTCTGCGCTACAAGAATGGCTGGTCGGCGCTCGCGCGCAAGTTCGGCAACGAAACCGCCTTGCTGCTGCACGGTCTGGTGCTCGAAGCCGTTGATGGCATCGAAGCCAACGTGCAGGAACTCGGGCTGGACGGCGGCTTCAGGCGTTATGGCCATATCACCGCCGCTCATACATCGGCTGATTTCCGGGCTCTGCAGAACGACATCGAGTGGCTGGGGACCGCGGCCGGTGATCGTGTTCCCCGTCTGCTGTCGCGATCC